>Ga0255351_1000065_pt1 | contig 48510 bp, 34 predicted proteins | sample HBST25r2metaG_FD_186024 | JGI IMG/M metagenome (GOLD analysis project Ga0255351, IMG submission 186024) | Peat soil microbial communities from Stordalen Mire, Sweden - H.B.S.T-25.r2 | ecosystem: Environmental > Terrestrial > Soil > Wetlands > Peat | place: Sweden: Norrbotten County, Stordalen... | reverse complement strand
GCACTGAAGCCATGCCGGCTGCGGTGGCGCCCTGGATGCCCATCTCGGTGTCTTCAAAAACGAGGCAGTCTTTAGCAGCGACGCCGAGCCGCTCAGCCGCAATAAGAAAGGCATCGGGCGCGGGTTTTGAGCGGGTATAGTCCTCGTGGCCGACCAGAACATCGAAGCGGTCGAGCAGACCGACGGTGGTGAGCGATTTCACGATCGACTCACGCGTGCTGCCCGAAACCACGGCGAAAGGAATGCGTCCGTACTGCGCGTTGATGTGCTCCAGCACCTCCGGCACCGGCTTGAGCTGCGGCAACAGAGAGTAGTAGAGATTCTCCTTGCGTTCGGCCACAGTTTCTACCGGCATGTGGAGCCCCTGCATCTGGTTCAGATCGGCAATGATCTCCTTCGGCGGCTTGCCGCCCCACTGATAGAACAGCTCTTCGTCGAAGGTAGCGCCCCACTCGCCCAGCGCCTGTTTCCAGGCGATGTAGTGCAGCGGCATGGAGTCCACCACGGTACCGTCGCAGTCGAAGAGGTAGGCGCGGAATGTGCCGGCAGGCAGTTGAAGTTTCATTGTCCTCTGAGTAATGATGCATGGAGCGAGCCGACGCTGTTCTCACGTCTCAGCTCTCTTAGCCAATTATCAAGGAAGAAACATGGTCAGCAGTCAAATCGAGTATCAGGGAGACCTGCACTGCAAGGCAACCCACGGTCCCTCCGGCGCCGAACTTTTAACCGACGCCCCCAAGGATAATCAGGGCCGCGGCGAGAGCTTTTCTCCTACAGATCTGGTGGCAACGGCGCTTGGCACTTGCATGCTCACCATCATGGGCATTGCCGCCCGTACGCTGAACATCGAGATTGCCGGCGCCACGGCGACCGTCGAAAAGGAAATGACGGCGGCGCCGCCAAGGAGGATCCAGCGGCTAGCCGTCCGAATCCACGTGCCCCATTCGCCAAGCCCGGCAGACAGGGAGAAGCTGGAGCGAGCCGCTCACACCTGCCCGGTGCACAAAAGCCTGCACCCGGACGTCCAGATCCCCATCGAATTCACGTGGGGATGAGCCAAAGTGGGATTCCGACGGTGTCCCTTGCGTGGCGGGGTTGTAGTGGGTGCGGCGGGCGCGAATCCGGCCGATCCCGCCTTTTGACGCACTTGGCGACCTCTGCTAACGTAAATAAGGACAATCCAGCGCCACGCACTCCTCAGTAGCTCAATGGCAGAGCATTCGGCTGTTAACCGAAGGGTTGTAGGTTCGAGTCCTACCTGAGGAGCCAAAACTCAACTAAAATCAATAAGATGCGAGGCAGCCAAAACGGCTGCCATTTTTATTTTCGTCGAATGGCTGTTTTGGTGGCTGTTCGGTTTGTGGCTACCAGAAAATATTTTCTTGCATCGGCGCCGGCAGGGGCCAGGGCAAGGGCTGATGCTGGCATCCGCGGCCTGAAATTCGTTCAGCCGGCTATGACCCGCTTCTCAAATCACCCCGGTAAAGAGGCCTCGCTGCTCACGAAAATTCGGCGGTTGCTGAGAGGCGTGACTGCATGCAAGCCGAATAGTTCGCAAACGTGGATAAGCGCTAAGGGTTGTCGTCAAATGAGTTCGTGCCCCTCCCAAGTCCCAGTACCTTGGCCTGGGGCGCCCAAATTCCATTACATCGACCTGCGCCACGCGCCTAATGACGTACACTCTTCGTCGCCCGGGGCTTCTGCGTAGATGCGTCTCGTGCAGATTTCAACCAAACTTGAGGACCTGGAAGAAACTTTCTCCACCCAACAGCTTTCAATTCGAGCATCGGCGAGTAGAGGCAGGTGTACAACAGCATGATCTGGTCTACGGTGTCGGTCCTAAAATACGCAGAGCCCATCACCTCAACGTCAAATGAGGAGACCTGAACTCCGGCGACCATTGGATAATGGGCTTCATCAGTGTTCTTTGATCCAAGGTAGCCGACCGTGTAGGCTTCGTTATATACGGCGTGATCAAAGTTTGCGAGATCCGCATGAGTTGGAAGATCTGCTATGCACTTATTTCCCGCGATTCTTTCACCTTCGGCTGTTCCGATGGATGGCTCAAACGATGGAGGGGTCGGAATCAAGGGATGCCAAAACCAGGTCACGCTATTGTCGAAAAACAGCGGACCGTACTTACCTATACCTGTCACTGCGCATTCGACTAGGCCTCTGGTTGTGGCGAAGAATGTTACATCTGGATATTCCTTTCGTTCACGTTCGACAAACCTTGTGTCGATCTCGAACGGAATAAGCTCCTGCGTATCAATCCCAATTCCAAAGGAACGATCATGCCGCGCGCGATCGATACAGAGGTTGAGCTTTGCCTGATCCTGATTGAATTGATCGCTCCTGACCAACTGTGCACAGCAGGTTCTTGAGATAACGATAATTGCGAGACTCAGCACGCGCGATGGCTGGAAGTATGTATGCCTGCCCAATCAGTCCTGGCTGATGTTCAATCTCATCGAGGACCCTTACGAGCAAGTCAATGTAGCATTCAATTCCATCTATAAGAAGGAAAGAAGCCAACTAATTGCACGCCTCAAGCAATGGGTGGCAGATACTGGGGACAAATTTGCAGTGCCGGATATGTAACTTCCGTTAATATACCTGTTCGGCGATGACTTTGGGCACGCTGATCTTTCCGTTCACAACAGTGGTTTCCAGCACGATCTGGACGGTTCGATTTTCCCATCCCTTGGGGGCGGATCTGCTGAACTGGGCAAAGTCGGAGGGTTTCGATACGAATTCGCTGGCGGCCGAGTTTCCGAAGGGCCCCATTCCGGAAAGCAATACGACTGGCTGGCCGGTCAGCGGATCTTGAATTATACGGGTAACTAACGAGTAGTCCTGAGTGACGGAATCGACGGGCGCATTATTATCGTGGATCCAGTTTCTCATGGCTGGATGCATCTGATCTGCGATGATATTTCTCCCACCCTCTGTGTTGGTCATTTGAAACCGCAAGCCCGAAAGAATCCGCAACGTCCATGGATTATTAAATCCGCCCGTAAAAATAGTTGGCTGCTGGCGAAGGTCAGATAGTTCAGTGAAATCTGCTAGACGCATGGTTGATCCTTTCCCCCTGGAGCCAAGAATGCTTCCGATCATGAGCAGCGCTGCTCCTTCGTTAGGATTCAGGGGATTTTGCGCAATGGGGGGAAGAACTTTAAGTTGATCCGACGCAAAGGCGCCGTTTAGATCGCCAACGCACACGGCGATGGACTTGCTTCCATTCATCATCGGAGCCCAAAACGCATCTAATGCGCGGTCATCTGCATGTGTGCTGCGATAATATGTGCCGGCGGCGATCGCCAGAAGCAGAGCGGATGCGATTGCGAGAGCCGTTTTAAAAGATCGATGCTTCGTCAGGAGCTTGACATGGCTACTACTATCAGCCGACATCGCCGTTGCCGTGCCGATATCGCCCTTCCTAGCCGATCCTGAAGTGGCCGGCTCCTGCGATTCATTGTGCATCTGATGTGGCCGGTAAAAGGTGGGAACGTAGCCGCCCAGGGGAAGTTCGAGGCGAAGCTCGTTGGCATGGATCTCGTCCGCGTAGTACTGGGAAAGTCTCTTTCGGAGTTCTACCGCCGCTCCTCTGACGATCGGATCCGAACCCAAATCATAGTCGGAAGGGCGGTCGAATATTTCCATCCCAATGAGCCGCTCTTTTACCTCTGAAGTCGTTCCGGATAGGGCCTTCTCCACCAGGAAGTGGAGAAATAGAGTGTGGCGCTTGCTATTCCTGAAAGAGGGGCTTACAAGGATCCTTTGCAACTGATCCTCGATTTGTTTGGCATCGACGCCATCCTCAAAAACGACCGCTGACGAGCGGGTTGAGGGGTGAGCCCCCGCAACGGAGTCGACAGCTTCGATTTGCCTACTCCTGCTCACTTGATTTGAGAGTCCAATGCAAAAAACAATACTCCGCCAAGTATGTGTCCGGCAACTCTTGTTTGGAAGACAGGTTCGGCACCTGTCAGCAAGTCGCAAGCAGATGCATGCGCAAGTTATTGATTTTAATATGTATCGTCGTTGTTTAAAACGTCCCCGGAAAGTGCAGCACGGTTGAGCACTTGACCAATCTGCTTATTCCCGCTAGAATTACACGTGCAATTGAGGGGTTGGCAAGAACCTCCGTTCGCTTGTGGACCATAGTTCCCTCGGCCGGCTCCAATTCTGCAACAAGGATTTCTTAGGAGGCTTCCGGCATGCTGCAATTTAGAGAGAAATTGAATTCGAATCGAGCGGTGAGCAAGACTTGTGCGGTAGCTACAGTTGCTTTTTTGATCGTCTTCGGAACAGCCATAGCGCTCAGCCAGGGCAGCACCGCGACGATTACAGGCACGGTCACCGACTCACAGGGCGCCTTGGTAGTCGGGGCGATGGTCACGGCAACCGAGGTAGAGACCAGCGGTGCAAAATCCACCGTCGCAGATAGTGCTGGGGTATTCACCCTGCCCGGTCTTCCCGTAGGCAGCTACGCGGTCGAGGTCACTAAAGGTGGGTTCAAACAATTCGTCCAAAGGAACATCGTGCTGACCGTCGACCAAACGTTGAAGCTAGACATCACTCTGACGGTCGGCGGCGTGGACCAGACGATCGAAGTCACGACTGCCCCGCCGCTTGTGGACACGACTTCTGCGGAGATTGGGCGCACGGTTGAACCTGAAGAGATTACTGAGCTGCCCATGGTCAATCGCGACGTATATGAAGAGGTTTCCCTGACTCCTGGCGTGCAGTCGAACAGCGGCAGCGTCCTCAACTCCAACACGCCCAATATGATTAACGGTCAACCACCTGCCGAAGATGTGGTGGTGAATGGAAGTATCGACTCCGGCACCCCGATGGTGAGCTATTACCTGGATGGGGTCGTCAACATGACTGCGCAGAGAAACTATGGAAATCAACTACCATCTCCCGACGCTATACAGGAATTCAGAGTCGAAACAAGTAACTTCTCTCCGGAATACGGCCGGTTTTCCGGCGCAGTGGTTACCGCTGTGACGCGCTCTGGAACCAATGCGTTCCATGGATCGCTGTTCGAAGTCAACAGAAACACCGATTTCAACGCGACTCCCTGGGGTGTCACGTTGAAGCAGCCTTATCATCGCAATAACTTTGGTGGCACCGTGGGTGGTCCCGTCAAGAAGGACAAGGCGTTCTTTTTCTTCAGCTACGGAGGTTTGCGACAGGTCACGGGCCAGGTACTGAGCGGTGGGATTGTGCCCACGGCAAATGAGAAGGAGGGCGACTTCACGTCCATCAACACCCCGATCTACCTCCCGGGCACCAAGACGCGGGCCGATGGGGTAAACGCGTCGCCGAACTGCCAAACTGCCACACTCAACTGTTTTCCCACCGGCTATCTCGATCCGACCGCTACCAACATCATGTCGAAATACATCCCACAGGCTAACCAGGGAAATACATGGTCCGGATACTTTACCGCTCCACTGACCGACAATGAATATCTCGCTAAGTACAATCAAGTGCTATCGTCCAAAGACAGCATTTCCGCTGAGTTTTTCTCGATTGACGATGCGACGCTTAATTTTGGGGGTGGGAATTTTCTCTGGTCTGCACAGTCGGTCACTTCGGATCAGAAGAATGCCATCGTGAGCGAGGTCCATACCATTAGCAACTCCACGGTGAACCAGGCGTGGGTCTCATTTACTAAGGCTATCGACCAAAGAGTCCTTACGCCTGCCATATCCCTCAATAATCTCGGTTCGACCTTTCAACCCCAGGGTGCGCCGGCATTGCCTGTCATCACTGTTACCGGGTACTTCACTCTAAGTAATACTACCGGGGGCAGTCCCATCGGCGATGAGTTTTACTCCGTACGTGATGTACTAACCAGCACAAAAGGCAGGCACTCGTTGGTTTACGGCGGCGAGATGTTCCTGGATCATATCTACACTGTCGGCGATATCGACAATTATGGGAGTTTCGCTTTCTCGACGTCAGGTCCAACTACAACCGGGAATACCCTTGCGGACTTCATTACGGGATCGGTTGCCTCGATGGAACAGGATAGCCCGTATGCATCGCTCTTGAGCACCTGGCACTATGGGATGTTTGCCAAGGATACTTATAAGATTACCCCGCGGTTAACTCTGAACCTGGGACTGAGATACGATATCGATACGCCCCCGGTACAATCGCAAAATCTCACGCAGACCTTTGTTCCAAACGTGCAATCGACAGTATCGCCATCGGCCCCGGAGGGACTGTTGTACCCCGGAGACAAAGGCGTAACCAGGGGACCTGTCAGCCTCAAACTCCATCATATTTCTCCGCGTGTTGGCATCGCGTGGGATCCGTTCGGCAATGGCAAGACAGCAATTCGAGCCGGCGGCGGAGTCTTCTACGGAGCGGTGAGCGGAAACCAGTGGAACCAACCCGCGAATGCTCTGCCCTTTGCCGTGCGCCAGACCTTCCAGAACATCACGTCTCTGTCGAACGTTTACGCCAATCCTGCATCATTCCCGACCGGCTATCCGTTCCCTTACGTTTACAATCCTGCGAACCCTCGTTTTCTTCCCAACGCCGGCGTTGAGGCCATTAGCTTAGGCTTCCAATGGCCCTATACCTATCAGATCAATGCTGCCGTTGACCAACAGCTTCCCGGGGATGCCCATGCCACGATTGCCTACGTGGGCTCGATGTCGCACGACATCCCCTTCACCAGAGATGCTAATTATCCTGTTTATGCACCGGGCGCCACAACGTCCACGGCCAGCCTCGAGAGTCGGCGGCCATACCCTGACAATGGAGCCTTGGGCCAAGTGCAGGTCGAGGAGTCAACCCAAACTACCTCCTATCACTCGTTGCAGGTATCGGTCGAGAAACGCATGAGCCGTAATTTCATGCTGAATGGATTCTATGTCTGGAGCCACACATTTCTAAGTGCGGACCTTGCAAACACCGGTATAGGGGGCGATATTCAGGATTTCAATGCCCTATGGGAGGAGCGTGGACCCTCTCCCTACGATCAGCGCAGCATGGCAAGTATGTCGGGCATCTGGGACCCCAACTACTACACTGGTTCGAGCAGGCTGATGAAGCAGTTGCTGAATGGGTGGGAGATTTCCTCGATTGTCACCCTGGATAGCGGCATGCCGGCCAATATCATTTCCGGGGGTGACGCCAATGAGAACGGCTACACCTCGTCCAATCGTCCCAATGTGGTTCCGGGAACCAGCGCATTTCTGAGTCCTCACCGGAGCCGGCCCGCGGCAGCAGCGGAATGGTTCAACCCGGCTGCATTCACCCCGATCGTCTTCACCAGCGGTACTGGAAACGGGATCGGCCCATTTGGCGCGGACGGCAACACTCCACACGATTATCTGCGCTCCCCAGGGTTTCGCGACATCGACCTCGGGTTGTTTCGAACTTTCTCTTTTGCGGAAGGGATTAAATTTCAGTTCAGGGCAGAGGCGACGAATGCCTTTAATCTGGTAAGTCTCGCCGCACCAAACGTAACACTGTCTTCTCCAAATGTGGGCAAGATCACGTCTGCCGTTGCAAATTCAAACCGTCAGATACAGTTGGGCGGACGTGTTACTTTCTAGTGTCTTACGGAGAACGCCGATGGTATCCCAGGGTCCAACTCCCAGGACCCCGGGGGCACCGTGAATGACTGCTCATAATCATGAATTCGCGGTACAAGCTGGATAGTTGAGCGTTGCAGCGGCATAGGGATTCTACGTCCGAGTGTCTTTCGATCGCGGAAAACAGCAGAATGCGAGTGAACTGCACCTGGACTTTGGACACGCTTTTGAAAAGGGGCATTCAAAATGAAGGAAGTTGATCGCCGCGCTTTTGTCGCTGCTTTGGGAGCTACGGTCGGGGGATTGCTCACGCCTCCCAATCATGCAGCAGAGCTGAAAGGTGTCACGCCGGGGGGCGCAGGGCACTCCGGAAGTCATCCCAATGTGATAATTCTGATTTGCGACGATATTGGCATTGGAGATTTAGGCTGCTATGGATCGACGCTCAACACGCCGAATTTGAATCGACTTGCGAACGAAGGTGTCCGATTCACCAGGTACAACACTCCACATGCATTATGTTCTGCCGCACGGGCATCTTTGCTCACAGGCAGATACTCGAGCCGTACCGGTACAAAGCCAGTTTATTTCCCAGAAAGCCCCGATGGCTTGAATCTGGATGAAATGACACTGGCCAATGTCCTTCGTGAGGCGCAGTACAAATCCATGTGCATCGGCAAATGGCACCTGGGCAGCAAACTTGAGTATTTGCCGACGAGCCGCGGCTTCGATGCATATTTCGGCGTCCCCTATAGTGTGGACATGCGTCCGCTGCCTATGATTCAGGATAAGACCGTACTCGAAGAAAACACGGATCGCTCCCTGCTCACACCGCGATACACAGAGGCGGCTGTTCAGTTCATCAACTCCTCGCGCCAAGATCGTTTTTTCCTTTATCTTGCGTATTCCTATCCTCATATACCCATTGATGCGTCACCAAGGTTCAAGGGGAAGTCCAAAAGAGGAATCTATGGCGATGCTGTGGAGGAAATTGACTGGAGCGTCGGGCAGTTAATGGCAACCCTTGAGCGGAATCATCTCGATGAAAATACTTTGCTCATCTTCACCGGGGATCACGGTCCCTGGTATCAGGGCAGCGCAGCCCAGTTACGGGGACGCAAGGGGACTACTTATGAGGGAGGTTGCCGCGTGCCTTTCCTTGCCAGATGGAAAGGTGTGATTCCCTCCGGGCATCTCGCAAATGGTTGGGCATCGCACCTTGACATTGTACCGACCATTGCTTCGGTCTGCGGTGCAAGGTTTCCATCGAAGCCGCTGGACGGTGTGGACATTCTCGACCTTCTGACTGGCCGTCGCGACGTGGTCGAGCATCCCATTATGCTTTATTTCTCCGCCTTGGCGAACTACCTCGATCTTCAATGCGTTCGCCACGACAACTGGAAAATGCGAATCGCACAATTTACAAGAAGCACATTTGTCATAGGAAACCCGCCAGGTGAGAATCTTCTGCTCTCTCGACCGGAGCTTTACAACCTGGAGAACGACCCGGGAGAAAACTACGATATCGCTCGCGATTATCCTGACATTGTCAGTCAGTTACAGCGCGCAATTGACCTGGCCATTCAAACCTTTCCCGAAAATGTGGTTCAGGCGTACAGGGAATTGAGAAAAAGGCCTGATAGCCCGACTACACCGGTAGGCTCCGAATCTCGGCCGGCGAGCTATGTTTGTGGACCTTACCATTACGACGGGATGCCGAATTGAAGTGCTCCGATGAAACAGAGGAGATTCCAGTTCAGGCTTTTCGCTGCAGTGTTCTGTCGTTGTTTACAGCAGCAGCCAGCGGAAGAAAGATGCAGAATTGCGTGGATCTGCCAGCGCCTGCCGTTCTGAGGCAGTGCATGAGCCGGCGAATTGTGCGGCTCTCGACGGCGTGGCGTTTGGGCACGGTGCTTGGGGCGGCGTTGCTCCCAGGCTTTGCAATTGCCCAAAGCGGGGCCGTGGTGCTGGAGCGCGACGGCCGGTTCATTTCCCTGGTGCCTTATGCCCCGAATATTGTGCGCGTCACGATAAGCATCAGCAGAGCGGCTGCGACAAGCGCGCCGGGGTACGGGTTTGTGGCGAGTCCTTCCACGGCTGGATGGACGCACGAGCGCGATCCCTGAGGCAATGACGTATTCCGATCCGGGCGGATAGTGGTGCGTGTTGCGGCAGGAGATCTGCCCAAGAACAAGCTGCCGCAACATATGCCGCTGGATGCTCTGAATCTTGAATTGCGCAACCGGTTTTTCCCGCCAGCAGAGAACCCTTATGCTCCGCATAACGATGAAGCGTTGATCAAGACGTTTCCTGATGTGGTCCAAACCGTCTTTGTCGAGCAAAAAAAGAATATCGGAACTTCTCATTCTTCGGCAGGCACTCAGTTCCCGAGTTTCGGCTACATGGGCCAAATGTGAGCTCCACCCGAAGGCCACATGAGAATGCCTTGCATGAGCTGCGAGAAGAATGGTGAATAAGATGAGCACAAACAAAACAGGCATCAAAATGAACCGGCGCACCTTTATCGCCGCGACCGCTATGGCGGCACCCGCAGCCGCAAGTGCATTGGCTGTGTCTACAACGGAAGGTTCTCTGTCCGCGCCCGCGGTTCTCAAGGGCCGGCGTAGACGCAATGTTCTTTTCATCAGTACCGACGATATGTGCAACCGCCTCGGTTGCTATGATGTCCCGGTTATCAAGTCGCCCAATCTAGATCGTCTTGCCCGATCGGGGTTGTGCTTCAATCGCCACTATTGCCAGTTTCCGTTGTGCGGTCCGTCGCGCACTTCGCTGATGACGGGGCTTGCGCCAGATGCAACAAAGGTGTGGGATCTCAGCACGGATTTCCGGGACACGATTCCGCAGGCGGTTACGATCCCACAGCTCTTTCAGAAGAACGGTTACTTTACGGCTCGTGCCGGCAAGATCTACCACTACAATAACCCAAGCGAAATCGGAACTCCTGGCTTCGATGACGCGGCAAGTTGGCAGCGCACTGCGAATCCCGCAGGATACGACCGTACTCACGACGAAACGCTGGTCACGTACTTCTCACCGCCCACAAGAATGTATAAGCAATTTGCCTTGAGCAACCGCCAAAGCGGTGCACGGAGAATAGATAGCGCGCTTGGTCCGCAAGGCAGCGGCGCCAAGGCTCCGTGGCTGCATGGGGGCAAGGGGCCAAGCGGCATCCGCATTGCGCAGGATGGGCGCACGCCTATTCTACCGCTTAGCCAAAACGGCGATCTGGGCATAGCTCTGGCGGGCCATCCCTCCGATGGCGACGATGGGATCATCACCGATTACATGGTTGCCGAATCCGCTATCGCCATGATAGAAGAACACCGGGATAGCTTGTGCCTCGCAAAAACTTCGATCCTCTTTGAAATCAGGGTGATGTTCTTCAGACTCATTCTCACGTAATCTTGAGCCCATGGTTCGAGTTTTAAGCGTTGTCGTCGCTTCTTGCGCTCGGGTTTTCCGATCTCGCCGTGATCTCCTGCTCGAAAATCTGGCATTGCGACAACAACTTTCACTCATGGTCCGGAAGCGACCTCGGCGACATCCGATGTTGACCGACAAGCTCTTCTGGTGCCTCCTGAGCCGAGTCTGGTCTGGCTGGAAGCGGGCGATTCTCATTGTTCAACCCAAAACCGTTGTCAGTTGGCATCGAGCAGGGTTCAAGCTGTACTGGAAGTGGATCTCGCGGCGCAGGACCAGCGTGGGACGAAGGCCCACAAGCAAAAAACTGCGGGAGGTGATATTCCGCATGGTCGCGGAGAATCCGACTTGGGGTGCGCCGCGCATTCATGGCGAACTCAAGATGCTCGGCTTCGAAATCTCTGAACGAACTGTGCTGAACTGGATGCGGAAAGCGCCCCGGAATCCTGAGCCGGCAAAAAAATGGATGGCGTTCTTGTCTAACCATCGCGAGGCTATCGCCGCGATGGACTTCTTCACGGTGCCAACCATGACATTTGGCGTGCTCTACGGTTTTTTCGTTATCGCCTACGGTCGGCGTCAAGTTCTGCATTTCAATGTCACGCGGTATCCAACCAGCGCATGGGTATCGCAGTAACTGCGCGAAGCGTTTCCCTACGACTCCGCGCCCCGCTACTTGATCTTCGACCGCGGTTCTAACTTTAGTGACGGCGTTATTGAGACGATTAGGAGCCTCGGGATTGAGCCCAAACGAACTGGCATCCGAAGCCCCTGGCAGAATGGCATCGCTGAACGCTTCGTCGGCTCTTGCCGCCGTGATCTGCTCGACCATGTGATTGTGCTCAATGCACGCCATTGCAAGCGACTTATGACTGAGTACGTCCGCTATTACCACGACGACCGGACGCATCTCGGTTTGGATAAGCAAACTCCGGCAGGCCGTAAGTCGGCGACCGGCACGACTAGAGGAGCGAAGGTCATTTCAATGTCCCGACTCGGCGGCTTGCATCATCGCTATAATCTCGCGGCCTGAATACTGCGATCCGTACTTTTAGACCCTTGAAAGCTCGAACAGGAGAATTGCGCCAGATTCCTCTTCGTTGCCCATCCAGGCCTTTCACCGGCTTTGCAAAACTGTACTCGTGCTCTCAAATTCCGCGCTGAGTGGAACAGCTTAACCGTTAAGACTCGCCGCTTTTCGATTCAGATGAAATTTTTGCGAGGGACAGCCCAAATACTGGCAACCCTTTCACCAAATGTGACGAGGAACCCGATTCAGGATGCCAGATTTATCGAATCGCTCTGACCGTGCTCCGCCGATCTCCATGTAAACAAAGTGGTTAATTGAGCATGCTCCGCCTACTTTATTTCCAGAAGAATCGCCTTGACAAGAATACATAAGGAAAGTACTATCCATGCGTATTCACAACGGTAGCGTTATCGGTAGCGATATTCAGAGATGATTGGGCCTTACTCGCTAAGTCGAGCAACGACCGTAAACATTCGGGACACTGTGACAGCGGCCAAGACGGGGAGTATGTTGTTGGGCAAATCACGTTCCTGGCTTTTACTCGACCAGAATCGTAATCACTTGAGAGGGGGCAATGATTTTATGCAGAACAAGGTTAGCGCGAGACTATTAAGCAACAAGCTGCTGAGCCGTGAACGCGTAGGCGATCAAGAATGTCCAGCCTGGGGCACTCTGCTGAGACCGTTTGGTCTAATGAAGACTTTTTGTCTGTTCGTATTTGTCATGCTGCTGGTCTGCGCCGGTGAAGGACTTGCGCAAACCGGCACGGGCTCTATCCGCGGTACGATTCGAGACAGTTCAGGTGCTGTTATCCCGGGCGTCACCGTAACGCTTACTCAGCTCACCACGAGTGTGAGCCGTTCGACGGTGACGAACAACGATGGGCAATATGTTTTTCCTTTTCTTCCGCCCTCGACCTACCGCATCGAAACCCACAAGGAGGGCTTTGAGGGATTCGTGCGAGATAACCTCGTGATTGACGTTAACTTGGCCGCGACCGTAGACGTCACCCTGCAAATTGGCGCAACGGCCCAGACGATCACAGTAACTGCTGAAACTCCGTTGCTTGAAACGAGCACCTCGTCGCTGGGAGAAGTCGTCTCGGATAAGCAGATCAATGAACTACCCACAAATGGGCGAAACCCCTTCGGCTTCACGGCTCTGGTTGCCGGCGTCCAAGCTCCGTACGGCTTCAGCCAAACCGCATATGACATGTATAGCGACCAGTTCGTGTCCATCAACGGATCGCGGCCAAATCAAAATGTCTTCATCATTGACGGCGGAAATGCCACTGAGCCGATGTTCAATGGACCGGCCATTTACCCCTCAATGGATGATGTGCAAGAGTACAAAATCCAAACGAGCAATTTTAGCGCGGAATTCTCCAACTCTGGCGGTGGCGTAATCAACATCACAACCAAGAGCGGGACGAATCAATTGCACGGTAGCGCCTACGAATTCATGCGTAATGATGCTGTGGATGCCAACAATTTCTTCGCCAACGGTGGAAAGACGCCCTACAAGTTTAATCAGTTCGGGGCGTCATTCGGCGGGCGCATCCCTAAAATGAAGGAAACTTTCTTCTTCATGTCCTATGAGGGATTGCGCTGGGTGCAAACTGCCGTCGTCCTCGGTACGGTGCCCACTATGGCACAGCGGCAAGGAGATTTTTCTCAGACCCTGGACGCGAATGGTAAGGTGATCAGTGTCTATAATCCATTTTCGGCTTCTTACGGCGCCAACCGTACAGCCTTTCAGGGCAATGTGATTCCCCAGACGATGTGGGACCCGGTGGCTAAGAACATTCTCAGCTGGCTCCCAATACCCAACGTGAGCAATTCCGTGAACGGCGTCAATGATTTCTTCTCGAAGACTGGTAGCAGTATCTATAAGGACACGGCGAGTATTCGTATCGATCACTCATTCACGACAAGCCAAAAACTAAATCTCTTGTTCATGATGAACAATGCGCCAATAGTCTACCCGAGCATCTTTCCGGCCGCCATTGCGGCTGCAGGGCCGGCCATCGGACAAGACCAAAGTAATCAGCAGTACGCAGCCGCACATTACACGTATGCATTCAATAACAGCACTGTCATGGAGTTGACTTCCAGCTATGCCCGTTACTACCTGAACCGGACTATTCCCTCGAACGGGTTTGACCTGAGTACGCTTGGATGGCCGGCTTCGTTCAATAAAGTAGGAGTCGGCACGTGCTTTCCCATGTTGTTGATGACCGGAATGGGATTCAGCGGCAATTCCGCTGCCACCCTATCGGGTACGTTCACAGGTTACTGCTATGGCATATACGATGGCACTGAGAATATTGACAATGTCGCAAATTTCACCCACATCAAGGGGCATCACACGCTGAAATTCGGGGCCGATTTTGGATGGAAATACCAAAACAGCCAGGATGGTACGAACGCAGCATCGTACTACGATTTCGACCCACTGTTTACCGAGGGACCCAATCCCTATTACGGCCCCAATCAGGGTGGAACCAGCGGCTCTGCCTTCGCTTCGTACCTACTAGGTACAGGCCTTTGGGGCCTAATCCAGAATGCCGCTCCCTCCCAGGACCTGCTCAACCGCCTTTTCGGAGTTTACCTGCAAGATGATTGGAGTGTGACGCCAAGGCTCACCTTGAATCTTGGCGTTCGATGGGATTACGAGAGTCCTTGGACGGAGCGCCATAACCGTATAGGAGACTTCAACTATACGGCGGCCTCACCATTGAAGGTTCCAGGATTAAACCTAATAGGAGGCGCCGAGTATCCAGGCGTAGGAGGCCTTCCTCGTGGGCAATGGAATCCGGATTGGAAGGCAGTCGTGCCCCGGATAGGGTTTGCTTATGTGGTTGATAAAAACACCGCGCTGCGAGGCGGGTTTGGAATGTTCACGGCACCCGTTACAGGCGGCGGATTTAACTACAGCGCCGTACCCTCTGACGGATTTTCCGCAACTACGGATTGGATTCCCACTCTCGACTATGCGACGCCTCTCAATTTGCTTGCCAAGCCGTACCCGTACGGCTTCGTGGCGCCTACGGGTAGTAGTTTAGGCATGTTGACCGAATTGGGAGAAGGTGTAACGGGAATGGACCGGAACCGGCCAACGCCGTACGCGATGCAATGGAATTTGAGCGTCCAAAGGGCCCTCCCAGGCAACTTTGTCCTACATGTTGCCTACGCGGGAAGCAGAGGAATACACCTTTTTGGCAGCTTGTTAGCCAATCAGTTGCCGGACAAGTACCTCAGCATGGGCAGTGCTCTTAGCACCCAGGTCGCCAATCCATTTTATGGGATTATTCCGAGCAGCGCCGGCACTTTGGGGGGCGCGACTGTAAGCGCGGCGCAACTTCTACACCCCTACCCTCAGTTTGGGCAAGTTACTAACCCCAATGCTGCTTTTGGTCTTTCCGAGTACAACTCCCTCCAGGCAAACTTGGAACGCCGCTTCTCCCAGGGGTTGCTTGCGCAGTTCGCCTACACCTATTCGAAAACCATGGATGACGTTCCTGCGACGACCACCGGATATCCCGGAGGGCAGTTCGCTGCCGGAGCGATTCAAGATTATGACAATATCAAAGGTGCCTGGGCCCCGGCTGTCTGGGACATGCCCAGTAATTTTGCAGCCAACTTCATATATCAGTTACCTTTTGGCGCCAAGAAACGATTCCTCAGCACCGGAGCGGTCTTGGGGAAAGTTGTCGGGGGGTGGCAACTGACTGCCATTACTATCATCCAGAATGGCACACCTCTTTCTTTTACAACGGCTGATAATACCTTGGGTAACAGTGGAGGCGCTCAAACACCCAATTTGACCGGCGTGAGTCCCCACGTCTCAGGCTCCTCTTACAGTAGGGTGAATGAGTGGTTTAATCCGGCCGCTTTCACTACTCCAGCTCCGTACACTTACGGGAGCGTGTCGCGGTCGGAATCATGGCTGCGGGGCCCTGGCGAAGCCAATCTCGATATGGGGCTGGACAAAGATACGTCCCTTTCCGAGAAGCTGACCCTGCAGTTACGCTTTGAAACCTTCAACACACTGAATCACCCGTGGTTCGGTCTGCCCAACACTTCCATAGGCTCCGCTGGCGCGGGCGTAATCTCAAGCCAGCAGAATTCCCCGCGAACTCTGCAATTGGCGGCTAAGCTGTTGTTCTGATTTGCGCAAGACCGCTCACGATGAGCGCATACCAGCAACGGTTGAGGAAAGGGGCTTCGGCTTGCACAAGGCAAGCCGAAGCCCTTTCCCGGATCGTTCTAAGGGCAAGGTATCGCTCTGACTTCCGGCCCCAAGATCATCATCGGGCAGAACCCGCGCAGATTTTAATGAGCTTTTATGCCTTCCAGAGTTATTACTTCAGTCAGACAACTATATTGAGTGGGAGTGCTGTACGAGGCTGAAGCGAAGCTGGTCTCTGCAAAAAAGCGGCGGAAGAATGAGCACGAAGAGAATCGAGCGCATCCGGATGTGCAAATGAGGCAAACACAACGCTGGAGCCGCGTTCTCTTCTGCACCGTGACCCATTTAAGAGTCACAGCCGGCTCCGCCCTTGCACCCCCTTTCTGCCCTAACTGTGACGGTTTCAGCCCCGGGCTCAGAACACAATTGGAAAGTGAATTGTTACGTCACCGGGTCTGGCAGATGTTCGAATCGCTATTCGCGCATCAAGGGGCAGGCGGTATTGCTGTCGCGGTTCCAGCTTTCTGCGATTTGATTGCTTTTAAGTTACATGCTTTCGGCATCTGAGATGGCGGATGGTGAGGCGTTGCCGAAATTACTTCAATTGAGAGGAGCCGATTTTATGTGCCGCATGACGTTTAAAGCGATGGCGACAGCAGTGCTCTGTGGCTGGGCATTGATGCTGAGCGCTCCGGTGCTGCGGGCTGCCGTGAAGCTGCCCAATTTACTTTCAGACGGTATGGTGCTTCAGCAAGGTATGAACGTGAATATTTGGGGCACTGCCGAACCGGGTGAATCGGTCAGCGTCAGCTTCCAAGGTCAGAAAGTGAGCGGAGTCGCCGGGGCTGGTGGCGAGTGGAAGGTGAAACTGGATCCGCTGCATGCGGGCGGACCGTTCACGATGACCATCGCCGGCAATAACACGATTACGTTGCACGACGTCTTGGTGGGCGAAGTCTGGGTGTGCTCGGGCCAATCTAACATGGAGATGGCCCTTGTCGCCTTCGCACCTTGGAGTAAAGGTGTAACCAACTATGAGGATGAAATAGCGCACTCCGACAACCCCAACCTGCGGATGTTCGCGGTTGAAAAAGTAGTGGCGACCAGACCCCAGAACGATGTGAATGGTTCCTGGGTCGCGGCGGGACCGCAGACCGTAAGCAGTTGGTCTGCTGTGGCGTATTTCTTTGGGCGTGATCTGCAAAGGACGTTGAATGTCCCCATCGGCCTCATTAATAGCTCATGGGGCGGTACTCCAGCCGAGTCCTGGACAAGTCGTGGTGCGCTCGAATCGGATCCTGAATTCCAATCAATACTGGACTCCAGCACAAAGCTCGCTTCTACTTATCCCAAGCTTTTCGACGACTTCTCACGGCAACTGGTGCAGTGGCGGCAGGATTCGGACAAGGCCGAAAGCGAAGGGGCGCCAGTCCCAACCCCGCCAACTATCCCCGACGATCCGCGCCGCAGTCCCTGGAGGGCCTCTGGCCCTTTTAATGCAATGATCATGCCGCTTACGCGCTACTCCATCCGTGGAGCAATCTGGTACCAGGGAGAATCCAACTCAGATCGTCCCGTCCAGTACCGGAAGCTGTTTCCCGCCTTGATTAGGGATTGGCGACGTGTCTGGGGAGAGGGCGATTTTCCGTTCCTGTTCGTCCAACTTGCCAACTGGGGAATCTACGCTCCTGGAATGAACTGGCCGGAATTGCGCGAGGCTCAACTCAAAACTCTCTCCTTGCCGAACACCGGGATGGCAGTGACCATCGACATTGGTGACGGAAGCGACATTCATTTCAGAGATAAGCAAGACGTAGGCTACCGTTTGGCGCTTGCGGCGCAAGCCATCGCTTACGGGAGGGATGTAATGTATTCGGGGCCGATCTATCAGTCCATGGCGGTCGAGGATGACAAAATTCGTTTGCATTTCAAGTACGTTTACTCGGGACTTGTGGCAAAGACTTTGTACACTCCAGGGCTCCTCGGATTTGAAATAGCCGGTGACGATCATAAATTCGTTCCCGGAGAAGCCAAGGTCGATGGAGCTACCGTGGTGGTGCGAAGTGAAAGTGTGCCTCACCCTGTCGCAGTACGCTACGCCTGGGCCGCCAATCCTTGGTGCAATTTGAATAACAGCGCCGGCTTGCCGGCTTCTCCGTTTCGAACAGACGATTGGGAGGAAACGACCACAAACAAATGAGTATCTAATCACATGCTTTCGGGAACAGCTAAGGCGAACTATGGCTATCCATTTCGCTTTGAATACCCACCGCGGCAACTAGGCTGTGATCACTCCGCTGAAACTCGCTATCCTAGCCTCCACCGGAAGAAAGCTTGGGCGAAGCGAAGAACTGAGGGGGTTTGGAAAACACCTGGAGTCTCGTAGCGCCCTGTATTTGGTTGACCTTATATGTTCTGGTTATAGGGCCACGGATTTGGTTGATTCTGTGTAATCTCTGTGGACAGCTGTAAGACGAACTGGAATTAAACGAAGGGCCTGGGCACGCCGGAGTACTCGATCTACAAGAAGGAGAAAAGTCGATGTTGAAATCAAATTATTTCATAGCCATTGCCGTGTTGAGCATCGTGAATCAGTGTGCCCCGGCCCAAAATGTATCTACGTCTTGGGTAGAGACATTCCAGGTTAGTCCTGCGACATACAGCGTGTCAGTACCAAAGACCAAAGATACGCCAAAGGAGTCGGAGTGGCTGACTGAGGTTGGTCCTGTGCATGGGACATTTCGGTACCGCTTCGGAGTGTCGATTGGCGGCTCTCGAATCCAAGTGAGATTGTCTAATGAATTGGGCGACAAACCGCTGAAGATCGATGGTGCGAGCATCGCACTAGCTTCCGACGAGATGGATGCTGTTCCGGGATCAATAAGACGTCTCACTTTCGGCGGAAAAGACAGCATCACTTTAGCGCCTGGGGCACCCGCGTTGAGTGACCCGGTTGACCTGAGAGTGAGCTCTCTTAGCGAGTTAATAACAAGTGTCTATGTCGCAAATGAGATTGCCCTTGCTCCCTTCGGCGGAGCTGCGATGCTTCTGTCAGAAGGCAACGATGTACTAAGCGAAAGATTCCCTTCGACGCACCGCGTAGTTAGCCGTCCATTATTAACGGCGGTTCTCGTTCAACCGGAGCATCCGGGAAGAGTAATCGTCGCGTTGGGTGACTCGATCACAGATGCAGTGAGAGATCAGCCTGCCATGCCGCGCGGATGGGTCGAAGTGCTTGCCAGCCGCCTTTCTGTCCAGGAAAGCAAGGAACCTCTCGCGGTGGTGAGCGCCGGCATCAGCGGGAATCGAGTGCTGTTGCCGGCAATGGGGCCAGCAGCTTTGGCCCGTCTCGACCGCGATGTGCTTTTCACGCCCGGGCTCAGCAAGATCATCCTGCTTGAGGGCCTTAATGATATTGGATTTTCGGGCAAGACGGTCATGGGTACTGAGCCTGACCTAGACGTTGCTGAACTGGAGGTCGGCTATAGGCAGATCGTCAGCAGAGCTCATGCGCGAGGGATCAAGGTAATCGGTGGAACCCTTACTCCGTTTCGAGGAGCTTTTTATTTTAGCGAGGATAAGGAGTTAATGCGGAAAGCGGTGAATGCATGGATTCGAACGTCGAATACCTTCGATGGGGTCATCGATTTCGAAGCAATCGTTCGTGATCCGGCTTCGCCGGATCGCATTAAAGCCGAATTTGATTCAGGAGATCATCTTCACCCAAATCAGACAGGCTATAAGGCCATGGGTGAAGCAATTGACCTGACCTTGCTCAAGTAGTCAGGATGGCGCGGCCAGAACCAACCAGTGTAGAGAAGTTTAGTTCAATGCAACTCGACGGCGGATCCGGGAGCGAGAAATGAAGATCGTTCGCGTGCGTGCGAGAGTGGGTACGGGGTTGGCTACAGTTGCGGTCTTGGCTCTGCTTTGCCCCCGCTTCTTTTATGGCGTGAGCCCGGCATCGGACGCCCGAGCTCACGCCAATACGGGAGGAGAAACAAAGTCGGGGGCAGCGGCGATTCAGGTCTCCGCACTCAAAACCGAGAACGCTACTAACCCGCTCGGGATTGACACGCCACACCCCCGGTTCAGATGGCTGCTCGAATCCGGCGCAAGAGGCCAGTTGCAAACTGCATATCAGATCCTGATCGCGAGTAGCCTCGAGAAACTTGAGGCGGGAACGGGCGACAAATGGAACAGCGGTAAAGTTGATTCCGACAACTCGGTGGAAGTTCCGTACGGAGGGAAGAAACTGTCAAGCGGCGAAAGGTGCTATTGGAAGGTCAGAATCTGGGATGAGGATGGCCGCCCAAGCCTCTACAGTAACCCTTCCTCCTTCGAGATGGGGCTGCTTAATCCGACCGATTGGCAGGGCAAATGGATCGAATCAGGAAAAGGGATCTCATCTCCGCTGCTGAGGAAGGAGTTCAGCTTGGATTCCGGCGTCAAGCGCGCTCGCATCTACATCTCTGGCATTGGCTACTATGAGCTGTACATCAATGGCAAGCGGGTTGGAGATCGTGTGCTTGAACCGGCCTCGTCGTACTACAACAATGATCAGCCGTTCAAACTCCATACCCGCGTCCTTTATGCAAGCTACGATGTAACGAATCTCCTGCGGGAGGGCATAAATGCGATCGGCGTCGTTCTGGGAAACGGCTGGTATAGCGCGGAGCAGGATGTAGCGCCCGCGCCGGCGGGCCGTTCTCCCTACGGCGACCGGCCGCGCCTGATTCTGCAAATGAACGCCGAAACGGACTCTGGCCAGACGCAGAGCATCGTTTCAGCTTCCAGTTGGAAAACTCACCCCGGCCCTATTACGTATAACGACATTTTTCACGGGGAGACGTACGATGCCCGCCTTGAGCAGCCTGGATGGGATGAGCCCGGCTTCAATGACGGATCATGGGGCGAAGCTCTATCGGCGGAACCGCCGAGTGGCGCCCTCACTTCAGAAATGCTCCCGCCCGAGCGGGTGGTCGAGACCATTCAGCCTGTGAGGATTGTGGTCCCAACGGATCCAGAGGGTTTCGAGAGGACGTATGTTTATGATTTCGGGCAACTCTTGAGTGGATGGGTCAGAATTAAACTATCGGGGCCGCGCGGCACCAAGGTGACGCTCAAGTACGGATCCAAAATCTACCCGGAAGACGACACCCTGGACAACCGCAGTAACATGAGGCCCGGGTCTGAGGCGCGGCAGCTCGACACCTACATCCTGAAAGGTGAGGGAGTGGAAACCTGGGAGCCGCGATTTACGCTGCATGGTTTCAGGTACGTCGAGGTGAGGGGAGACAAAGATCTCCCGGCGGTTCAAAGCATCGAAGGGCGGTTTGTGCGCTCTGACGTGGACTCCACAGGTTCATTCGATAGTTCGAACGCTCTGATTAACAGGATCCATGAAAACATCCGCTGGACATTCATGAGCAGCTTCCAAGGCATATTGCAGGACGCCGCTGATCGCGCTGAGCGCGAGGCATGGCTCGGAGATCCGAGCTTTGTGGCTGAGGACTACATTTACAACTTCGACATGGAAGCGTTTTGGGAGAAGTGGCTGAACGATATCCAAGACACCCAGAAGGAAAACGGGGACATACCGGTCGTGAGTCCAATCCATTGGCGCGATGGCATGAATACCTATCTCATGTGGCCGTGTTGGAAGAGCACGTACCCCCTTCTGACTTGGTACCTATATCAATACTATGGGGATAAGAGAGTTCTGGAAGCGCACTACCCGAGTTTGAAGAAGCTGATCGATTCGCTCAGCGCGAGCGCCAATGGCTACATCATATCCGAAGGGCTGGGAGACCATATGGAGCCGGAGAGTGATGGGAACACCCATTTCTCGCCCCTTCACACGCCGGCCGCTTTGACATCCACAGCCTACTACTATTACGAAACGTGGATAGTGGCCCAGATAGCCCAGGTCCTAGGTCAGACCGAGGATGCAAAGAAGTACTCGGCGTTAGCCGAGAACATTAAAGAAGCATTCAATCGCACTTTCTTTGATTCCGCGACCGGCGAGTATGCCACGGGGAGCCAGACTTCGAACGCCCTGCCGCTCTACTTGGATATGGTTCCAGAGAAGAACGTGCCGGAGGTTGTCAAACACCTTGTGGATGACATTATCGAAAAACATAGCGGACATCTCTCGACCGGGATCATCGGGTCGAACGCGCTTGCACAGACACTCCCACAACACGGCGCCGCGGACGTGGAATACAGAATCGCGACGCAGACAACATATCCCAGTCTCGGCAACCAGGTTACCAAGGGTGCAACCGCGGTTTGTGAAACATATGAATGCAGCCCGTGGCTGAGCCAGAACATGAAGATGTTTGGAAGCGTCGACAAGTTCCTTTACCGAAATCTTGCCGGGATCAGCCCCGCAGCCCCTGGGTACAGGCGGGCAATCATCAAGCCCCAGCCGGTTGGGGGTCTCCGCAGCGTGATGGCGACCGAGCAGACAGTGAGGGGACCGATCACCGTTTCGTGGATCAAGGGCGATACTTCCTTAGGTGTGAAAGTTTCGATTCCCGCTGGCATGCAGGCGGATATCGAAATTCCGAAAATGGGAATGATGGATTTGTCGATCGTAGAGGGCGGAAAAGCAGTGTGGTTGGGAAACAAATACACCGCCGGCACGGACGGAATCAGCGGCGCGAATGATGACGGAGATTCCATCGTGCTGCACGTGGGTTCCGGGTCTTACGATTTTGAGATGAACGGCAGATTGTTTTAGTTCAGGTGACTGGGGCGGCGGGAGCGGTGCTACCGTATTCCACTCGCGTGGCCAATCGGAGAGGAGAGTCCATGGTCAAGATGCATGATGTTGGCGCGCCAGCAGAATCGCAAGACAGAGTACGTCTCCGGCGTACCCTCAAGCTTCGCGACCCGATCTTCTGCGGAATTGTCATCATCTCTTGAATTGCGCCCGTCCCGATTTGTCGATTGGCGCAAGGTCTCTATCCGTCCAATTCAAGCATCAAGCTGTAAACGCGTTTATAACTGCTGCTCACCGATCCAGCGACCAAAGGATATGAGCGCCACTTAAGAATCTGAGGAGCTTCCAAATGGATGACAACGGTCCCTTCAAAGAGGGTGAACAATCCGGCAGTATGGCTTCAAGCAGATTGCCACGTCGCCAATTTCTCAAGCAAGCAGGAGTGGCCATTGGGGCAGTTGCTCCCGTGGGTCACTGGGCAGCCCATGCGCAAACTGTGCAAGAGGCGAATCGGGCTCTTTCACAGTCAGGGGCAGTCATTTCAGGGTCGGATGCAGCCGGTGTCACTTATCCCCGCATGTTTCGCGGCGCAAAACTAAAGATGCTTTCATTCCCGCTCGGAGGAGTCGGGGCGGGGAGCCTGGGTCTCGGTGGGCGCGGCCAGTTGAGGGACTGGGAGATATTTAATCGTCCCAATAAGGGATTCTCGCCGAATTATGCTTTCCCGGCTATTTGGGTGCAATCCGGAAATGCGCCTCCCATCGCCCGTGTCCTAGAGGCGCGAATCCAGCCTCCGTATGAAGGTCAGGACGGACTGGCGTGGCAAAACGTCCCTGGGCTCAGCCGCCTGCAAGGAGCTACATTCACCGGCGAGTATCCCCTGGCGCATATTGAATTCGAAGATTCGAAGCTGCCACTGAATGCGAGTCTGGACGCTTTCTCTCCTTTCATCCCACATGAGCCAGACGACTCGGGCTTGCCGGTCGCGATCCTACACTACCGAATCCATAACCCAAGCCATGCCGCGCTAAAGGTGGGCCTCGCATTTTCGGTTGACAACCCTATTCTGAACGGTGCTCCCGGTCTGTTCGGGGCAGGAGGAGCCGAGTCAAAGCGCGTCAACGAATATCTAGCGGAGAATCGTCTGGCCGGTTTACTCATGAGCAATCCAGGACTGGATACGAATGATCCAGTCCGTGGAACCTTTGTTTTGGCGGCGATTCCGCAACCAGACACACGTCTGACGCATTGGCGTGGATGGCCTAAAGCCGCGTGGTGGACTTCGCCCCTGATGTTTTGGGACGCTTTCGCTGCAAAAGGTGAGCTAGGTGAGGAACCTGGCGATATGAGTACCGTCGGCGTACTTTGTCAGACCCGAATGATCGAGCCGGGGCAAACCAGCGATTTCAAGTTCCTGCTGGCTTGGCATTTCCCGAATCGTACTCCGGATTGGTGCGGATGGACTTCCCCTCCGGGAAAAGGTAAGACAATCATCGGGAATTTCTACTCTGCGCGGTTCAAGGATGCGTGGGATGCAGCGCGCTACACGGCCGAGAACCTAAACGAATTGGAACGGCGGACGAGACGGTTTGTCCAGGTGCTTCGCGAAAGTAGCGTTCCGGAGCCGATCAAGGAGGCGGCGAGCGCAAATCTGTCCACCTTAGCTTCAACAACTTGCTTCCGCACCGCGGACGGCGAATTTCATGGGTTCGAGGGAAGCGACGACAACCTCGGTTGTTGCTATGGCAACTGCACTCACGTCTGGAACTATGAAACTGCTACAGCTTTTTTATTCCCATCGTTTGCGCGTTCACTGCGCAAGGCAGCGTTCGGATTTTCGCAAGATGAAGCGGGAGGAATCCGTGCCCGTCAAGTCCTTCCAGACGGCGAAACGCGCGACCCGATTGTAGCTGCGGACGGGCATATGGGCCAGATCATGCACGCCTATCTCGATTGGAAGTTGTCCGCTGATAAGGCGTGGCTTGAATCGATGTGGCCCCGTGTACGGCGTGCGCTTGCGTTCGCTTGGGTCCAGGGTGGATGGGATCCGTCCAAGACGGGTGTGGCAGTGGGAGTACAAAACAACACGTATGATGTTGCCTTTTTCGGGCCGAACCCATTGTGCGGAATCTATTACCTCGGAGCATTACGGGCCGGCGAAGAGATGGCACTCGCCGTTGGAGATCAAGCCTCGGCAGACGATTACAGGCGCATATTCCAGCAGGGCAGCCAGTGGATCGATGCGAACCTCTTCAACGATGAGTTCTATATTCAGCAGATCAAAGGGTTCACTCTGGACCAGATCAACCCTGAGCTGCGCATAGGAACGGAGGGATTCGATCCCAAGGATCCGCAGTTCCAGTTGGGCAGCGGATGCTTGATCGATCAACTGATCGGACAATACCTGGCACACGTGATGGACCTTGGATATCTGGTATCGCCGGATCATATTCAGATAGCGCTTGAATCCATATACAGATACAACTACAAGCGCACTCTTGTGGATCACGATAACGTAGAACGGACCTTCGCATTGAACGATGAGTCGGCTATGGTGATCTGCGACTATGGAAAGGCGGCACGACCGCGCATACCTTTCCCGTACTTTGCGGAGGTGATGACCGGATTCGAGCACTCGACAGCGGCCCTGATGTTGTACTCAGGAATGGTACCCCAGGGCATCGAGTGCATCCTAAACATTCGCGCGCGTTATGACGGCGAGAAGCGGAACCCTTGGGATGAGTCAGAATGTGGTCATCATTATGCGCGGGCGATGGCATCCTGGTCCAGCTTCGTTGCGGTAAGCGGTTTTGTCTATGATGGTAGACGAGCCGCAATTGTGGCTGTACCGCGCATTCCGCATCAATCCTTCCAATGTTTTTGGTCGACTGGCGCGGGATGGGGTTCATTCTCGTATAACTCCATCGCTGGCGGCACTCATTTCTCGATCGAGGTGATCGCAGGTACGCTGGCCTGCCGTTCATGCGAGATCACAGGATCGGGAAAAGCAACTTCGGCAGAGTGTAACAACGCTCGGCATCCTCATACGATCCATGCGGCCAATGGGAGGACCCTCTTCCTATTCGGCGAGCCGTTCACGCTAACAACAGGACAGACTTTAGAGCTTGAGGTGCGATCATGACCGAGAAGCCATGGATCGTTCTCGTCGGCGGCTTTCTTGGTGCGGGCAAGACCACTCTTCTGTTGGCGGCAGCGCGGGAGTTGGAGCGGCGGGGGTTGCGCAGCGCTCTTATCCTCAACGACCAGGGTGAAGCGTTGGTGGATGCCGAGTTTTCCGATTTGCATGGTTTTCAAAGCGGCGAAGTGACAGGAGGATGTTTCTGCTGCAGGTTTTCTGATCTTCTTCAGGTCATCGACCGGCTGCGCGAGCACTTCCCCGACGTCATCTTTGCTGAGCCGGTCGGAAGCTGCACAGACATTTCCGCCACTACGCTTCATCCGCTGCTCGAATTTAGTGAGACCTACCGGATCGCCCCTTATACCGTTCTTGTGGATCCGGTTCGAGCTGATGCTCTACTTTTCATTGGCGCCGACTCGAATCTCAGGTTTATTTTCGAAAAGCAATTGCAGGAGGCCGACCTGATTTGCATCACGAAGTCGGATATCTATCCCCACGTTCCGCAGATCGGCTACCCCACGGCCAGGCAGATAAGCGCGAAGACCGGTCAAGGTGTCGCGGCGTGGCTCGATGAAGTCCTCTCGGGAGGTCTTCGCGTCGGGAGCGAGATTCTCGATATCGATTATGAGCAGTACGCGCAGGCGGAGGCCGCGCTGGCCTGGCTGAATGCTGAGTTAAACATTCGCTGTAGAGTCCCACAATCTCCCGCCATGATTCTGGGACCTTTTTTCGATTGCTGTGATCGTGACTTCACCGCGGAGGGAATTTCGATCGTACACATGAAGGCTATCGTTCATGCGGACTCGGGTTTCGTTAAAGCGGCGATTTGTGCGAATGGACAGGCACCGACAGTGGAGGGCATGCTGGATGCGTCTCCCGCCCTGGACCACCACCTGCTGTTTAATCTAAGGGCGGTCGGAGAGGCGGGCAACGTGCGGCAGATCGTGGAGACGAATCTCGCAAGCATTGAAGGCGACTGCGCTGAACTCCGAATTCGATGCTTCCACCCTGCTGCACCAAAGCCTGAACGGCGTGTGAGTAGTTTTACATCATCTGTTCATTCGCTGGATTTGAAGTCCGATTTGTCGTCGAGGAAGGCTGGGACCGCGGCGACGAATCCACCATAGCCTTCCCCAAGAATGGGGCCATGTGTCCATCGATCATAACGACGATCCGCGCTGCATGTTGGCGGCATAGATCTGGTGCAGACAAGAAAGCGCAAGTAGTATCGCAGACCCGTTGGCCGAAATCAAATATGTCAACGCAGCTTTGATTTACTTCGCTTCCGCGGCGTCAATGCCGCCTAAAATCCAGACATCCAAAAGAGACGCGAATACCTGCAGCCCTTTGACCGAGTATTACAAAAAACCCAAGTCTGGTTGTCAAAAGCAACCGGGCCCTCGGTCTGGTCCTGAACATGATTACCCTGTGGAGCGCCCTATAAAGAGGCCACATTTAGTCAGCTTCGGGAAGAGGGCGACCCGGTCAAGGATGGTGATATCCAGCATTTGTCGTCGCAGCAATACGAACACATCAAAATGCTCGGTCGCTATTCGCTTGTTTTTTGCCGGATGCAATCGCCAACGGAGAATTGAGCCCCCTGCGTCTTCCTGATGAAACTGATCGCCAAAATCCTTAACCCGGTTGTCGGTTCCACTGCGCCTCAAACCCCAAAATGAAAATGTGAGCCTAATTCACCTTAGTGAGCTTAAATGCAATGGACATGGTGAACGACGGCAGAGGGATAATGAGTTGATTATTCTGGGTCATGATTGTGCTCCCACTATTCGCAATGGGATCGCCCGTGGCCGTGTTGTAGTATTGAACCGCCCAAGACTTTCCGCCGATCGACGTCACAGTAACTGTCTGGCCATTTATCTGGTTTTGCTCCCAGAGGGTCTGAAAAGTGCAATTGACATCGCGGAACCATCCGAGCATGGTGCTACTGCTGCCCACCATCGCCCCTGTCACTCCGTTTGTCGTGCTGACAGGAACCGGCGAGAAGCCCGTGTAGTCGACTCCGCTCACAAAATTGACGATTGGAACCGACACATTCCTGTAGGAGTATGAAATGTTGAAATTCCCGAACAGGTCATAGCCATCTTCGAACCAGAGTGCACGGCCATTCATTGCTCCACTAACTGCTTCAGCCCAGATAGCGTTTTGAATGCCTCTATTGGCGTTTGCTGAGACAGGCGGGGAGCCTGGAGTCACATTGACACTCAGTCCACTTTCACCTATGAGGACGGGCTTGTGGAATGTATTAATCATCAGAGGGACATAGGAAAGAACCTGGTAGTCTAGATTCCCGGTGTAAGGACTGGTCGCTGTGAAACTACCGTATGGGTGGATGTTGATGAAGTCGAGCGCAGGGCTGCTTAATGTCTGATTCCAGAAATTGTAGGGTGAAGGGCTCGTACTTGGCTCGGGCATGGTCGCCGAGGCCGTGATTGGCCGATTCCAGGAATCATTCGCGTGGATCGTCGCCGCGGCAGCCGCAACAAAACTAGCTCCTTCGCTATCCGTCGACTGATCGACATTGTTTAATTCGGAGAATATCTCCCAGGCAACAACAGACGGGTGGGACGACCAGTGCTTCACTATCTGGCCGATATAGTTCAGCCAGGTAGATTGACAAAGCCCGGAGTTGAAGAGGTCGCTTGGACTTACACATGGTCCTCCGTTAGCCTGGTTGTAAGGGTTTTGCGACCAGGTCCAGGAACTGCTCCAGTCGCCCCATACGCCCAGTTCCGGCATCACGGCGATGCCATTATTATCAGCATCAGCAAGGGCCGGATCATAAATGGTCGTCATGGTCGATGCCGGCGATGTATTGATGGTTCCGAGAGGCGCAGCTGCGGTTGCCGCTGGAATACTTGTAAACTGCAAGCGCGCGAATCGCTCTCCTGCTGCATCCATTTGGAAAAAAATAGTATTGTAAGTATTGGAAATAGCGCCGGTTGGGTTACGTCCCAGGATGAACGACATTGGTGACGACGGTTGACTATTGTAACTAAAAAACGTTGATGGTGTTATGGGCCTCGCCAGCGAGAGAAAGAGTCCAGGATCGTCAGCGGCGTTGATGGTGAATTCGTTGCTTATTTGCTGGAGCAACCCAGATCCGCCTGCTGTGGCTGCCTTAGTCGCAGTGAGCGTATAGTTGGCGCCTGCAGGACTCATGGAAAGTCCCGGGAATGAAGCAATTCCTGCGCTGGCTTCCAATGAAGCGACGCCACTTAGTGTTCCCGAATTAACAGAGAGCGTGATCGCAGCTGAAGCATCCGGGCCTGAAGTCACCAAATTGCCGTAGGTGTCTTCAATATAAACCTGCTGACTTGCCCATACAGACCCTGCTGTCCGGCCTCCCGGCTGAATACTCATCACAAGCTGACTTGCCGTCCCGGGACTGATTGCCATTAGGCTGGAGCACGCGGTATGGGTTCCGTCCGAAGCGCCGATATAGACGACGCTCGTGTTGAGAACCGCGACCCCCGTAAAGCTTGCAGTTCCAGAGGCTGAGAGGGGCATTGATAATGAATTGGCGGTCAAGGCACCGTTTATTGAGTCACTGCAGGCAGGAGACGGAGTTGTGAATGGCAGCGGTATATACGCCGTAAGCGTGATCGTTGCAGAAGCGTTCAGAACCGGATTGCCGTTTGCATCTAGGGCTTGCACCACTGGCTGGCTAGCTAGAGCTATACCTGCAATCCCCGACTGCGAAGGTTGAGTGGCAAAAACAAGGCGGCTTATTGGAGTTGCATTGTTGCTAACCGTCAAACTGACCGTGGCCGCGGCGGTGTTGTAGTCGGTGGCGTCGGTTGGGGTGAAGGTCGCCGACAGCGTCTGCGATCCTGCCGCCAGCACGGTACCCGAGAGCGGAGTGTAGGCGAAGGTGCCCGGCACGCTTGCCGTCGCATCGAGCTGCGTCGCGCTCAGCACCGTGCCGTAGGTAATAGCCGCGGGCGTCGCCCAGGTGATGACGGGCGTCGCCTTGTTAACCGTCAAACTGACCGTGGTCGCGGCGGTGTTGTAGTCGGTGGCGTCGGTGGGCGTAAAAGTCGCCGACAGCGTCTGCGCTCCTGCGGTCAGCACGGTACCCGAGGGCGGAGTATAGGCGAAGGTGCCCGGCACGCTTGCCGTTGCATCGAACTGCGTCGCGTTCAGCGCCGTGCCATAAGTAATGGCCACGGGCGTCGCCCAGGTGATGACGGGCGTCAGTTTGTCGGACTGGCCGGAAGAGCCGGTGTTAGTGCCGCAGCCGCCATACCCAGCAAGCGCCGCCATGCCCGCGACCAGCAACATCAGTACGTAAGCCACGCGGCTGAGCGGCTTCCGAAAGGTGCGCGACATGGACTCCAGATGCATAAATCCTCCTACAGGTCATCTTCTTCGTTTTCCTCGGTTCCTTTATAGAACGTGTCTACGCACTCTTAAAAAGCAGGAAGAGCGCCAACCGATTGTGGCTCGACGTATTGCCGGCTGCAGGCGACCCGCATCACATAAATACACACGTGAGATGTCGATACCGGTAACGATACCGTTTCGCTTGATCCTAAAGTATCGCCCCGAATTCGACGGCCTGTCAAGCGGAAACGGGGCGGAAAGGTGCTGGTTCCAGGGCAAACGCATCTTAATGTTTCGGGCAAAACGATTACTGCCCTGATTTATATTGAGTAGTTTGGCAAACCAACGCAGATGATTGGCGGCCTTTCCGGACCGAAAAGCGCACACCCTCGTCTCCTCAATGAGAAGCCGGTTCGTTTCGTCGCCCGAAATAGACCCGTTTTTGGTCCAAGACGGTGTCGCACCGCGTACTGGTGAGCTTCCGTTACGCGCCGCGGCGGGTGGAGTGCTTGGAGCACGGAGATCGTGGTGGAACACATTCCCTGGAGTGACGGCAAGCGGCCATTGACGACGGCGATGATGGGATTTCTTGCCCGCTGGGTGCGGCGTCTGAGCTGGCGAGAGACGGCGGCGGTCTTTCAGACCAGTTGGGAATCGGTGTATCGGTCCGTGGAGTGGGGTTTGTCCCATCGCCAACTGTGCGGGGTCGAATCGATCGGCGTGGACGAGATTCACTGGGGGCATCGGAAGCGGGCCGACAACTTCCTCACCGTGGTCTACCAGATCGATGCTGGTTGCCGGCGCTTGTTGTGGATCGGCAAGCGGCGCTCGGAGAAGACGCTGCGCCGTGGGCTGAAGGAACTGGGTTCGGAGTTCGTCAAAGGACCGCGTTTTGTTTGCAGCGACATGTGGAAGCCTTATTTGAACGTCATTGCCGTCGAAGCCGGTCAAGCGCTCCATGTGTTGGACCGGTTCCACATCGCCATGCACATGAACCAGGCCGTGGACGAGGTGCGGCGGCCCGAGAGCACCCGCTTGCGAGCGAAGAGCAAGGAGGAGGCCAGGCGGTTGAAGAATATGCGCTGGCCGCTGTTGCGCAAAGCAAGCCGGGTGCGTGGTGAAGCCCGCAATGAGCTCAACGCCTTGCTGGCCAATAAGCTGGCGACGGCCAGGGCATGGGAGCTGGAGGAGGTCTTCCAGAACTTCTGGAAGTACACGTCGCCCCTCGGGGCTTCCGCCTTCCTGGACTGCTGGTGCCAGCGAGCCACGCGCTGCCGTCTGGAGCCGCTCAAGAAGGTTGCCCGTATGCTACGGGCCCATGAGGATCTGCTGATGAACTGGTTCTGCGCCAAATGAGAGATTTCAAGCGCCGCTGTCGAGGGTCTCAACAGCAACATTCGTGTAGTAACCAGACGATCCTACGGCTTTCGTACCTACAAAGCGATGGAGATGGCCTTGTACCACACACTTCGACGACTCCCCGAACCCGAATCCGCCCACAAATTCTGCTGAGGAGGCAAACAAATATAGTACACTTCCCTCACTATGGCAGTAACGATGAAGGACATAGCACGCGATCTTGGGATCGGCGTAATCACTGTGTCAAAGGTGCTACGAAACAAGGACGATGTCAGTGAAAAGACCCGGCAGCGAGTTCTCGCACGTATCAAGGAGGTTAACTACACTCCAAATCTTGCTGCGCGCAGCTTGGTTACGGGACGGACATACCTTGTTGGTCTCGTAGTGCCCGATCTACTGCACACCTTCTTTGCCCAGATAGCAAATTCTCTCACCGGGGCTTTTCTGAAGAAAGGCTATGGCCTCATCATCTCCACTGCGGGCGAGGATCCGGAATTGGAAATGCGCACGCTAGATCGATTCCTAGCTCGAAGGTTTGACGCACTGATCGTCGCTTCTGGAGGAACATCGTCGGCCATATTTGGGCGCTTCCAGGAAGCCGGCACGCCGTTTGTCTTGATTGACCGCCGATTCCAAGATCTCGACGCAAACTACGTCGGCGTCGATGACGAAGTTGTCGGGGCACTCGCCACGAAGCATCTTATTGAAATCGGATGCAAGAGGATCGCGCATCTTCGTGGGCCGGAGACTAGCCCGGGTATAGGACGTCTCAATGGGTATTCTAAGGCAATGGCCAAATTCAAGATGAAATCCTTACCTGGCTATGTTTCGGCGGCAAGGATGGCGGATGTTCATAGCAAAGACAGCGGTGAGGAGCAGATGAAAAAGTTGCTTGGCTTGGCGCAACGTCCGGATGGAGTATTCGCTTACAACGATCCCATGGCAATTGGAGCGATCCATGCGATACTCGATGCGGGTCTCCGGATTCCTGAAGATGTCGCCGTAATCGGCTGCGGGAATCTTCACTATGACAGTGAACTCCGTGTTCCTCTGTCGAGCATCGATCAAAACACCGAGCAGATCGGTGAGCGCGCTGCAAGCCTCACCTTATCGCTCCTGGAGTCCAAGCATCGTCCAAGAAATAAGACAGTGATAATTGAACCTCAGCTCGTTATTCGCGCTTCAACTGATCGGAAGCGGGCACGACAGGAAAAAGAGAAGAGAGTTTGAAGGAAGCCAAATAGGCTTGGCCATTGCAGTGCCATAAGTTTCTCCTACGTTCGAGTACTTGATGTTTGATCGTCATCGGTTTGATTCGCCCCAAAACTTGGCCGCACACACAACCTGTCATTGAACCTCGTTCGTAATCGGGGCTGAAGACTTTGGCAACCTCTTCCCCCACGGCGTTAGATGCGCTCCACGCAGGTCTTGTCGAGTTGCAGATCAGACAGTGGTTTTGGCGCGCCAGCCTTTCCGGTTTTACTCCGCAACCAGGCGCTTCAGTTTCATGCTCACTTTCTCTCGCTCTGTTCCCCGCTGGATTTTTCACCTTCCTGCATCTGTGCTCTTTGCACGGGTAGTAAGCCCACATTCCCATTTTTGAGTCGTAATTCTGAAACCTCCTATCATCGCAATCGTCAGTGTTTATAAGCGTGTGAGCGTGATGAAGACGTTACGGGGGTGAATACCCAATGGGTGAGATACAAAGCCGGCCTATTCAGCTTTCCTTTAATGCGTCTCTCAAGGTCGGCTTCCAAGGTTCTCGCGTTACTTCCGATGACGGTCTGATCCTGGTGCGCGAACTCGACGAGCGACTCGGGTTCAGAGAATTGATCGAGCAGTATCTGACAGACTCGCGTGGGAGGAACGCGCAGTTTTGCTTCGCCGACCTGCTGCGGCAATCAGTCTATAGCCGCTTGGCGGGCTACGAAGACCTCAACGACGCCGAGTGCCTTTCCCAGGACCCGACCCTCCGGCTGATCAGTTCGGAAAGGATTTGGGATCGAGGCGCTGCTCTCACTTCGCAGTTGCAGAGTTTTGAGACTGAGATGCTGGCCGAAGGCGCAGACTTCGCGGGGTTGGCACGGCTGAATCGTGAACTGGTGGGGAAAGCAGAAGGGATCAATTCACAGTCCCGGACCGTGCTGGACATGGATTCGACGGAGATTCCGGTGCACGGTGCACAAGAACAAAGCGCCTACAACGGGCATTTCGAGTCGACCTGCTACCATCCGCTGTTGCTCTTCAACCGAGACGGCGACTATCTGGCCGCCAAGCTGCGCCCCGGCAATATTCATAGTGCCGATGGCTAGGAAGAACTTCTACTGCCGGAGATTGAGCGGCAACAGAAACTCGGGAGGGAAATGGTGTTTCGTGCCGATGCAGCCTTTGCCAAGCCGGAGATTTACGAGGCGCTGGAAAGTCGGGGCGTGAAGTACGCCATCCGCATTCCGGCCAATGAGAACCTGGAACGGGATGTGGCCGAACTGCTGCCGCGCCCGGTGGGGCGTCCCAGTCACAAACCGATCGTGTGGTACAAAGGCTTTCTCTACAGGGCCGCGAGTTGGACGACGGCACGGCGAGTCGTGGCGAAGGTTGCGCATCATGCCGGGGAGTTGTTCCCGCGCATCGGGTTCATCGTGATCAATCTGGGGACGCCGAGCCGGGCGGTATTACGGTTCTACAACAAGTGCGGGAAGGCCGAGCAGTGGATCAAAGAGCGGAAGCAAGCAGTAAAGATGTCTCGGCTGAGTTGGCATCGGCTCCGGTCGAACGAGGTGCGGCTGTGGCTGAGCGTGATCGCATACAATCTGGGCAACCTGTGGCAGCAGCTAGCTTGCCCCTGCGAATCGAGAACTGGTCACTGACGAGCTTGCAGCAGCAATTGGTGAAGACCGGCGACCGGTTGATAAAGCATGCTCGCTACTACTGGTTGCTGGCGGAGAGCCATCTGACGTGGCGCCTTTTCGGAAGCATGCTGCGGCACATGGAGGCTTTGCCGCTGCCAGCCGGATAGGCTTGGCAGGGAGGCGAAACCAATCAGGACGTTGGGGGTTGACGAAGAAGTGTCCGAGAAAGCGCTTCGAAATGGGGCAAATCATGGCTTTTGGGTTCCGGCAAATGCCGTGTGGCGCACGGCCGGGTCTTTGGCTTTGGAACCAATGCAAGAAAGATTGCGAGCGGATGCAAACGGGGATAAATTGGTTTGCAGCCGAAAGACAAAACGGAAATTTCCGTCAAGAAGGATTCACCCATGAAAATAAGAGCATTTCTTCTTTGGGCTGCAGCCGTGGCGCTGTCTGGTAACCTGTTGGCGCAGTCATACGGCTGGCCCCCGGCACCCCAGCGCTTGACCTTGCCGATATGGCCTGGCGTCGCGTCAGGCGCGAAGGCCAAGCCGTTGCCCGAGATGAATACCACCACCGCCAAAGACGCCTTGGTGGCAGGGCGGCCCGTAATTCGGCTGGGCAATGTCTCCGTACCTACGATCACAATCTATGAGCCAAAGAAAGGCAACACGGGTGCTGCGGTGGTCGTCTTTCCTGGCGGCGGGTACCAGATATTGGCGATAGATCTCGAAGGTACGGAAGTGTGCAAATGGCTCAACTCGATTGGCGTAAACTGCATCCTTCTCAAATACCGCGTTCCGGATTCCGGACCTTACCCTAGATCCGCGGCTGCGCTACAGGATGCACAGCGCGCGATCGGATTGGTCCGTTTGCATGCGACCGAATGGGGCATTGATCCCAACCGCGTGGGCGTGTTGGGCTTCTCTGCCGGCGGTCACTTAGCTGCTGCGCTCGGCAACCACTTCGAGCAGCGACTCTACGGCCTCGTCGACGCCGCCGACAACCTGAGTTGCCGGCCGAATTTTTCGGTGCTGGTCTATCCTGCCTATTTGGCGCTGGCGGAACAGAACTTCACGCTCAACCCCGAAGTCCTCCCTATCACGCAAACGCAGCCTACGTTTATCGTTCAAACCGAAGACGATCCAGTACACGTGGAGAATGCCGTGGTCTATTTTCTTGCACTGAAAAATTCCAAGGTGGCGGCGGAGTTGCACGTGTACGCTCAAGGCGGGCATGGCTACGGCCTGCGCCGGACAGCTTTGCCTGTCACCGCGTGGCCCCAAGCTCTGGAAACCTGGCTACACACGATCAAGGTGCTGCCAGGGCAATGATCAGATACAACTACAGCAAGTCAACGCTGAACTCAATGCACTTTATGATGCTTCTGCGATAAACCGAAGCAGATCATTAGGAGAGATGGGATAGGCACACTTGAGTGCCGAAGATTCGTACGTTATCCTTCCGCCTCAGTTCTTTCTGCCGAAGCCATAACGACATCGTCAGACCCGGGCACTCGAACTAGAACAAGAGAGTCAACTATGCTCCTACATCGTGAGCTGCTTGATCGATGATGCAGCCCCACTATGCTGAGGGCTCTGCCGCTCTGCTCGTCCCTGCTACATGGTCCAATCTGCGGCTCCTAGCCCGCAATTTACTCTTTATGCTTCGTTCCACTGGTCTTTGCAGGCCCATACGGGTGTATCGCAGACCCTCCGGAACAAGATTCCGCCGCTCTTCTTCACTCCAGCAAGTTGCACAGCGCCCTTTTCCTTGCCATTCTCTATAGAACTTTCCGAAGCGCGTCTTTGAGGATTCCTATGCATGTCGAAGATATGAATAAACTTGCGCGCAATCATTTCAGTCAGCCTAAGAATTCTTAGCTGGGCCTTGAAAGGTTATGCATAAACTCTGCTATACTCCAGCGGTAGCGATACCGGTATCGAAAGCGGTATGGAATTAAGGGGCAATTCGGCAGCTTACGCTGTTGAGGATTTTGAATGAATAACAAAATGGCTCGCTTTTCCAAGGTTGCCACTGCATGTGCTCTTGCGTCTTCCTTTGCTTCCAGCGCGGCGCAACAAGGGAACGGAAACAGCTTTGGTGAAGTGGTTTCGTTTGTTGATCAGCACAGCAAGCTGCTCATTCTTTCCGATGATTTCACGGGTGCGTCGATCGCCGTGTGGCCCGCAATGCAAGGGCGCGTACTTACTAGCTCTGCCGACGGCTCGGGGGGACAGAGCTTCGGGTGGGTCAACCGCGAGTTGATCGGCTCGGGTAAGGTCCAGCAACATTTCAATGCTGTGGGCGGCGAAGACCGCATATGGGTGGGCCCGGAAGGCGGCCAGTTTTCAATCTTTTTCGCTCCCGGAGCACTATTCGATCTAAACCACTGGTTTACGCCAGCGCCGCTGGACACCGAGCCTTTCAACATTGTTAAGCAGTCCGGGACCTCCGTTACGTTGCGGAGAGACTTCAGCCTGACCAACTACTCAGGAACGCGGTTCGAAGTACGGATTGATCGGGAAGTGCGCCTCCTATCCGATTCGGAGGTCTGGCGCGATCTCCGAGTGTCTGTCGTGAGTGGCGTCAAGGTGGTCGGCTACCAGTCAGAGAACACGCTCACCAATCTTGGCAAGACAACCTGGAGCAAGGAAACAGGGCTATTGTCCTTGTGGGTTCTTGGGCAATTCCGTACCACTCCGCAGACGACAATCGTCCTTCCAATTCGGGAAGGATCACCGGCTGACTTGGGCATTCCCGTGACCACCGACTATTTTGGAACGGTTCCTGAAGATCGTATTGCCGTGAAGTCGAATGTGATCTTCTTCAAGGCGGACTCCAATTATCGCAGCAAACTTGGTATCAGTCCGCAACGCGCCAAAGGCGTTCTGGGCAGCTACGATGCTGAGAATCATGTGCTGACCATTGTGCAATATAGCCAGCCAAATGAGCCGGCGGAGTATGTGAATTCTGCGTGGAAGATCCAGAAGGAGCCCTACAAAGGCGACATCGCGAACTGTTATAACGATGGCCCACCCGCGCCTGGCAAGCCCCAACTGGGGCACTTTTATGAGTTGGAGTCGTCCTCGCCAGCCAAGGCGCTCAAGCCCCACGAGACGATTGCCCATGTACAGCGCACCATTCACCTTGTGGGGACGGAGCAGCAATTGGATGCTATCGCCAGAGTTGTGCTCGGCGTTCGTCTGAAAGACGTTCGCGGATTTAATCCCTAGGCAGGTACGATGCCGCACAGCACGCCGTCGATGTAAGTGGGGATAAGCGGTCGAGGTTGTGACCGCAAAGTTAGAGGGAGCCTTGGAAGGGCAAGCATGAGCGCGTCTTTGAGCTTTCTGGCGGCGGATCTGGGCGCATCGAGCGGCCGGGTGATGGATTGCCGCTGGGATGGCAGTCGTTTCAATCTCGATGAGATTCATCGCTTTCCTAATGGGGGCGTGCGCTTTGGCTCCAGCCTGCATTGGGATGTGCTGAAGATTTGGTCGGAGATTCAGGCAGGCCTGAAGAAATTTAGCGCATCCCGAAGTTATGTTCCGGCTGGAATTGGAATCGATGCGTGGGGTGTCGATTACTGTCTGCTGGACAAGCGTGACCGGCTGCTCGGAAATCCCTATCACTACCGGGATGTCCGGACGCATGGTGTGTCAGACTCACTGAACCCTGTGATGACCAGGCACGATTTGTTCTTGGCCACGGGTGTTCAGACGATGGAGATCAACACGGTCTTTCAACTGGCCAGCATGGCGCTCCACGAGGACCGCCGCCTTGACCACGCGCAGACTCTTCTCATGATTCCGGACCTTTTCCAGTTTCTGCTGTGTGGCGAAAAGAAGGCCGAGTATACCGAGGCGACCACGACGGAACTCTACGATTTGCGCTCACGTTGCTGGTCACGCCAGACTCTGGAGAAGTTCGATTTGCCGCCGCGCATCTTCCAAGACGTTGTCTTGCCGGGTACAGTACTTGGCCGCCTCCAGTCAGGTGTCCAGTCGGAGTGTGGTTTATCGAGTGGATTCCCCTGCATTACAGTAGGTTCGCACGACACCGCCAGTGCGGTTGCGGCCATTCCTCAGTTGGATCGATCCACAGTTTTTCTGAGCAGCGGAACCTGGAGCCTGATGGGCGTTCGAGCGGACGAGCCAAATCTTTCTGAAGAGGCTTTCCACGACGGTTTTACGAATGAGGGGTCGGTGGAAGGAGGAGTCCTCCTCCTGAAGAACCTGACTGGGCTGTGGATTCTGCAAGAGTGCGCGCGGATTTGGGAAGCAACCGGGAGACACTACGAATGGACGAAATTGGAAGAGGCTGCGTCGAAGGCAACTGCATTCCGCTCTTTCATCGATCCATCGTCAAGCGAGTTTCAGTCCCCGCCCGACATGTGTGCGGCCGTGCAACTCTACTGCGCAAAGAGCTCCCAGCCAGTACCGGAGACAGCGGGAGAGATCGCGCGCTGCGTCTTTGAGAGCTTGAGCTTTGCCTATCGCGATACTGTCGAGAGCCTGCAACGAATTACCCGCCGCAGTCTCTCCACGGTTCGTGTCGTCGGTGGTGGATGCCTGAACCGGTTCCTATGCCAGATGACGGCGGACGCCTGTGGGCGCGAAGTGATTGCGGGACCCGTGGAAGCCGCGGCGCTTGGTAATGCGATGGTTCAGGCTGTCGCCACAGGTCACTTGAAGGACCTGGCCGATGGCCGGGAAGCGTTGAAGCGGTCTGTGCAATTTGAGTCGTATTCTCCTGCTCAAATCGGTACCTGGCAGGACGCGTTTGAGGGTTTTCAATCAGTTGTTGGTCAATATCGCAACCTGGAGCATGAAACCTGCAGGGCATGAGATGAACGACAAAAAGTGCAACAAGTACATCGAGGGAGCTGAAATGTCATCATATGCAATTCCGGAAGTGGTAAGTGCCGAGCCTGTCGCACAGAATGAAGTTGTCCTGGTTGCGAATGGCGATCTGCGCCAGTCGGCGAACGAAGTGTGCTGGGCCGCACAGGCCGGGCTCGAAGAGATGCTGATTGCGGCCTTTCTCGAAGAGGGAATCATGGTCCGCAGGGCGCATTCGTACAACCCAACACTGAAGCATGGCTTCATCTCTGGTCAGCGCATGGGCATGGACATCTTTGAACATATCCACCCTGATGCTCCCCTTGTAGTGGCCGAAGCAGTTTGGCAATACAGCGGCCACCTATGGGCTGGACTGCTCTCGCATCGCGGTCCGATTCTCACAGTTGCCAACTGGTCCGGACAGTGGCCCGGCCTGGTTGGCATGTTGAATCTGAATGGCTGCCTGCGCAAGGCTGGCGTTCCGTTCAGCACGCTGTGGAGCAAGGACTTCAAGGACCCCTTGTTCAAGAAAGGTCTTCGGCAGTGGATCAAAGACAAGGTTGTTGTCCACGACACCTCGCACGTTCATGAGTTTGTGCCTGGAAGCGTCGGCGAAGCCGAGCGAGCACTCGGAAGCGCACTGGCAAAACAGTTGCAAAGCAGGAAGGCAATCCTTGGCGTCTTCGATGAGGGTTGTATGGGCATGATGAACGCGATGATTGAAGATGCCTTGATGAATCCTGCCGGCATCTATAAAGAAAGGCTTAGTCAATCTGCCCTCTTTGCCGCTATGCGGGAAGTTACCAGGGAAGAAGCCCAGAAGGTTCGCGACTGGTTGGACGCGAGCGGAATTCGCTTCGAAACCGGGACATGTGAAGAGACGGACCTTACAGATGCGCAGATTCTCGATCAGTGCAGGATGTATATTGCTGCGCTCCGAATTGCCGATGAATTCGGCTGTGACGCCATCGGCATTCAGTACCAGCAAGGACTAAAGGACGTTGTGCCAGCCTCTGACCTGGTTGAGGGTCTGCTGAACAACGTCGATCGTCCGCCGGCGTACAGTCGCGATGGTCGCGAACTTTATGCCGGTCGGCCACTCCCGCATTTCAATGAGGTCGATGAGTGTGCAGGTGTGGACGCAATCGTTACCAATCGCGTTTGGACGGCGATGGGGTTGGATCCGGCAACTACTCTGCACGACGTTAGATGGGGCGAGCAATACACTGCCGATGGCATCGATGAGTTTGTCTGGCTCTTCCAGATATCCGGAGCCGTGCCTGCCTCGCACCTGGTTGGGGGATACAAGGGTGCTGTCAGCGAGAGACAGCCTTCGATGTATTTCCGCTTGGGAGGCGGCACGCTGAAAGGTGTGTGCAAGCCTGGCGAAGTAGTATGGAGCCGCGTATATGTCGAGGGCGGAAGTCTTAACGTCGATTTAGGGCGTGCCACAGCCATTTCGTTGCCGGAGGAAGAGACCAACCGGCGCTGGGAGGAAGTTACTCAGCAGTGGCCTGTGATGCATGTCGTGTTGCATGGTGTTAGTCAGAATCAGTTCATGGCGTGTCATCCTTCCAATCACATCAATGTCGCCTACGCGCCTACCGCGGAAGCAGCTGACCGCGCACTTGCGGCCAAGGCGACGATGTTCTGTGAAATGGGCCTACAGGTTAATCTCTGCGGAGTTGATCTCTGATACTTGCCGGGATATGGGAATAGGCCGATCTTGAAAACAAACAAAGGCCTATTCCCATTCTGCCATCAATCGCTGCGCCCGATCCCTATCCATGCGACACCACAATCATCGAGCCGGGTGGGAAGCGGTACACACGATCTGTAATTGGAGACACAGTTGATGCTGGTTCAATCCGAGAGCCGACTCGAACACGCCCGCACAACTGCAGGGCCATTGGTGCCAAAGGGCATGATGGCGCCCTTTGTGCTGGTAACTGCGCTGTTCTTTCTTTGGGGCCTGCCCAACAATCTGAATGACGTGTTGATTCGGCAATTCATGAAGTCGTTTCAACTGACCAGATTCCAGGCGGGCCTGATTCAGTCGGCGTTCTATTGTGGCTATTTCCTATTGGCTACTCCGGCCGCTTTGATGATGCGCCGCTTCGGATACAAATCCGGAATGGTTGCAGGGCTTTGCTTGCTGGGGACGGGAACTTTTCTCTTCTGGCCCGCCGCCCTCGTAGGTCAGTACTGGTTCTTTCTGCTGGCGCTTTTTGTTATCGCCAGCGGCTTATCGTTCCTTGAAACGGCATCGAATCCGTTCATTGCTCAACTCGGCGAGCCAGAGAGCGCCGCGCGGAGATTGAACTTCTCACAGGCATTCAATCCCATCGGCGCCATTACGGGCGTGCTTGCGGGTACGCTCTTCATCTTCTCCGGCGTTGAACTGGCTCCGGCGCAGGTTGCATCAATGAAAGTGGCAAAGACATACAACCGTTATCTTCGCGATGAGACGCTGCGGGTAGTCAATCCCTACCTCGTCATTGGCGGTCTCGCCTTCTTGCTGGCAATCCTCATCTGGCGGTGCCGCTTTCCGGCTGTTGCAACGGAGAGCGTCGAAGGCTACAGCGGAAACAGCAGCTTCAAAGATCTGCTGCGCTATCCTCACTTCCTCACCGCTATCTGCGCGCAATTCATGTACGTTGGAGCACAGGTTGGCACCTGGAGTTACTTCATCCAGTATGTGCAGGACTATACGCATCGCCCAGAGAAAATCGCTGGTTATTTTCTCACTGGGACACTCTTTGCTTTCGGGATTGGGCGCTTTGCTTCGTCCGCCCTTATGGGTAAGGTCAGCGCAGCCAGGTTGATGGGAATTTACAGCGTTATCAATGTTGGCCTTCTCGCAGTTGGGTCATTCGTGCCGGGTTGGGCAGGACTCTGGACGATCTTCCTATCGAGCTTCTTCATGTCCGTTATGTATCCAACAATCTTCGCACTTGGCATTGAAGGCCTCGGCGAAAACACCAAGATCGCTGCTTCCCTCATCATCATGGCGATTGTCGGTGGCGCAGTCCTCACGCCTATCATGGGTTTCATCTCGCAACGGACCGGAAGTATTGCTAATGCGTACGCAGTGCCATTGACCGGTTATGTCTTTGTCGCTCTCTATGCATTCTGGGGAGCGCATCTGCGTCCTTTGAGACGCCAACATTCATAGACACTCGAAACGAGAAACTTCCGCAATCGCCGGTTTCGAGAATAAGGACAGATTCTTTACATGCGCGCTTCGCTTTTTATTACCTGCTACAACGACACTCTCTACCCGGAGACGGGCCGAGCGGTGGTTCGGCTGCTCGAACGGCTGGGTGTCGAGCTTGATTTCCATCCGAAGCAAACTTGTTGTGGGCAGATGCACGCCAACACCGGGTTTCGCTGCGAGGCATTCTCGCAAGCCAAGCGTTTTGTGCGCCTCTATCAGGACACTGAGACCGTCGTCATTCCCTCCTCTTCCTGCGTGGCCATGATCCGCGATCAGTATCCAGCGCTGATCGAAGAGTTGGGGAATGAGGAACTGGGACACCAGTTTGCGACCCTCTTGCCCAGGATCTTTGAGTTGAGCGAGTTCCTCATCGACCGGCTCGGCGTGGAGGATGTGGGAGCGTACTTCCCTCACCGCGTGACCTATCACGCCAGTTGTCACGGCCTGCGCGGTATCCACCTAGGTGACCGCCCCTTCCGCCTGCTGGCAAAGGTGCGCGGCCTCGATCAGGCGCCGCTGCCAAATCTGGATCGCTGCTGCGGTTTCGGTGGGACATTCTCGGTGAAAAACGCAGAAGTCTCCTCGGCCATGCTCGCCGTCAAGTTGCAGGACGTGGTTTCAACAGGCGCGGAATATTGCACCGCTCTGGACAACAGTTGCCTCATGCACCTCGGTGGCGCGATGCACCGCCAGTATGCTGGAATGAAAACCATCCACATGGCGCAGATTCTGGCCAGCACTGAAGAGTTTCCGGCGGAGGCGACGCTATGAGCCGGCCAGCAGCTACGCACCCGGTGCTCGATCCCACACTCGCCCCGCCCTTTCCGCAGGCGGTGCTGCCTGTTCTGCGCAACCCACAACTGCGTAAAAATGTGGCCCACGCCATCGATGTGATTCAGGCCAAGCGCGCCAGTCTGGTGGCCGAAAAGACCGACTGGCAGGAATTGCGCTCAGCGGCTTCGGCTATCCGCACCCATGCCCTTGAGAACCTGGGCACATACCTCGAGCAGTTTGAAACCCGCTGCACTGCCGCCGGAGGCACGGTCCACTGGGCCGCAGACGCTGCTCAGGCCCGTCAGATCATCCTGGACCTGCTCCGTCAGGAGAAGGCCAGCGAAGTCATCAAAATCAAAACCATGACCTCGGCTGAGATTCAGTTGAATCCCTTCCTCGAGGCTAATGGCGTCCATGCTTTCGAGACTGATCTGGCCGAAATCATCCTCCAGTTGGGCGAAGGAGAACCCTCGCACATCGTTGTCCCGGCACTGCATGTCAATCGCAGCCAGGTACGCGAGATCTTCGCTCGGACCATGGGCCTCAAGGACCTTTCTGACGATCCGAAAGTTCTCACCAACGCCGCCCGCACCTACCTCCGCAAGAAGTTCCTTACCATCCCCACAGCCATCAGCGGCGCCAACTTCCTCATCGCCGAGACAGGCGGTGTAGTGGTTGTCGAGTCGGAAGGCAATGGCCGCATGTGTCTTACGCTTCCCCAGACCATGATCACGCTGGCCGGAATCGAAAAGGTACTGCCCCGCTTTCAGGACCTCGAAGTGATGTTGCAGCTATTGGCCCGCTCCGCCACGGGCGAGCGCATGAACCCGTACACATCAATCTGGACCGGCGTCACTCCCGGCGATGGGCCACAAAAGTTCCACGTAGTCTTGCTCGATAACGGCCGCTCGTCCATCCTAGCCCGCTCCAAGCACCGCCAGACTCTCAAATGCATCCGCTGCGCAGCCTGCATGAACACGTGCCCCGTCTACCGTCAGACCGGGGGCCACGCTTACGGCTCCGTTTATCCTGGACCGATCGGCGCCATCCTTACGCCGCAGTTGATGCAGATGCACCACGCACAATCGCTGCCTTATGCCTCCTCGCTCTGCGGCGCCTGCTACGAAGTCTGCCCGGTAAAAATCAACATCCCCGAAGTGCTGCTTGAACTCCGCGCTGAGGTTATCGACCAGGAACGCAAACAGCCTGGTCGCGCATTGGACCCCATGTACTGGGGGCTGCGGATCGCCAACGTCCTCTTCTCCCGCGCCTGGATCTTCCATACAGCACAGTGGTTCGGACGCATCGGCCTAGGCCTCTTCACCCGCAAAGATGGCTGGATTCACTCTCTGCCCAGCGTGGGCGGCAAATGGACGCAGACTCGCGATCTGCGCGGCCTGCCCAATCAGACCTTCCACAGTTGGTGGGCATCCCGCGGCCCTCAGTCAAATGGTGTCGAACTGATCGGGGGGACAAAATGAGCGCCATTGTCCAGTCCCGCAAAATGATCCTTGACCGCGTTCGCGCCGCCATCCAACATCCTGGGAAAGACCTTGCGGATGCGGCGGTCGAATACTCGGCCCTGCCACATAACTACACCCGTCGCGGCTCTCTCTCTACCGCAGCCCGCCTGCAGCTCCTGATCGATCGCCTGCGCGAATACGATGCCGAGGTGTTGGAGTGCAACGCAGGTGAGCTTCCCGCAGTCATCGCAGCCCAATTGGCCGCCAGCGGCAGGCACACTTTCGTCGCCCCTGCCAGATTGCCTGCCGACTGGCTGGCTCCCGGTTACGAATGGAGGCTAGACCACGGGCTCAACACCGCTGAAATCGAAGAGGCCGAAGGCGTGGTCACCGCAGCCTCATGTGCCGTGGCCGACTCGGGGACTATCGTCATCCACCACACCGCCGCCGAGGGCCGCCGCGTCCTCACGCTTCTGCCCGACTGGCATCTATGCATCCTCCGCGCCAGCCAGGTAGTAGAGGTGTTGCCCGAGTACTTCGACCGCTGTCGGCAGCAGCCCAACTCCCATTCCAGCGAGGAAGACCTTTCGATGGTCACCCCGGCCCTCGCAACCTACATTTCCGGCCCGAGCGCCACCGCAGACATCGAAATGACTCGCATCAAAGGCGTCCATGGGCCACGATTCCTTCATGTGATTCTGGTGCGGGAGCAAGGTTAACCGAGCTCGGGACTAATCGCCCGGCAAGATCACGAGGCAAGATCATTTGAATGGCGAGATATTGACAGGCGTCGAAAGAAACTCTGCTCAATCCCGGCGTGCGTTTTTGAAGTTTTGTGCAGGCGTGGCGGCAACCCTGGGCCTGCCAGCAGAAGCGGAGGCGGCAATTGTCCAGACTCTTGGCGCCGGGCATCGCCCTGCGGTGATCTGGCTGCACTTCGCGGACTGCACCGGCTGTACGGAATCAATGTTGGTTTCCGAGCACCCAGCCCTCGACAAGCTGATCCTGGAGCTTGTTTCGCTGGATTACCATGAAACGCTCTTCGCCGGTTCGGGGTATCAGGCTGAGGTGATGCGCAAAGCTTCGATGGCAGCCAACAAGGGCAAATACTTGCTGGTTGTCGAGGGAGCTATTCCTGCCGGGGATGGGGGCATCTACTGCAAGATCGGCGGCCAAACTGCAATCGAGCTCCTGAACGAATGCGCAAAGGATGCGGCAGCGGTAATAGCGCTTGGCTCCTGCGCCTCTTGGGGAGGGGTGCCTTCCACTCAACCCAATCCCACTGGATGCGTTGGTGTGAACGAGATATGGAAAGGTCCGGTTGTCAACATTCCTGGGTGCCCGCCCAATCCCTATAACTTCCTGTCGACAGTGATTCACTACATTACCTACGGCAGGCTGCCGGATCTCGATCACCAAGTCCGTCCAAAATTCGCCTATTCGCGCCTCATACATGAGAACTGTGAGCGGCGTCCGCATTTCGATAACGGTCGCTTTGCCGGGCAATTCGGCGATGCCGGACATCGTTCCGGCTGGTGCCTTTACAAGCTGGGCTGCAAGGGGCCGGAGACCTACGCCAACTGCCCCTCTGTTCTGTTCGGCGATGCCGGAGGTGGTTGTTGGCCTGTGGGTACGGGCCATCCCTGCATCGGCTGCACAGAGAAGGGGATTGGTTTCGAGAAGCCAATCCACGCCTTGGCCGAGTTGAAGTTCGTGACCTCCCCGGCCTTCTATCCGCGCATCGTCGAAGAGCAGGGCAAAGGAGTCGGTGTAGCCTCCGTCGCAGTACTTGCAGGTGGCGTGGGAGTCGCCGTGGGCGCCTCGATTGCCATGGCCAAGAATCTGGGCAACGGACACAAATCGGAAAACTTGCCAAATGACAATTCGGAAGACGAATCAGAAGACCCGCCGGACTGCGAGGAATGACCTCATGCTTCAATCGCCCACAACGCAGCATCGCAACGGGTTTCAAGGGATAAGCCAATGGGCCTGACAAGGCGCAATTTCTTGCGGGGAACGGCGGCAGCCGGTGCGGCCAGCGCGGTGACCCGGGTCGTGACGGCGGAAGTACGCCAGGAAAAGACCCTGCACCCAAGGCGGTGGGTCTGCTCTTCGACTCAACATTGTGCGTTGGTTGCAAGGCATGTGTGACCGCCTGCCGAGAGGCAAACAGTACGCATCCCGAGTTCAATGCGGAGGACAAGCTGTGGGATGCACCGCTTGATCTGTCGGCTCTCACACTGACAGTGATCAAGGCCTACTCGGAAGGCTCCGCGGAGAACAAGGACCAGGAGAAGGACGGCTTCGCGTTCGTCAAGAAGTCTTGTCTGCACTGCATTGATCCCTCCTGCGTCTCGGTCTGCCCAGTTTCGGCGATGACCAAGGATCCCGCTTTGGGGATCGTCAGTTACAACCCCAACAATTGCATCGGCTGCCGGTACTGCGTGGCGGCCTGCCCATTCGGCGTGCCGCGCTTCGAATATGACAAAACGATAGCGCGTTTGCGCAAGTGCGAGATGTGTAAGCAGCGTCAGGCGGACGGCAAGATTCCAGCTTGTGCCGAGATTTGTCCCACGGGTGCCACTCTGTTTGGTCAGGTGACAGCGCTACGCGCCGAGGCCGAACGTCGGCACCAGTTGACGGCAGGAAAACTGGCATTCTTTCCGCGTAGGACTGTCGACTCTAGAGATACGCAAGAAAGGCCGTCCCCGCACTACAACGCGAAAACTTACGGGCTGATCGAGGTGGGCGGCACACAAGTGTGCTATCTCGCGGGAGTTCCATTCGACAAGCTTGGGTTGCCGGTGCTGCCGGAGAAATCATTCGTGTCCACTTCGGAGACCATCCAGCACACCGTCTATAAAGGAATGATCGCGCCCGCATTGCTGTTCGGCTGCCTACTATTCGCGGTTCGCCGCCATGGGAATCACAATAAGAACGAGGATAAGTAAGCGATGAGTCCAAAGCCGATAGGCGGACCTTACATTACCGGGACCACGATTCTTGCTGCGATCATGGTTTCAATCATGGCGATACTCGTTCTGATCCGCTTCTGCTTTGGCCTTGGTACAGTGACGAACCTGAACGACGGCTACTCCTGGGGATTGTGGCTGGCCTACGACGTGGTTGCCGGCACGGCCATCGGTTGCGGTGGATACCCTTTCGCATTAGAACAGCTTGCTAAGAGCTACGTTTTGCGGGGGCAAGGTCAGTTCTGGTGGCTGTTGGCAAAAAAATAATTTTGCGCATGGCGGAAAAGTCCGACTCCGCCATCTCCGAGGCGGATCGCATATGGGCGGCCCGGTACAACCCCGGCGACGTGCTGCGCTACAGCCGCAGCTCGCAGGAGACTGGCATCGACAAAGGCGAGTATGCGCGGGTTACCCACGTCGATGCGCCCAACAACCGGCTGACCGTCGAGCGGAAGAGCGGCGAGGAAGTGGGCTACGATCTACGGCGCCAGCAGGGTGTATCCGTCTACCGCGAGCAGGAGCGGGCTTTCTCTGTGGGGGACCGGGTGCAGCTTACCGCGCCCTCGCGCGACTTGAAGCTGGCCAACCGCGAGCAAGC
>Ga0255351_1000063_pt1 | contig 49895 bp, 46 predicted proteins | sample HBST25r2metaG_FD_186024 | JGI IMG/M metagenome (GOLD analysis project Ga0255351, IMG submission 186024) | Peat soil microbial communities from Stordalen Mire, Sweden - H.B.S.T-25.r2 | ecosystem: Environmental > Terrestrial > Soil > Wetlands > Peat | place: Sweden: Norrbotten County, Stordalen... | reverse complement strand
GAATGCAAAACGGAGGGGATTCATGGACCGAATAGGATCAAAACCATCTGAATCGGGTTGCCATATCACTTTCCACGAACCAGGCAGGTAAACGTTTGTTCCGCATTGCGATGTGCGTCGGCCCTGGTGAACGGTGAGCTTCACTTGCCTCTAGGCCGCCTTAGGTTGTAATAGTAAGGAGTGTAAATATGAAAAGACCCTGCATCTTTACGGTCGGTCATTCCACACGATCCATCGATGAATTTGTAGGGTTATTGCGCGCGCATGGCGTCAGAGAAATTGCCGACATCAGATCAATACCTATGTCGCGTCACAATCCTCAGTTTAATTCCGATGTCCTAAAGCAATCCCTGCAACGGGAACACATAAGCTATAAACACATTAAAAACACTTGGCGGCCTACGTCATGCAAAAAAAGATTCGATTAATCTCGGCTGGCGCAACGCTTCATTCCGAGGTTTCGCTGATTACATGGCAACTCAAGAATTTTCGGAAGGACTGGAATCGCTTACTAAGATCGCAACTGCGAGAGAAACTGCGATTATGTGCGCTGAGGCAGTGCCTTGGCGCTGCCATCGTTCCCTCATTGCTGATGCATTGACGAATAAAGGGTGGATGGTGCGGGATATTATGAGCCGTACCGTTGCCGCAAGACATCGACAGACCCCGTTTCTGAAGATAAGGAAAGGGGAGCTTGTATACCCTGCGGAACCTCTGCGAAAGCGACTAGAACTGGTCCGATAAATGCTGATCTACAGCAGCCATGATTCTGAGCACAACAATGCCGTCGCGTTGAAGGAGCTCCTGATCCAAAGTCTCGGCACAGAGAATGATGTCCAATCCTGCATTGAGCTTTGCATCATGGAATCTCGCTGTCACTAGATTTGAAAGGATATGCTTCGTTCCGACTCCCGCGCGATTGCTCGCCGTCGTCCACCCAGCAACTCCTGCGCGCTGATACTCCCACATACTCGCCCGCTCTCGCGATCCACCACCGGCATACTCAGCACCCCGGTAGTCGCCATCTCCTCCGCCACGGCACGGCAGGTTTCATCCGTATAAGCAAGGACCTCGGGCAATGCCTCAAGTAGGTCGCTCGCCTCCCCGGCACTGGCTGGCGCGGAAAACTCCGTCATCACTTCCGCCACACTGACCATCTCAAGCGGATCCACGCCATATTCGCGCGACAGGTGGTATCCACGGCGACTCAGCTTCTCTGTCAGAATCGACCGTGGCATCACTAACGAAGTGACCATGTAGGACGCCGTACATGCAAGCGTCAGCGGCAACAGCGCCGGAAGAGCATAGGTAAGCTCAAGCGAGAAGAGAATCGCAGTCAGCGGCACGCCCAGTGCGCCTGAGAGCATCGCCCCCATTCCCATCAACGCCCACAGCGCCTGTGTCTCACCGGGCATATGTGCCAATTGAGCGGCCGTTTCCCCGATTGCTGCTCCAATCATCAACAAGGGCGCCAACACGCCGCCCGACGTTCCCGAACTCAGTGAAAACGCCCACATCAGCGATTTGGCAATCAGCAGCCCAAGTAGAAGTGATACCGGAGCGTTGCCACGAAGCAGTTCCGCGATGTTGTCGTATCCAACACCCAACCCGCGTGGAAAGAAGATGCCACCCAATCCGATGCCGATGCCGCCAATCGCCGGCCACCACATCCAGTGCAATTTCAGGTGCCCGCAAAAGTGCTCGAATCCATCCTCAAAGCCGTACATCAAGCGACTCAGCCCAGCCGAAGCAAAGCCGACAAGCATTCCCAGCGGAGCCGACACAAGCATTGACCTCGTCAAGTGAAGGTCCGAGTGAAGTTCAACAGGAAAGAGCGGTCCAGCACCGAGCCAACTGATGCGCAACACACCTGCCATCACACTGGCCGCTGCTACCGGAACCAGCGAACGCGGCCGCCACTCGAAGAGCAGCAACTCGACTGCTAGCAGGATCGCAGCCATTGGCGCCGCAAAGGTTGCCGACATACCGGCAGCCGCGCCCGCCACCAGCAGTGTCGTCCGTTCGGCATCCGTCAGCTTGAGCCACTGTGCGACCAACGAGCCGAATGCCCCTCCTGTCATGATGATCGGGCCTTCGGCGCCAAACGGACCACCCGAGCCAATTGCTATAGCTGCCGAGAGCGGCTTGAGTACGGCAACCTTGGGATCAACCCGCGCGCCTCGCAGCAAAATCGCCTCAATCGCCTCTGGAATTCCATGCCCGCGAATCTTGTCCGATCCATAGTGCGCGAGAAGCCCTACAAGCATCCCGCCAACCACGGGAACAAGCGGCATGATCCATGGCGAGAGGGGCGACCCGGCAGGTCCTGCCATCGCCAAGCTCAGCCGGTGGTAGTAGAAGACGTTGGTTGCAAACGCAATGGCTCGCAGCAAGAGCACGGCCAAAGCCGCTGCACCTGCGCCGATAAACAGCGCCACGCCTGTCAACAGCCATACCCGGCGATCAACGGTGAAGTCGCGCAATGCGGATGGCCGTGATCTCATTGTGGCTCCATCTGTGCCGACTTGTGCGAATACCTGCTAATGTTCTTCAACGTCTTTGCCAGTCGTGGCCCCAACTCGTTCAACTCACGCGCATGATCGCCTGCGAGCCTGCCAAGAAGCAGTTTGCCTTTGCGCGTAAGCCGCAAAATTGCCCGGCGCTTGTCGGCGGCATCCACGGTTCGCGCCAGCAGGCCTTCGCGCTCGGAGCGATCAGCAAGCTCGACTGCGCTGTTGTGCTTCAGGCCAAGTCGCTCGGCCACATACGCAATCGTCAAGATAGTACCCTCGGGAGCGCCGGCCACCTGCAATAAAAGCTGGTGCTGCTGAGGCTGTAGCCCCGCTTTTTGCGCCGCGGTTTCGCTGAAATACAAGAAACAGCGCAGTTCAAAGCGAAATTCCGCCAGGGTTCTCAGCAGCGGGTCAGGACCGGGAGGCACATCTCGAATCCCCATATATATATCGTGACACGATATTTATTACAGCGCAAGTTCCGCTATCCATCACTTTCGTTTACTCTTGTGACAGGTGAACCCATGCGGAGAGGAATGCAGCCGCATTGCCCTGCGCCCGTCCTGACACTGGAGCGTCTCTAATGACCGCCGAATTGATCCACAGGCTGCACTTTGCCTTCACCATCACATTCCACTATCTGTTTCCTCAACTCACCATGGGCCTGGCGCTTCTGATCGTGGTGCTCAAGTCCGTCGCTCTCAAAACCGGCAGCGAGCGGTGGGACCGCGCCGCTCGCTTCTGGGGGCGCATCTTCGCCATCAACTTCGTCTTTGGCGTCGTAACCGGCATCCCTATGGAGTTCGAGTTCGGCACAAACTGGGCGCGTTTCGCGCGTCTCTCCGGCGGCGTCATCGGCCAGCCTCTCGCTATGGAAGGCGTCTTCAGCTTCTTTCTGGAGTCGGCATTCCTGGGCCTCTTTCTCTACGGTGAAAAACGCATCTCCAAATGGATGCATTGGTTCTCGGCCGTGATGGTCTTCGTTGGTTCGTGGGTCTCTGGCTTCTTCATCATCGTCACTGACGCCTGGATGCAGCACCCGGTGGCCTATGATCGCCTCCCCAACGGCCAGTTCGAGGTACTCAGCTTCTGGCAACTGCTGCTCAACCCCTGGGGGCTGCTCCAGTACGCACACAACATGACCGGCGCCGTCGTCACCGGCTCCTTCGTCACGGCCGCCGTGGGCGCTTTTTACCTTTTGGAACGGCGGATGGAGAACTACGCCCGCATCTTTCTCAAGGTCGGCGTCATCGCTGGCCTCGTATCCTCAATCCTCATCATCTTCCCCACCGGCGACTTGCACGGAAAGTTCGTCGCGCACAACCAACCGGCCGCCATCGCCGGCATGGAGGGCCTCTTCCACAGCGAGGCCGGCGCGGGACTCGTGCTCATGGGCCAGCCAAATGAGGAGACCGGCCAGATAGACAACCCTATCGTCGTCAACGACGCGCTCAGCTTCCTCATCTACGGCACTACCAAAGCCGAAGTAAAAGGTCTCGACCAGATTCCCCGCGACCAATGGCCCACCGCCCTACCACTGCTCTTTTACGCCTACCACATCATGGCCGGCCTCGGAACCTGGTTTGCACTGCTGATGATCGTCTCCACATTTTTGCTCTGGCGCAAGCGGCTCTACACGGCGCGCTGGGCTCTGTGGGCGCTGCTGCTCAGCTTTCCGCTGCCTTACATCGCCAATACCGCCGGCTGGATGACCGCCGAGCTCGGACGCCAGCCGTGGCTCATCTATGGCCTGATGCGCACCAGCGAAGGCTACTCGAATACCGTCTCCGCCAGCAACGGACTGTTCACACTGCTGGGATTCATGGGGCTCTACTTGCTGCTGGGTCTCCTATTCACAGTCCTGATCTATCGAGAGATCAGCAACGGACCAGAGGCCATCGCTGCCGATGCGGTTCATGCCGATTGATGTTTTCATCCGCCATTGAAGAGAGAAAAATTGGAGCTTGGTCATGATGGGTTTTATCTGGTTCTGGATGGTTGCTGTAATGATCGTTGGCTATGTGGTGCTCGATGGCTTCGATCTCGGCGTAGGTGTGCTTCATCTGTTCCTGGTGCGCTCGGAGACGGAACGCCGTGCTACGCTCGCCAGCATCGGCCCGGTATGGGACGGCAATGAAGTCTGGCTGCTGGCTGGCGGCGGCACGCTCTACTTCGCATTTCCACTGCTCTACGCCTCGGCCTTCAGCGGCTTCTATCTGCCGCTGATGATCGTGCTCTGGCTGCTGATTTTGCGCGGCATAAGCATCGAGTTGCGCAACCACATCGACGTTGGTGTTTGGCGCGCCCTGCTGGACGGCGTCTTCGGCTTATCGAGCGCCCTCCTGACGATCTTCTTCGGCGCCGCCCTGGCAAATGTCCTGCGCGGCGTTCCGCTGCAAGCCGATGGCTACTTCTTCCTACCTCTGTGGACTAACTGGCAGCCCGGACTTCACCCCGGCATTCTCGACTGGTACACAGTCATCGGCGGCCTGCTGGCGCTCGTTGCTCTCACACTCCACGGCGCTCTCTGGCTCACCATCAAAACCTCTGATGAACTGGAAGACCGCGCCCGCCGTATCGTCACCCCACTCTGGCTTGTGCTGGTCGCCCTCACTGCGGTCAGTCTCGCTGCCACCATCGCCGTGCGCCCGGTCAGCCTGAACAATTACTTCAACTACCCGGCAACCTTCATCGTTCCCATCGGCGTTGTCGCGTCGCTCGGCGGCATCTGGCTCTTCAATCGCAAGGCCCAGCCGGTGAAGGCGTTCCTGTCTTCTTGCCTCTATCTCTTCTTCATGCTGGCCGGGGCGTGCTGGGGCCTGTATCCCACGCTGCTGCCGGCCACCACTGGCGCGGATCGTGACATCACCCTCAGCCGCGCCATCTCCGGTCCGCACACGCTCGCCGTCGGTTTGGTCTGGTGGGGCTTCGGAATGCTTCTGGCCATCGGCTACGTCGTCTTTGTTTACGGCAAGTTTCGCGGCAAAGTCGATCTGCACTCGGACGGGCACTGAAGGTTTGGATGAACGCGTTTGAACGATAGGGCGGAACTTTAATATCGGCATCAACTATAAACATTCTCGTATTGTAGCCGCCGGTCACAAACCTATAAACTAACGTCTCTTCGATGCCGTGTAAGTTTCAAAAGACGTTTTGCCCGATAAGAACCGTAATGCCAACAACAACCGAGGAGACTATAGCCGAGCGGAAACCAAGAAATCAATAACAAACAGGTATTCAAGCAGATAGGTAATGGTAAACGCCGATTCCGCCAGGAAGGACACTCGGTTGTCGCCTTCCCATTCGGGAAACCCAGATGCTGGAGAAGCCTACTTCGTACATCTTCTTCATTCCATGATATATATCGCACGGTATCACGCATCCCATTCCACTGTTTCTGTTCTGGAGGGGCGACGTGGGCGGCGGGCCAGGGCAATCTCATTCGATCTCAAAGTCTCCCCGGCGACGCTCTGGAACTACGCGGCGCTGGCTGTGTTGCACATCGCGTTCCTGCGCAAGGTCTCTGCCTTCGACTCGCGCCCATGCCTCGGCGCGCTGTGCGCTCCTGTCGTGCTCTCGGTCGCCGCGTGGGCCAAAGACGGCTTCAGCGGTGCGCTCCGCGTAGTTGGTCCAATTGCGGTTCTCAGCCTTGCGCCCCTGGCTGGCGTTTTCCTTCAGAGCTCGCGTGATTGCCTGTTGATCGTGGCCCGTTACGCGCATTCTTACCGCAATCATCCAATCAAGCTGTGATGCGTTCCGCACCTCGATACGGTTGAGGATGTCGGTTTTGTGCAACTGATACGCCATGCTCGGCGATGGCATTCCAGCCGGAATTACCTGAACTGGGCGCCCCTCGCTGGGACCGCGAACGATCTCCCGGCGCAACTCTGGATTGGCGATCTTGAATCCATGTTGCGCGGCAAGCTGCGCGCAGAGTTGCTTGAATTCGTTGGGGCCGGCGATGGTCAGTGTTCCCCACTTCTGTGCGCCCAACTGGAGCGCGGCCAAGACGGCAGCCTCGTCCTGCGCGTACCAGACATCGATACGCTTTCCACGATCCGTAAAGCTGACGTGGCTTGGATCGGAGCGCGATGAATAGTGAATCTCATTTGCCAGCGTGTGCGGTGACGGACGCACCTGTGCGGTGAAGTCGCGGATGTCGCGCTTGCGTGGTATATCGTCTTCGTCTCCAAGAATTGCAGTACCGGGCGTCTCCGTATCCCGATACCTCCATTGCTCCGCGAGCTGTGGCTCTCCCTGCTCGACAAGAAACTGCTCGAAGGTCTTGCGCCGGCCGAACCGCATGCGGAGAGTGTCACGCTCGCGCTTTTGCCGCTCCATCAGCTCGGCTCTGCGCTTGGCGTGATCGGCGGCCAAGAGGCTCCTGGCCACATTCAAGGCAGCGCCGGACCACTTGCCGCCCTGGTAAAGCGCGGACCGCTCTTTGCGGAACTCCGCGGATTGCATCTCACGCGCGGCGTGATGATCCATGCGCTGCTGGATCTGGGCAGCCTCCTTTTGTCTGCGATTTGCTACGAGTGTCCTGCGATACTCAGCCCGGTTCGCTGGCATATCCGGGCGAAGAGGCTCGGCTGTGCGCGGCAGGGGCGCCATTGTATTGCCGCAGCTATCAGGCTGAAATTCGCCCAACCGCTCCTCCATCCGTGACCTGCTGAATTCACGTCCGATGCAAGAGGCCTTGAGCGGCTGGTCTCCGACCCAGAGCATTTTTCCTTTAGACGCTGCTTTTCCGTTTCAGTTACTCTGCGGCAACCGAAGGTTACCGCACAGCTCCCGACTGGGGGAGACGTGTCCCTATACTCCCGACGCCGTAGGCGGCGTTGTTCTTCGGTGGGAACGGCTCACTGCCGTTTACAGATGTAAACACGGCAAGGCCGCCCCGGAAGGCGGCTCGCGGTTGCTGCACTACACCGGCTAAGGGAAAACTCTCAGCGCTCTGCTGCGGGAACTTCCACGCGATAGCACACTAGACTCTCGACCGGACCCAACGGCGTAGCGCGATGAGTCTGGTTCAGCAGGAACGTACCCGATCCCTGAAGCGCTTGTTCTGATTCGGCCTGGCTAAGGATTCGTGGATGCGCTTCATCACAAGACTTGTCTCGAACTGCGCGCCCTTGGAAGGGCTTCTCGCCGTCCAAAACGTCTTGACTCAATTGGCTCTTGCCAAATCCCTCGAAAACCACTTTGACAAGCGGTTGCGGATTTCCCGCGCTTCCGAGGTCTGCTACTGTCACCTCAAGATTCTTAACGAACGATGCCTGCTTCAAGCCGTGATACATCGGGTCGTACGCGATGATGGTTCCCCTAAGATTTCGACTTCTCCCAAGGGCGTAGATCGTTGGCAAGCCGAGCACGAAGAGGGCGATTACAGGGATGAACTGCCGCGCATTCTTCATTTGGGTTTCTCCACGCTGACCGGATACCCGGCAGCATTCATGCCCGAGTGAACCGACGCTGCTGGAATCGGCGAGACAAAATTGATTCTCATATTCTCGGTCGTACCTGTTCCGTGAACTTGGAACTGCTGCGTAAAGCCAAAAGCCATCCCAGTTTGGGCGTTACCGTAAAGCCCAGTGATTCGACCTGGATCAAGCCCTGGAAAGCCCAGGCCAGTCGCCCAGTTGTGGCTAGCTTCAAACCCCCAACCTTGCGATTCTCCGTACCCCTCAAGGGTTTCGTGACCAATGAGGCCAGCAGAGGTCATCCCCCCGGCGTTCTTGGGGCTGTCTAGGAGTCCGGCTTGGTCAAACGCAATGGTGTGCGTTCCTGTGTGATTCCCATCTGATCTGCCGAAGAAGACAGACGAATCTTTGCCACCGTCGATGGCGTTGATCGTCACGTGATTTTTTGTGTCATCGATAGCCTTCAAGAACTGTTTGTCGCTCTTGGAAAGGTCTTTTTTGTCGATGTCACCGACCGTCTCGACCTTTCCGTTCTTGTCGTAGTCGATCTTGAAGGACACGTCCTTTTGCAGGGCGCTCAGATAGTCCGCGCATCTCGTCCCGCCGCAGGTTATATCCAACCCCGTTGGATCGGTAACTGTCAGCGGATTATTCCTGGCGTATGCGTAGAGATTCAACTGCTGAGGATCGGCCAGACGGTGCATCTCCAGATACATCGGGTCCGGACTCATGAATCGGCCCATTGACGATGCATAGTACCTTGCCCCGAAGTAGTCGTTGCCGGATTCGGAGTCTCGTTCTTTGCCGGTAAAGTGGTGCTCGGTGGCGTCTGTGCCGGGGCCCAAGCAATTCGTGACGCGGGGGTTACCCAGGTCATTGCCGAAGGGCAGGCTCATGCAACTCAACTCCGTCTCCCCCGTTCCCGGTCCCGTTGGCGTTACCTGCACCCGCATGGTACCCAGCGGATCGGCCAGCGCGAAGTGCAACCCGTTCGGAGCGTTACCGCTGAAGTCATAGGTAGCCAGCAACTTGCCGCCCGTGAAGACGTTGGTGTGCTGTACCTCCCCGGAAGAGCTGTTCAACTCCGTTACCTGCTCGCCGCCCGGGCCGACCAGATATTGGAGAGTAGATGTGAATTGGTTGGCCGACGTAGGCGCGTTGCAACTTGAAGGCAAGGACGTCAGCGTCCCCTTGCCTATGCGGGCTCCCGAGGCATCGTAAAGGTACTGCTCGTAGAGTGTTCCGCCGCTGCCGCTTGGGTAACCGACAGCGCAAAGGCGCCCCTCCGCATCGTAACGGTAGTAGTTGGCATCTAGGTTGTCGTAGAGCACATTGCCCGCCAAGTCATAGGTGAAGCCAGAAACCTGGTTGCTGGAAGTCGGTGTTGTCACCGTCCGTTGCAGATTGCCATTGGGCCCGCTGGCGCAAGGCGTGGGAGCGTTGTTGAACGTCTCCAGAGTTCGGTTGCCGAAGCCGTCATAGGTCCAGCAGCCAACCGCATTGATATACTGAGGGGCTATGCTCGTGGTCGCAGTATTCTGGGCCGTCGTGAGCCGGTTCAGGGTGTCGTAGTTGTAGTTCCAGTTCCCGATGACCAAGTCCTGGTAATACGTGAGGTTCCCAACACTATCGTACCCTGAACTGCTCCCGTTGAGAGCCGCGAAAGAGTAGAACGGATCATCTGTTTCCGTGATGATCCGGTCGCGGATGTCGAAGTTGCGGCTTACCTGTATGACGGGTGTCCCTGAGCCAGGCATTATAAGACCCAGTTGCCCGTTGACCAGGTGTCCCCATGGGTCATAGGCGGCCGGGCTGGTCCCGTTCGCTTGCAGCAGGACCGGCGGGTAGGTTGAGGTGATCCAGCCAAAGGGTTGCGGGCTTGCTTGCGCGACGGACAAATGCTGGGCTCCGTCGTAGGTGAACGAGAATCCCAATCCCAGGCCAATCGACTGCGATGCGAGGCCATTGTCATGCCGGGATAACCAAGATTACTGCAACTGCCGTCAGTCGCGAGGCCGAAAGCCGTGGGCGGGGCAATCGTATTGATCTTTTCGTCAACCGCGGTGATCTCGCGGATGGAGTTGCCTCCAGCGTTGGCGAGTCCAACGGTCCAGAGATAGATATTGCCTGATTGATCGATGGCTATGTTCGTGACGCCATAGAGGGAGGCGTACGTGGCCAATCCGCCGTCACCGCAGGTATACAAACTCACAGCCAGGTTGCAGGTGCCTTTGCCGTCTGTCGAGTCGTAGGTTTGGTAGGTGAAGTTCTGACCGGCAACGGAGGTGATGATCCCGGTGATGGTCTCGGTACGGCGCATGGTTGTGCACCTGCCGCAGTCGTTTCCGTTTCTGGCGACCTTCCGGCACATGGCCATGGCGCTGGGAGCTTCGCCGGGGTAGAACGGCCTCGCTCCACCGAAAGACATCCCGATTAACCTGAGGCAACCGACAGCACAGGAAAGCCCTGTCCAGAAACCGCTGCCCCGTCGCCGCCAAATGCCAGCCAGGCGCGTCGACACGTCCTGCATCGACAAATCACGCCGCCCAAAGCATTTTCGGCAATCTCGTGCCGCCTAAAAAGCAATTCGCTATGCGTTCATGAATAATGCAGGCTAGGCCTCGCGCATGATGTAGATGGCGATGGGTGTGTGCAGTGGTGCGAAGGCCTTGTAGCGATCCATCTCCTCAATCAACGCGGGAGTGATGCGCTGGTTTGTCTGAACTGTAGGGCCGCCCGAAACCATTCGGTGGCCGATGGCCGACGGTGCGGGGAAGTCTTTGGAATGCAGCGCGTCAGCCACCAGCTTGAAGGCAGCGGCGCGTGTGGGTAGAGGCGGGGACTCATCGACCAGCTTCTTCCCTTTGGCGTCCTTGATCCAGAACTCGCCCTTATCGGTGCCAATGCCGTCGACTGAGCCCTCGTGGAGTTTCGACGGCTCACCGTCGCCGGTTCCATACACGGAAAACTTGATCGAGGAGGAGCCGCTGTTCAAGACCAATATAAACAAGCCCGCCATGAACACAACCCTTCACTGATAGCTTCAACCGAAAATGTCGACGCCTCTCGTTGAAGTAGTCGACTTAGCACCTCTTTTCTAAATAATGAACAGTCAGTGTTCTGGTCACAATTGATCGGACTCCCGGTTGTGTTCTCTCGGATAGTGGTCATGGCAGCCCCGCGATAGTCTGCCACATCTGGGCGTGCTGAGGAGTGGACCATGAACGCAACAGCCGTGTCAATCCCATCGAGAACTCGTTCCTCTATGTCGTTCCTCTGTACTTGAAGGCTGAAGGTACGAATTTTCCCCAGCTGAAACGAGTGATTGCTGCGACGGGAGATAAGGTCGTCATGGAACCGACGCTCGACGAAGCGCTTGGCTCGTTGTTTGGGACAGCACCTGTGCAATCGGGGCCGTTGGCGGGGAAACAAGCTGGGACGCAGGCACCGTTGTCGAAGGCGACGCGGGATCAAGCTGAGGCTCAACTTGCAGAGGCGCAAAAGGCGCTCAACGCGCTCAAGCAGTTGCTGGCGAACCCGGCTCAATAGCCTTCCAAGGCGAGAATCCCTGAGCAGACAGACTCCGATATCCGGAGTTGGAACAGGAAATGAGGAGACTCAAATGAATTCGCAAATGCTGAGAGATACCGCACAGGCCCTTGTCGCAGACGATAAGGGCCTGCTAGCGATGGACGAGAGCACACCGACCTGCAACAAACGATTTGCCAGCCTGGGGATTCCGCAGACCGTCGAGGCACATCGCGCGTATCGGGAGATGATTGTCACAACTGCCGGGTTAGGAGAGTGCATCAGCGGCGCCATCCTCTACGACGAGACGATCCGTCAACAAAAGAGCGACGGCACCCCTTTTGTCAAAGTCCTCATCGATGCGGGAATCATTCCTGGAATCAAAGTGGATGCCGGCGCCAAGGCGTTGGCGGGACATCCCGGTGAAAAAGTGACTGAAGGCCTGGACGGATTGCGCGACCGCCTTGCTGAATACGTTGGCATGGGCGCCCGGTTTGCCAAATGGCGCGCAGTCATCACCATTGGCGACGGTATCCCCAGTTGGGGTTGCATTCATGCCAACGCACATGCTCTGGCCCGCTATGCGGCGCTGTGCCAGGAAGCAGGTCTCGTCCCTGTCGTTGAGCCTGAAGTGCTGATGGATGGCGAGCATACGCTGGACCAGTGTCGCGACGTGACGGACAAAGTGCTGCGAACTGTGTTCAGCGAGCTGTTTGCGCAACGGGTCATGCTGGAAGGAATCATTCTGAAATCTAACATGGTGCTTCCTGGATTGGCCTGCCCCAAACAAGAAGCTGTGGAGGAAGTAGCCGATGCGACGGTGAATTGTCTCTTGCGAGCCGTTCCCGCTGCCGTTCCGGCAATTGCGTTCTTGTCAGGCGGCCAATCCGCGGAGTTGGCCTCGGCTCGTTTGAATGCGATGAATGCGAGATTCAAGGCGCGGTTACCCTGGGCGCTGGCATTCTCGTTTGCGCGCGCCATCCAGCAGCCGGCCTTGGAGCTTTGGAAGGGGCAGGAGGCCAATGTATTGGCGGCACAGCAGGCTTTGGTTCACCGCGCACGTTGCAACCAGGCTGCGCGCCGCGGCGAATACTCCGCGGCGATGGAACGGAGTTGACCGAATGCATCCAAACACCTGTCTGCAACTGAGAGTTGGAAGATAAAGCATGAATCAAATGCCGTTGTATCCCTTGCGCTTCGCGCCTATCTATCAGTATCGGCTGTGGGGCGGCAGGCGGTTGTCCAACCTGCTAGCCACGCCGCTTCCGGGTGACGGACCCGTCGGAGAAGCATGGGTGCTCAGCGACCGCGACGATCATCAAAGCCAGGTTGCCAACGGACCGCTCAAAGGGCAAACCATCGGTGAATTGATGGAAAACTTTCGCGACCAACTGATGGGGCGGTCGGCCTCTCGCTTCCGCCGCTTTCCGCTGCTCCTCAAGTTTCTTGATGCACGCGAAATGCTTTCAGTGCAGGTGCATCCCAGCGATGCGCACCCAGACCTGATTCCGGCGGGGGAATCCGGGAAGACCGAAGCGTGGGTTGTGATTGAAGCAAATAAAGGAAGCCGCATCTATGCGGGCCTGAAACCGGGTACGACTGCCGGCGATCTGCGGCATTCACTTGCCACCGGGACAATCGCGGACCACCTCGTGAGCATCGTCCCGAAGCCAGGCGACAGCGTTTTCATTCCTGCTGGAACGGTTCACACTTTGGGCAACGATGTTGTTGTCTTCGAGGTCCAGCAGAACAGCGATGTGACATTCCGCCTTTACGATTGGGGTCATGTCGACGCGAAGACGGGGCAGCCACGGCCACTTCAGGTCGATCAGGCGTTTGCCAGTATTGATTTTGCAAACTGCAACGGTGGCCTCGTGACTCCCGTTGTGGTGACCACCACGCCTGTGGAGCGCGAAAGACTCTTTGATTGTGAGCATTTCCTGCTGTGGCGCCTGCGCGGAGAATCACCGTTTAGCGTCGGCGCCGCGGAAATGCCGCGCGTGCTCGTTTGCATTGAGGGCTCGGGGTGGATCGAAGACGGCGGCTCCGCATATGGCATCGACAAGGGCGAAGTATGGCTCTTGCCCGCGGTGGTCGGCGCATGTGAATTTCACCCCAACAACGCAGTGACCTTGTTGGAGATCGCGCTGCCCGAATCGTCTTAAACGGGTCAATAACCAGAGAGTCAGAGTGACCGGAAACTCCGATTGAGACTGCATGAAGCGAGAGGTGGATGAATGGTGAAAAAGCTGATTGTCTTTGATCTCGACGGAACGCTCGCCGCAAGCAAATCGTCACTCGATGCCGAGATGTCGAATCTCCTCCATGACCTGCTCGGTGTCGTCAAGGTTGCGATCATCTCCGGAGGCGCTTGGCTACCCCATCGAATAGGCCGACGGAAGGAAAGCCGATGAAAAAAGCAACTGGGATCACATGCATATTTCTGGATATTGGCGGTGTCCTTCTGACCGATGGGTGGGATCATCTGGCCCGCAGACGGGCGGCGAAGAACTTCAAACTGGAGTGGGCCGAGATGGAGGATCGCCACGCCCTCACGTTCGAGATCTTCGAGGAGGGCAAAATCACATTGGAAGAGTATTTGAGCCTCGTGGTGTTCCACAAAAAGCGGAGCTTCACACGCAGCCAGTTTCGGCGTTATATGTTCGCGCAGTCGGAGGCCTTTCCGGAAATGATCGAACTTGTCGCTCACCTCAAGCTGAATCTGGGGTTGAAGATAGCGATCGTCAGCAATGAAGCACGTGAGCTGAATGCATATCGGATTCAGAAGTTCGGCCTGGACAGGTTGGTTGATTGCTTCATATCGTCCTGCTTTGTCCACATTCGCAAGCCCGCCGCGGATATCTTCAGGCTTGCTCTGGATATAGCTCAGGTGCGGCCCGCCCAGGCTGTCTTCATCGACAATACCCCGATGTTCGTTCAGATCGCTGAGGGTCTGGGAATTCAAGGCATTCTTCATACAGACTGCAAATCCACGCGTGCCAAGCTATCCCACCTCGGACTGAATGCCGAATGAACCGTGGGTTGTAAGGCTCGCGTAGTTTTGGTAGTGCGCTCTGCAATGGAAGTTCCTGTGTCTCGCTGGTGTTCACTTCTTGCTTCCCGGCATGACGACCCGCTGCATCCAGGAGTTTCCGCGCCCGTTCACGATTCCGAGATTGTTTATCAGCGTTGCCAGACAATCTGGTCAGCTTCGAGCGGCACGAAAGCATTGGGGTGGTGGGGGACGATGCGCGCGGTGTAGTCGCTGGCGGGGCGCGTTGCGGATACGTGGGTCGAATAGGTCAGCACACCCGGTGAATCGGGGCAGGGTTCCGGTGCAGTCATTACTTCAATTGAAGGCATACCTCCGTGCATTGAGTCTGCATAAAGTTCGACTTGTAGTTGATCGCGCGTGAGGGCGCCAGGAGAAATCTCGGCCTGAAAGAAATGCTCGCCATCGTGCGTCTCGCTTTTCACTGAACCAAAACGCACCGTATTCCAATGCCGGTCAAGGTCCTGCTTCCAGCGGAGCAGACTTAAGCCGAGCGCACCATCGTCCGCTGCACGATCGCGATAGCCCGACGCTGCAGGCAGATAATGATCCTCGGTGTATTCACAGATAGCGCGCGTCGCAGAGAACTCCGGCGTGAGCCGCGCCATGCTTTCGCGGATGCGCCCCAGCCACTTCGATGGCATGCCCGACTCATCGCGCTCGTAGAACTCCGGAATCACTTCATTTTCCAGCAGGGCATACAGACTCTCTGCCTCTTTGGCATCCCATGCTGGGTCATCGCCATGTTCCTGCCCGTCCCCAATGGCCCAACCAACCTGGGGCGAATAGGCTTCTGCCCACCAGCCGTCCAACTCGGAGAGGTTTAGACCGCCATTGACGAGGACCTTCATACCACTGGTCCCGCAGGCCTCCCACGGACGCCGAGGCGTGTTGATCCAAAGATCGATTCCCTGGACCAACTCCTGGGCCAGCATCATGTCGTAGTCGTTGAGGAAGACCACGCGTTCCTGAACCTCGGGGCGCTTGATGAAATCCTTCCATTGCCTGATAAGCTCCTGTCCAGGAAGATCCTGAGGATGAGCTTTTCCGGCGAGGATTAACTGAACAGGGCATCGTGGATTGGAGAGCAGCCGCACCAGCCGCTCGGGATCGTGCAAGAGAAGATTGGGGCGTTTATACGTGGCAAAGCGACGCGCAAATCCGAGGGTCAGTACCTTTTCATCGAAAATGCCGGCAGCATTCGACGGATTCGCGCCTTCCGCGGCGAGCTGGCATTGGTTCCGCTTGCGCATCTGCTCGATCAGGCCTTTTCGTCCTGCCGCGCGCAATTGCCACAGCCGCTGATTGGGGATCTGGCGGATGTCATCTTCGGACGGACGATCCCCACGCCAACGCTTCACGCCGCAGGCAGAGGTCCACAGCGCATCGGCTTCTGCAGAATCCCAGGTGGGCACATGAATGCCGTTGGTTACGGACCCTATTGGGACTTCCTCCCGCGGCCAGCTTGGAAACAAGGTTTGGAAAATCTGCCTGCTCACTTTCCCATGGAGCTTGCTGACGCCATTGATCTGACCGCTGCCGCGGACCGCGAGATAAGCCATGTTGAAGGGTTCCGAATCATCTTCCGGATTCTGCCTTCCCATGGCGAGCAGATCATCCACGGAGACATCGAGTTCATCCACTGCATAGTGGCTCAGATAAGTGCGAATGAGCCTGGGATCGAATCGGTCAAAGCCGGCACTCACGGCGGTATGCGTGGTGAATACATTCCCGGCTCGCGTGATGTTCATGGCAAGATCGAATGGCTTCTTATGGTCTTCCATATAAGAGCGGGCCCGTTCGAGCACAGCCAATGCTGCGTGACCTTCGTTGAGGTGACAGACCTCAGGCGTGAGCCCCAACGCTCGCAACAATCGCCAACCGCCGATGCCGAGGACGATCTCCTGCTTCAGGCGCATCTCTGCGTCGCCACCATAGAGTTCACTGGTGATCCCGCGGTGAGCCGCGGTATTGGCAAAGTCGTTGGTGTCGAGAAGATACAACTTTGCTCTTCCCACTGACACCTCCCAACAGCGGAGCCAAATCTTTGAGCCGGGAAGTTGAATTTGCAATCGTAACCACTCGCCATTTGGCTGTCGCAGCGGGCGGATCGGCAACTGCCCCGGATCGTTGACTGGATAGAGTGCCTGCTGCCGGCCTTCCGGATCGAAGTCCTGGCGGAAATATCCCTGGCCGTAGAGCAAGCCGACTCCGACAACCGGGACACCCAGCTCGCTGGCAGCCTTCATCTGGTCGCCGGCAACGTTGCCGAGTCCGCCCGAATAGATGGGCAGCGCTTCGCTCAGCATGAACTCCATGCTGAAGTAGGCGACCGTGGATAGCACGGCGTCTGGATGCTTGTGTTGGAACCATGCGTCGGCCTGATAGGATTCACGATTCTTCCGAACAAGACTGTCGAGACGGCCGCGGAACTCCGGCGCGTCCAACGCAGCCTTGATTTTTTCGCGGGAGACCGTTCGCAAGATGACCCACGGGTTTTGCGTGGTAGCCCAGAGTTCCTTGTCGAGCGCTTCCCACAACTCGTCCGCGGCATGGTTCCAGGACCAGTGAAGATTGAGCGCCAACTCAACCAGCGCATCAACTCCATCAACCTTGAACCAATCAGATGGCGCCTTCGGATCGTTCAATATCTCCCCCTGCGTACCGAGTCGAAGAAGCGGAGACCGCTATCGCAATCCTTAGGCGATGGCGGCCTCCGCGTTGAGTTCAGCGAGATGGAGCCTAACTGTCGGTGAACATGGCCTTCTGCGGATGCCCCTTGGCCAGTGGAGCCGGAGCGGCTGCATCGCTGAAGTCCTTCGTCCACTGCCAATTCCTGATCTCAGGCATATCCTCCAGGTGTTCGCGGATATAGACGTAGTGGCGTTGCAACTCCTGATTGAAGAAGTTGATTGCATCTTCAGCCTGCAGACGGAGGCGAGGGATATGCTTCAATGCGTCGAGTGCAAGATGAAAGCGGCTCATTTCATTGAGAACCACCATGTCGAATGGCGTGGTGGTTGTTCCGTAATCCATATAACCGTGCACGTGGAAGCGAACTTCATTAGAACGCCCGTGCACCAGCGTATGAATGAGCCATCGATTGTTGTGAAAGGCGAAGACGACGGGTGCCTTCTCGGTGAACAACGCGTTGAACGACATTTCGTCCATCCCGTGCGAATGCTTGTCTGGGAACATCAGAGTCATCAAGTCGACAACATTGACGACGCGCACCTTGATGCCCGGGACATGTTTTTGTAGCAGCCACGATGCCGCGCACGTTTCGATGGTTGGCACATCTCCGGCGCAGGCCAGCACAACATCCGGCTCATCGCCATTATCGTTGGTTGCAAACTTCCATGTGGATGCACCTTTCGAGCAATGATCAAGAGCCTCGTCCATATTGAGCCACTGGAGTTGAGGTTGTTTACCGCAGGTGACGACGTTGACGTAATTGCGGCTGCGCAGGCAATGGTCGAAGACGCTGAGGAGGCAGTTGGAGTCCGGTGGATAATACACGCGGATCACTTCACTTCTGCGCTCCAATGCATTGACGACGTACCCGGTTGCCTGGTGGCTGAAGCCATTGTGGTCGTTGCGCCAGGCATGACTTGTGAGCAGAACATTGAGAGACGCAAGCGGCCTGCGCCAGAGATATTCTCGGCATTGCTCCAGCCACTTGGCATGTTGTGTGGTCATTGAATCGACCACCTGCGCGAAGGCCTCGTAAGAGGACCACATGCCATGACGCCCCGTAAGCAAGTAGCCCTCGAGCCATCCCTGGCAAAGATGCTCGCTCAGCACTTCCATGACGCGGCCGTCCGGACCCAGTTCATCGTCGATGGAGACAATTTCGGCCATCGAGCACCGCTTTGTGGCCTCGAAGATGGAGTTCAGGCGATTGGAATTCGATTCATCCGGGCAGAACATGCGGAAGTTCGTCAGGTTCATTCTGAAGATGTCGCGGAAGAAGTCGCCAAGTTTGCGCGGCGCCTCGGCTAGAACCTGACCCGGTCCGGGGATCTCGAGCGCGTAATCCGTGAAGTCGGGCAGCGCAAGGGTGATCAACTCGCGTCCCCCATTCACATGCGGATTGCCCCCCATGCGGCGGTTGCCCGCAGGCGAGAGAGCCGCGAGTTCATCAATGAACTTTCCGTTCTCGTCGAAGAGTTCCTCTGGCTTGTAGCTTTTCATCCAGGCTTCAAGGATCTTGAGATGCTCGGGATTGTCTTTGACCGATGCGAGCGGAACCTGGTGCGCACGGAATGTGCCTTCGATTGGGATGCCATCCACTTCCTTCGGGCAGGTCCATCCCTTGGGCGTGCGCAGGATGATCATGGGCCAGACGGGCTGCATCTTGAAGCCGTTCTTGCGCGCCTCCTGCTGAATGCCACGAATCTCGGCATAACAATCCTCAAGCGTTTGAGCCAGCAGTTGATGGACGACCTCCGGGTCATCGCCCTCAACAAAGTAGGGCTTGTAACCCCGTCCTACATAAAGGGCCTTCAAGTCTGCATCACTCGTGCGCCCCTGGGCGGTTGGCCCCGAGATTTTATATCCATTGAGGTGAAGGATCGGCAGAACCGCACCGTCTCGCACCGGATTGACGAAGTTGACCGACTTCCAGCTTCCTTCCAGCGGGCATGTCTCGGACTCGCCATCCCCGATGACGCAGGCGACAATCAGGTCCGGATTGTCGAAGGCCGCGCCGAATGCGTGAACCAGAGAGTAGCCAAGCTCTCCGCCCTCGTGCATTGAATTCGGGACATGCGGCCCGCAGTGGCTGGGCACGCCGCCGGGCGTAGAGAACTTGCGGAACATAAGCCGCAAGCCGTCTTCATCGTGTGTGATCTCAGGGTGAACCTCGGTGTACGAGCCTTCCAGATAAGAGCAGGCATTCAGGGAGGGACCACCGTGTCCAGGACCTGAAATGTAAATTATGTCCGCATCATGCTCTTTGATAAGCCGGTTCAAGTGAATGTAGATAAGGTTTTGTCCAGGCGAGGTTCCCCAGTGGCCAAGCAGCCTTGGCTTGATCTGTTCAGCCTTGAGCGGCTCACGCAAAAGAGGATTCTCAAACAGGTAGATCTGGCCGATGCAAAGATAGTTTGCCGCACGCCAGTACCGATTCATCTTGTCCAGCATCTCAGGCGAGAGCGGCCCCTTGGGCTTCGGGGCTCTTTCTTCGTTCTTGCCGTCGGCAGCAACCGCGGTTGACAGACTCACGTCGAAGATAAATCCGGATGAATTGCCATACTGATCGAAGTTCTTGCTGAAGGGTTGAGGCGTGTCATCCTTCTCAACTTTGTTGGGGAGTTCGGTGGTGGCCATAGTGACTGTTCCTTTCCATTTCTCCGCAACTAGCAACAGCGCGGTGGGGTTTTCGGACATCGGTTTTCTCGGGTCTGCCTGCAATGGATCTCCGGCTTCATTTCACCAGCAGCTTTTTGATCGAGTGCAATTCGAGACGGCGCTTTGCGGTGGTTCTGGGATACGCCATCTTGAGTTCCCCCAGCGCATCAAGAACGATCTGGGAGACGATGAGCCGCGCGTTCTCCTTATCGTCGGCGGGTACGACGTACCACGGCGCATGATGCGAGCTTGTCGCTTGGAAGCAATCCTCGTAGGCCTTCATGTAGTGTTTCCAGAATTTCCGCTCGTGAATGTCGGAGGTGCTGAACTTCCAGTTCTTGTCCGGTTCATCGATGCGCGCGAGAAATCGCTTCCGCTGTTCCTCGTAAGACAGATGCAGGAATATCTTGACGATTTGCGTGCCGTTACGATGAAGGTGCTTCTCCAGGTCCGCGATGGATCCATACCTCTGCTCCCAAATGTCCTTCTCGTCGCGCAACTCCTCGGGAAGCCCCTGGCTGCGAAGAATCTCCGGGTGCACTCGGACGACCAGCACTTCCTCGTAATAGGAACGGTTGAATATGCCGATCCGTCCGCGCTCGGGGAGGCGGCACGTCGTACGCCAGAGGAAATCATGTTCAAGCTCTTCGGCGCTGGGCTGTTTGAAGCTGAAGACCTCGCAACCCTCCGGATTGACGCCGGACATGACGTGTCGAATGGCGCCATCCTTGCCGGCGCCGTCCATGCCCTGAAAGATAAGCAGCAGTGCACACCGGTTGGACGCATAGTGAAGTTGTTGCAGCGAGCTCAACTTCTCCATGTGTTGGTCCAGAAGTTCCTTGTACTGCTTCTTCGACTTCGCATAGGGGGCGACAACCGTCGGCCGCTTGCTGAGGTCGACTTTCTTGTTTGGCGGCACACGGAAATCTTTTGAACTGATTGTTGTTTTCAATTTATCGGTCATGCCAGCCTCGTTGTTCGTGTCTGCTTATTTGGGGGATTCATGTTTCTGAGGTTCCGGATTCGCCTTCTCCCAGTCCTGAACGGTTTGAACGTCCTCGCGCCCTAGCTGTTCGTAGAGTTGATGGACTCGCTCGACGAGCTGTGGCGTCGCATCAGGCTGTGTCTTGTCTTTGGCTTCGGGCTTCGGCTGGTCAGCTTTGGCATCAGGCTTCGGCTGATCTGCTTTGGCGTCGGGCTTCGGAGCGTCGGGCTTGGCTTCCGGCTTTGGCTCGTCAGGTTTGGTTTCGGGCTTCGGCTCATCTGCTTTGGCATCAGGCTTGGGCTGGTCAGCTTTGACGTCGGGCTTAGGTGCGTCAGCCTTGGCCTCAGGCTCAGGTGCATCGGCCTTGGCTTCGGGCTTCGGTTGACCAGCTTTGGCGTCGGGCTTCGGCGCGTCAGCCTTGGCTTCCGGCTTTGGCTCGTCAGGTTTGGTTTCGGCCTTCGGCTCATCAGCTTTGGCATCAGGCTTGGGCTGGTCAGCTTTGGCGTCGGGCTTCGGCGCGTCGGCCTTGGCTTCCGGCTTTGGCTCGTCAGGTTTGGTTTCGGGCTTCGGCTCATCTGCTTTGGCATCAGGCTTGGGCTGATCAGCATTGGCGTCGGGCTTCGGCGCGTCGGCCTTGGCTTCAGGCTTCGGCTCGCCCTTGGTCTCGGCCTTTGGCGCGGCCTTGACGGGATCAAAAATCTTATAAGCGAGCAGCTTGATGCGATCGTTGATCAGTGCCCAGGCGATTGCGTAGCCCCAGACGAACCCTGCCCACTTCCATCCCAGGGGCGTCATAAACAACCCATAGACGGCAATAAGCGTTGCGATGGCCTGGGTGCCCAGCACGGCCATCCAGAGGATCTTCGCCGGCCGGATGGACCAGAATGGACCACGTGTTCTGGTGAGGAAGATGGTCAGATGCCCGGCCACGGAGAGCTTGAGGTACATGAGTGTCTGTACGGTCAAGCGGTCCATGTGGAAGACGCGCTCGCCCAGATAGAACAGAAGAAACGCGGCGACAACGCCGATCACTCCCAGCACTGTGGAGATGGCCAGCACAAGCCGCATGTTCCAGGCTTCGGGCTTGTTTCTATACAAGACGTTGTCATAGGCGATCGACAGAATCGCCCCGTCGTTAAGCAGCGCGATCATCACGATCATGACCGCCGTTATGGGATAGAAATTGAAGACCAGGATGGCCAGCGTCATGAAGAACAGCACGCGCAGCGTCTCAGCGATGCGGTAGATGGCGTAGCTGTTCATGCGCTGGAAGATGCGGCGGCTCTCTTTGATCGCGTCGATGATCACGGAGAGACCGGAGGTGAGTAGGACGATGGAAGCTGCCGCTCTGGCTGCGTCGGTGGCGCCGGAGACGGCAATGCCGCAGTCGGCCTTCTTCAGGGCAGGCGCGTCGTTCACTCCATCGCCGGTCATGCCGACAATGTGGCCGCAGGTCTGCAATACGTCCACGATATGAAACTTGTGCTCCGGGAACACCTGCGCGAAGCCGTCCGCCTTCTCGATCTCCTCAGTTACCTGCGGCGTCTCCTTCTTCTTTGCATCGCCAAGTGCGTTGGCGTCCAGGATATTGACGCCCAGGCCCAGCTCTTTCGATGTTTCCCGGGCAATGGCAATTTGATCGCCCGTCACCATTTTGATTTTGACGCCCATCTGGAGGGCGTTGGCGATGGTTTCCTTGGCATCCGCGCGCGGCGGATCGAACAAGGGCAACATGCCGACAAATTTCCATTTGCCCTGCTCATCGGCCCTGGCCACACCCAGGGAACGGAAGCCGCGGCCGGCAAAATCAAGAATGGCTTTGTCTGCCGCTGTCTTGACTTCGGCGGCATTAGTCGCCATCTGCAGAATGACCTGTGGAGCTCCCTTGGCTACAAAAAACTGCTTCCCGTCCGGCCCTTTGACGGTGGCTTCCGTGCGCTTGTGCACCGGATCGAAGGGCATAAAGTGAAGCACCTGGCAGCTCTTCAGTTCCTTGTCATCCTTCACGCCGCCAATCACCGCCAGGTCGATGGTGTCCTTGTCTTCCGCGCGGGAGGCAAGCGCAGCCCAGAGAACCACGTTCCCGGCGGAGATGCCGTCTACGCAGAACGGATCGCCCAGTGTGAGTTTGTTTTGCGTGAGTGTGCCAGTCTTGTCCGAGCAGAGAACGTCTACGCCGGCCAGTTCCTCAATGGCTGACAGCCGGGTTACGATCGCTTCCTTCTTAGCGAGCAGGCGTGCCCCAACTGCCATGGTCACCGACAGGACAGTCGGCATGGCGACGGGGATGGCGGCTACCAGGAGCACCAGGCAAAATTCCAGCGTGGTGAGAACCTTGTCTCCGCGGAAGAGAGCGAAGACAAGAATCAAGGCGACCAGTGCCACCGCCAAAATGATCAGGTAGTCGCCGATCTTCATCACAGCTTTTTGGAAGTGGCTGACTGTATGAGCCTGCTCCACCAGTTGCGCGGTCTTGCCGAAGTAAGTGTTTGTCCCGGTGGCATAGACGATGGCGTCGATCTCACCCTGGCGGATGATGGAGCCGGAGTACACAGCCCCGCCTGGCTTGGCAGTGACTGGCAGCGACTCGCCAGTCAAAGCGGACTGATCTACCTCGATCGAATCGCCATCGAGCAATCGTGCATCGGCGGGAACGATGTCGCCCAACCGTAGACGGATGACGTCGCCGGGGACCAACTCGCTCGCTTTGGGATCCTCCCACTTGCCATCGCGCTTGACCTTGGCCTTGATCGCTAAACGGGCCTTGAGGGCGGCAATGGCATTCCCCGCCTGATGCTCTTCCCAAAATCCAACGAGGGCGTTAGATAAAAGCAGCACAAGGATGACGAAGAAATCGAGCCAGTGTTGGACAATCCCGGAGAGGATCACGGCAGCTTCAATCATCCACGGAATAGGGCCCCAGAAGTAGGAGAGGAACTTCAGGTATTCGTTGGTCTTCTTTTCCTCGATCTGGTTCGGCCCATATTGCGCCTGGCGCTTCGTAGCCTCGGCTTGTGTGAGCCCGTCAGCCGATGCGCCAAGCTTTTTCATCAGCTCCGGCATGGCGAGAGTCTTCAGGGAATTCTTGTCGTCCTCGGGCTTGGCCTTATCCGGTTTCGATTCCATTTCAGATTGTTCTCCTGTTTTTGAGCCGTTTACCGGGGTTATTGCTGCAATGCAGGCAAAACAGCTCCCGAAACCAGCCATTCGACCTGCCGTTCAGGTGCCAGTCGGTGAAGTAAAGGACGCCAGATCATTGCTTCTCTTGGAGGGCATTCCGGTCACGCGCAAATGCACAGTGGTATGCGACGGTCAGAGATGGCTGGGCCGAGGGATGTTGCTCGAGTGAGTGGTGCCACTGGGTATCGAAGATCGCGGTGTCATTTTACTTTGAAAAGATCGGTTGATTCCTGGTCGTAACTCTGCTCGGTGTGCGCAGCGCTCTCCGCTGCCTTTTCGGCAACGCGCTCGATCCGCTTCTTTGCTGTTGCGTCCGAGACCGTCTCGTTTTCAACCTTTGTCACTTCCGGGTTCAGAAATTGTTCCGCCATTGCCGATCCCTCCTGCCATTACCATGAACTGCGTTCCCATCAAGTTCTGGTCAGTTTTGCTCCCCCACCCGAACTCACCTGCCAATGCAAGCACCCAGGGTGCGGTGATACAGGCCTCAAGATGTAGCGGGGCGTGACTCTTGACGCAACTGTGAGTCTCGAATCTCCACGCGATGTTCAACCCATGTCAACTGTGAAAGGGCAAAACGCACGCCATGACGCCCTCTGCGACACTTTCGACGGCTATTGCACCGCCCGTATTGGATGATTTGTGCATCAACACACTCCGCTTTCTGGCCGTGGACATGGTGCAGAAGGCCAACTCGGGTCATCCCGGCTTGCCGATGGGCTCGGCGTCCATGGCGTACGCTCTTCCCGCGCCTTGCAGCCCTTCGTTGCATTGGCTCCGCGAGCACAATGGCGAAGATGGCCGCGCGGTATTGTCACTTTGGCGTTGGGGAATTGCGCAGCGCCGTGGAACCATCAGTTCCACCGCAAAACCGCAGATTGCGGCGGGGTACCCGCAAAATCCACCGCAGTCAAGCAGTGAACGGAAGGTCAACATTAACTAAGTTATCGATTCTAATGGTGGGCGGTCAGGGACTCGAACCCCGGACTTCCTGCTTGTAAGGCAGGCGCTCTAACCAACTGAGCTAACCGCCCACGCGTTGCGGCGAAGCGACTGCGGCCTTCTCAAATCATACCAGCGTCGCTGCTCCATGCGAGATATCACCCCATCGCACCAGTAGACCAGACCAGCAGAGCAGGCTGAATTGATAGACTCACCCCGTGAGGCGCCTTATTCTCAATGCCGATGATTTTGGGCTGACCGCAGGGGTCAACCAGGCGGTCGCGGAGTTGCATCGGGCGGCAGTGCTGACCAGCGCTACGCTGATGGCTCGGGCAAAGGCGACCGAAGAGGCAATCGAGATTGCCCTGGCCACGCCGTCGCTGGGGGTGGGCTGCCACGTGGTTCTGGTAGACGGTGCGCCGGTGCTCCAGGCGCAGGAGATTCCTACGCTCCTCGATCTGGAAACGGGGCAGGAAGCAGGGCAGGGAACCCGGCGTTTCCAGCCCACGCTGGGGCCGTTTCTGCGGCGGCTCATTGCCGGGCGCATGGATTCCGCTGAACTTGAGGCGGAGACTGCGGCGCAAATCGATCTGCTGCAGAGCCGCGGCCTTACACTCACCCACATCGACACCCACAAGCACATCCATATGTTTCCCGCCGTGCTCCGGCCAGTGTTGCGAGCGGCCCGGAGAGCCGGAATTCGCGCGGTGCGCAATCCGTTTGAGCCGGCGTGGAGCCTTCGCGCCACGCCCCCCGCTTCCGCAATTCGGCGTATGCAGGTAAGGCTGCTGCGGCGGCTTGAGCGTACTTTCCGGCGTATTGTGGCTGAGGAGGGCTTTACGACCACCGACGGCGCCCTCGGCGTGTCGGCGACCGGGGCACTTGATTCAAAAGCGGTTAGTTCCATTCTTTACAGCATTCCTCCGGGAAACTGGGAGCTGGTGTTGCATCCTGGCTACAACGACGCCGATCTGGCCGTGGCGGGGACACGGCTGCTGGCGTCGCGGGAGGTCGAGCTGCAGGCGCTGCTGAGCTGGCAGCCGCTGGCGAGCCGGCCTGAAGCTCAAGGGATCCAGTTGATCTCCTTCGCCGGGTTAGGCGCAGACGTCTGAATCTTCCCGGCCGCGTGGTACGTCCAAGGCAATGGAACGCAGAAGCAGAGTCAGGCAAAACTACACACTGGGAAGGGTTTATGCGCATTGGCATCACTTGCTATCCCACCTACGGCGGTTCAGGCGTGGTGGCCACGGAACTGGGCATCGAGCTGGCGGCGCTGGGACACGAGGTGCACTTCATCTCCTACTCGCAGCCGTTTCGGCTGAGCGGGCGCGACGAAGGCATTTATTATCACGAAGTTCCGGTGTCGAGCTACCCGCTGTTCGAGTTTCCTCCCTACGACCTGGCGCTGGCCTCGCGGATGGCGGAAGTGGCTGAATTCAATGAGCTTGACCTGCTCCATGTGCACTATGCCATTCCCCACTCGGTGAGCGCGCTGCTGGCGCGCCAAATGCTGGCTGCCAAGGGCCGCCGTCTCCCCTTCGTCACCACTCTGCACGGCACCGACATTACCCTCGTCGGCCTCGACCGCAGCTACCTGCCGATTACCCGGTACGCCATCCAGGAAAGCGATGGGGTTACCAGCATCTCCAACTATCTAAAGGAGAAAACGGTCGAGGACTTCGGCGTGACGCGGGGCATTGAGGTGGTGACAAACTTCGTCAACTGCGACGTCTATACGCCCATCGCGGATGAATCCAGAAGATCGGTAGCGCGCAGCCGGCTGGCCCGTCCGGAAGAGGCTATCCTGATGCATCTCTCTAATTTCCGGCCAGTTAAGCGGGTGGTGGACGTGGTAAGAATCTTTGCCCAGGTCGTCCGTCAGGTTCCCGCGCAACTGGTTCTGGTCGGAGACGGGCCGGACCGGTCGGCGGCGGAGTGGCTGGCGCACGACCTGGGGATTCACAGCAAAATCCACTTCATGGGCAAGCAGGAGCGCGTCAACGAGCTGCTGCCGCTGGCGGATATCTTATTGATGCCAAGCGAGTTGGAGTCGTTCGGCTTGGCGGCTCTTGAGGCCATGGCCTGCAAGGTTCCCTCCGTAGCGACGCGCGTGGGCGGGGTTCCTGAGCTGATCGACGATGGGGAAACGGGGCTGCTCTATCCGGTCGGCGACATTGACGGTATGGCCTTGGGAACTTTGAGCTTGCTCAAGGACCGTGACCGCCTTGCCGCCATGCGGGACGCGGGCCGCAAGACCGCCCAGAAGCGGTTCTGCTCCTCGCTGGTGGTGCCGCAGTATGTCCGGTACTACGAGGCAGTGCTCAGTGGCCAGTCAGGGGACAGTGGTCAGTGATCAGTGGTCAGTGCACAGTGATCAGTGGTCAGTGCACAGTGATCAGTTTCCCGCCTTGCCATGGCGCCACTTTACAGCTTGCGGAAGAACTCAATTTCATAGCTTGCGGAAGAACTCAATCCGGAGGGAGGCGGGGGTTTCAATCCCCTGCATAAGGCCGACAAAATCAACGCTTGGCTTTAGCCCCGGAGTGAGGTTTTTTGGTCGTTTCGCCCACTTTTTCCCTTTTCCGCAACCTGTTCAGCCCCTGAGGGACCGACCACTAACCACCAACCACTAATCACTGTTCACTGACCACTGTTCACTGACCACTGTTCACTGACCACTGACCACTGATCACTGTTCACTAACCGCTGTGTCCATCTCAAATCTAGGCGCAAACCCCAGCCGCCGCCAGAAACTCTCCACCAGCGCCACCGTCTCCGCGGTCGTCCGCGAGGTCGTACGCAGCAGAATCTCCGCACTCACTCCCGCCGCCAGGCTCGCCGCTTCCGCCACAATAGCCACGCACTTGTCCGGCCGGTAGGTGCAGTTGGCCAGGTCGGCGATCGACAGCCGCGTAGTGGGAGTAGCCAGCACCGTTCGCGGCGGAGCCATGCGGTCCAGCAGCCAGAAGATCTCCAGCTTCGACTCCAACTCATCCGGCACGCAGTCGATGGCCAGATCGGCCTCCCGGACGGCGTCCTCGATGGTGGAGACGAAGGCGACGCCAGAACCGGAATCGTTGCCCAGGGCCTCGGGGCCGAGTTCCTGGCGCAGAAGTTCCTGGGCGTGATGCAGGTTGGTAGGCATCACGTCTTCAAGCAGCACGCGGAAGCCGGCGCGGGCTGCGCTCAAGGCCAGCCAGCGCCCCAGCGGCCCCGCTCCGATGATGGCGACTGTGGTCAAGTGGATGTTACTTCGCGGCGAGGGCTTGGGCCACGTCCTCGGCGTTTGGCTTGGCCTGGAGCAGGTGCTGGGCCACGCGGGCGCGCTCATCGTCGGTGAGCGTAGGGATAGTAGCCAGCACCCGGCGCAGGGTCACAGCAACGTCGTCAATATAGTTCATCAAGCGAATAGCTTCTCCAGACAGCGGCATAAGTTTCCTCGGGCTTTGAAGTTCTGTCTTTATTGTAGGCGGTGCGGTCGGGGCAGTAGAGGGCTGTGAGTTTGGTAGATTTCGCACTCGGGGCATTAGCGCCCACAATATCCCGTTTACAGTCATGCATTTGAAGCGTAGAGTCTTCCCAATTCCCGGTTTGGGGCCAGGCCGAAGAAGGGCGGATCAAACTTTCGAATGGAAAATTCGCAAATGATATCTTGCACTCTGTTAACCTATAACTTAATATTTGGAGGACAGTGATTGAGCGCCGAACGCAGGCTGGTTTATCGCGGAGCCATGTTCAGGATTGCATTTGCACGCAATCGCGAAGGCGCGTTTCCCGCGGAGGAGTTCTTCGATCAGCTCTCCAAAACAGATCAGGCCAAACTGTTGAAGCTCTTTCAGATTTTGGGCGATCATGGGAAACATTCCAATCCAGAAAAATTTGGTGATCTCGGAGATGGACTCTTTGAATTCAAGTCGTTCCAAATTCGGATGCCCTTTAGCTACGTCAAAAACGAGAAGGGGCTGTTGCTCATTTCACATGGGTTTATCAAGAAGTCTCCAAAAACGCCGACTTCGGAGATCAAGCGGGCCTGGACGATCCTGAGCGAAGACTCCGCCGTATCCAAGCTATGCGCAATCAACGAGAAAAACACCAAGAGAAAGCGGCCATGACTACGAAATTCGATGAATTGATGCTGGACCCCGAGTTCAGGAAGCTCTACGCCATTGAGGGGCTTATTGCAGACACCGCGCAGATGATCTCCGACTTGCTTGAGCGTAGGAACCTTAAGCGAGCCGACCTTGCCCGTCTGCTCAATAAGACTCCTGCATTTGTGTCACAGCTCCTGAACGGAAAAGCGAACATGACGGTGCGAACGCTCGCCGAGGTTCTCTACGCGCTGAGTGCGTCCGCCAAAATCAATGCTCTTGATGAAGGCGAATCTGCTCCCGAAACTACGGACTGCCTCGATACGCATACTTTTCGCATACATGTGCCCGTGCATGGACATGGCCCCAGCTTTTCCTGGGGCCGCTCTGGAACTGATGCAATTCAATCTCGCGAATCCGAAACCCGTTCAGAGTATGCCGCATGAACACATTCACGATTGGTCAGACCAAGCAGGATACCGAGTTCGCAATTGCGCTTCATCAAAATGCGCAAATCGTAGACATTCGCCTCGCACGTGCAAGAGCCGCAGCTGACCGTCCTGGAACCCAATTTCAGGAACCAATTGCAGCATCCCTGAGCGTAAAGGCAAAGCAGGTTGAAGGACCACCGGGCCACCTCTTCATTGAGGTCGCGTTTCGCCTATCAGGAACCAGAAAACAGGATGAATCGAGTGGCAGGATGGCGGTTTCGGTCGAGTGTACATTTGAGGTGATCTATCAGTTGAAGCCGGACTTTACCCCGACCCCCGAGCAAGTCAAAGCGTTCAAAGACGGAAATGCAATCTTCAACTGCTGGCCATACGGGCGCCAGTACGTTCAAGACACGATCCAGAGGCTGGGTTTCCCACCGCTGATACTGCCGCTCCTTCGGGTTCAAACCAGACATCGTGAGGCTCGAAAATTGGCGAAGCCCAAGTAAGGCCTTCGAACCCAATGAAGGGCCACGGTCGCGGGCCGGGTGCCCCATCCTTCCAGCGCTCTTTGCTCGAAGGGTGAGGTCAGAATCGCGGAAAACTCGCTCCGCCCCTTTTGCAGACTATTTCCCTCCACTGGCGCACAATAGAGAAGGTAGAGGAACCACAGAGCCCCACCGGGCCCCGGCTCCCCCGGAGAATCCTTACACTTTCAGCTATGTCCCCGGTCCGCAAGGTGTGTACTAATTAAATAACGGAAGTATGTACTTTACGCAAGGGGAAGAAACACCGCAAACATGGCGCTGGATATAAAATGGCCCAATGGGGCGCTATGTATATTCCGTAACATACTGAAATAAAGATACTTAAATAGCTATAAATACTGCCAACATTGCTTGCATATCATTCCAATTTGCATTGGTCTCAGAGTGTGTGCTATGCTCAGGCATCCTTAGGGGGGATGAAATGAGTGATGTTCTGGAAGGACTAAAAGAGCGGTTTGAGGTTGCGAAGGCTCGATTAACTGCGGCCCAAAAACGGAACGCTGAGACCGTCGCGGAGCTTGCCGCAGCCACTACCGAACACAACATTTGGTATCACGCCGTCAACTTGGAGACAAAAGAACAGGAACGCCTCGCGGCAGAAGCGAACAAAAAGCAGATGCCTCTGCCGGAAATCTTGATCCAGCCGCGCCCAATCACTGCCCGTGAGGCGAACACTTCGGGGCCTTCTGAAAGCCAAACAGACTCTACTGTAAGCCAGGAATCTCCGAAGCAGACCGAAATCGTCCGCGATGCTCTTCGACTCCATCCCACAGGTATGACGCCGGCCGACATTTGGGAAAAGCATAAGAAAGAGATTTCGAGCAGACCGTATCTGTATTCCATCTTGAAGCGACTGCGCGATAAAGATGAGGTCGCGCTCCGGCGCGGCAAGTATATCTTCAAGCCGAAGCCTGTTGAGCCGAAGCCGGGAGCGGGAATGGAGGTTCACACCATCCAATAGAACGAGCAGTCAGCGTTGATCCTTAGGAGGGAATGAACGCTGACTGCTCTCGATCAGTGCGGTAGTGGCGAAATTGGCAGACGCGACAGCCTTGGGAGCTGTTGGAGGCTTAGTCTCCGAGCGGGTTCAAATCCCGTCTACCGCACCAGACAACAACACCAGTTTATACCAGTCTGTGTAGGCTGGCAAGATTTTTCTGCCTCAAGTTATTTTTTACTTGACACAATGCTTGCGTTAGGTATAAAGTTGTTTACATGAAGAAGAGCCTACACAACCTATCGAAGTCCGGCACAGTTGCAGAGATTCCATTGGCCTGCTCGGATGAATTGGCCGCTGTTGAATTCTTTGAAAAGCAGCGTTGGGGAAGCAGCCCCTGCTGCGTCAAGTGCGGCAGCGTCGAGGTCTACAAGATGGCCGATGCTAAGACTGGCGAGCGCAACAGCCGTTATCTCTGGCGCTGCCGGGACTGCAAAGAGCAGTACACCGTTCGCATTGGCACAGTCTACGAGGAATCAAGGTTGGCAATGCGTCACTGGGCCTATGCGTTTTGGCGGGCTTGCACGTCGAAGAAAGGCGTCTCCGCTCTGGAGATTAAGCGCCATTGCCAGATCAGCTACAAATCCGCCCTGTTCCTCTTGAACCGGATACGGTACGCTATGGCTCCAGACCTTCCAACTGCTCCTCCATTGACGGGAATTGTTGAAGTCGATGAAACCTATGTAGGCGGCAAGCCGCGCTATAAGGGCCACAACAAGAGGGGGCGGGGCACAAGCAAGACGCCCGTATTCGCAGCGGTTGAGCGCGGGGGCAGTATCCGCCGTCATGTCGTGGCTGATGTGACTGGCAAGACGCTCAAGGCGGCAATCAGCCAAGTGGTCGATCCTCGCGCCAGGATTATGAGCGATGAAAACCCCTCCTATAACGGGATCGGGAAGACATTCGCGGGGGGTCATGATACGGTCTGCCACTCCGCCAAGGAATATGCCCGTGGGGACGTGAACACAAACACGGCGGAAAGTTCATTTGCGCTCGTCAAGCGCGGCATCATTGGCACGTATCATAACGTCAGCAAGGCATATCTCTATCGGTATCTTTGGCAGTTCGATTTCGTTTGGAATGGGCGTAAACTGAATGACGGTGAAAGAACCGTGCTGGCAGTAAAGGCAGCGGAAGGAAAGCGGCTTATGTATCGGGCCGCGCAATGATGATGCCGACAGCGACGAAAAAACTCCCGACAAAGAAGCTCACGCCCGGACCAAAGCCCGATACGCTCAAGATCGAGGGCAAGTGGCAGGACGCGGTGAAGAAGTCCCTCACGAAGAAGAAACCCGCTGACGGATGGTCCAAAGAGAAGCAGTGATATGAAGGCTATTCGGGCGACGTGTGAGCTTATCGGAATCCTCGCCCTATTCGTTCTGGTTATTCTCTATCCTCCAATGCATATTCTGTGGACACTGATTGGAGGCATTGCCCTGCTTTATCTGTTTTGGCTTCTTCTCGCCATGTGGTGGAAGAAGTGGCTGAAATGAAAACGGATTGGCCTTGCGTAAAGTGCATACTTCCGTTAAATAATCCCCCACCCCCACCCCACTCTTCGCCGCATGTTCGCTGTTTCGGCTAGAGCCTGCCTTGAGCTAAATCGAAGGGCCGGGATGCAAGCCGGACTGCGAAGCGATGAAAGACATCGCTCGGGCTGCGCACCCGTCCCCAGCCGCCAGCCTTCGAGGGCGGCGTGGGGCACAATCCCTGGCCGGCGAATGCAGCGGTTCAACTGCACAGCTTGACAGCGCGCGGCATGCAAGACTACAACTCGCTTTCACCATTTGCCAGCCAGAAGGGTCCTCTCTATGCATCCGTCAAACTCCAAAGAAAGCTCACCGGCACGGCGAAGGCTGCTGGGTACGATGGTCTCCGCGGCGGCGTTGCTGGGCCTGAATGCTGCGGGGGCTGCCGCCAGCGAGCCTGCCCCGGAGAGTGCCAACACCGTACCTCCGGAACCGAAACCGGCCCTGCCGGAAGAGCTGCTGGCGCTAGCCCGCCTGCGCAGCTACCAGACCCACCGCTCGTCGAGCTGGGACCGTACAGGCGGAAATGACGATTCGGTCCGCGTGGAGCCGGGACAGACGGCTACGCTGCTTGAAGTTTCGGGCGCCGGCGTGGTCACCCATCTCTGGTTCACCATCAACTCGCATGATCCGATGCACCTGAAAAACCTGGTTCTGCGCGCGTGGTGGGACGGAGAAACGACACCGTCGGTCGAGGTCCCTATCGGCGACTTCTTCGGCCTGGGACTGGGCGAGTATTTCGTTTACCAATCGGCTCTGCTGGCCGTGGCGCCCATCAAAGCGCTCAACGCCTACTTCCAGATGCCGTTTGCAACCTCGGCCCGCATCGCTCTCAGCAATGAAGGCAAAGTCCGCACGGATAACCTCTACTTCGCCATCGATTACGCCGCGCTGCCTGCCCTTCCGGGCGATGTGGGCCGTTTTCATGCGCAATACCGCCAGGCCGCTCCCTGCAAGGGCTGGACGGACGACTGGGCTAACCAATACGAGCCCCGCATCAACGACCGCAAGAACCTGACCGGCGAGGACAACTATGTCTTCCTTGAAGCTGTGGGCAAGGGACATTTTGTAGGAGTGACCCAGGCAGTGGAGCAGAACCAGGACGGCTGGTTCGGCGAGGGCGACGATATGATTTTCATCGACGGCGATGGGTTGCCCACCATTAACGGCACCGGGACCGAGGACTACTACAACGGGGCCTGGGATTTTGGCGGCCAGGCATTCGCCTACATGCACAATGGCGCGCCTTATATGGTGAATCCGGAGCGGATCGGAGGCCGTTACTGCCTCTACCGCTGGCACATTGAAAGCCCGGTCACCTTTGAAAAGTCGATTCGGGTGACCATTGAACACGGCCACGCCAACAATCGCTCTGACAACTTCTATTCGACGGCTTACTGGTACCAGGCAGAGCCACACGCGGCGTTTCCAGCCCTGCCTGCGCCCGCTACACGCGTTCCGCGGATCATCCACTTTGGCGGATCTGCGCCGGCGCCCCCTCAGTGATTTGAACCCGCCTTAACAGGCTGCGGAAAAACTCGTTCGGGGGCGCAGGAAGCGTCAGGGCACGACTTTAGTCGTGCCGTAAGTGCCGCAGAATCAATACGGGCTTCAGCCCCTGCGGTATGCTTTTCGGGTATTTCGGTTGAATTCGGGCCTTTTTCCGCAGCCTGTTAAGCCGTGGCGAAGACGAGAGATTCGTCCTCGACCGCCGACTCGGCGGCAACGCCGCTCAGAAGGGATTTCACCACATCTTCTGCGCTGTAAGTTTCGCGGCCCGGAGCCAGAAACTGCGCCACTGTATTCAGGTCGTCGCCCACCGTAACCAGGGCTGGTTCGGCGACCTCGTCCTTGCGCGTCTGCGCATGGCCGATGTTGGACAGCAGCGCATTGCATAGGCATTTTCTTCCCACGGTTTCCTCAACCTTGCCGCCCTTGGCCACATAGTTCGCCACAGGCTCCGCCGCGCAACGGTAGCCAATCCGGCCACTCTGTTCGGCGTAGGGCTCCCTCAAATAGCCGAGATCGCAAACGCGCTTCCGCTCTTGATAGATGGGTAGCTCTGAGGATGTGCCTTCAAGCAAAGCCACCTTGAACGGAAACCCCGTCGGCGAGGCCAGCGGATCGGTAAACACCTCGCCTGTCCCTGCCACAGCCTGGGAAAGAAGCGTCTTTTTCAGGTCCGGGCGCATCCCGGACTCCTGGCTAAACGCGAACGCAGTTCCCACCTGGATGCCCGCGGCGCCCTGGTCGAGCGCTTCACGCAACTTCTCCGCGTTGCCATACCCGCCCGCCAGCCAGAAGGGAACGCCAAGCGCCCTCAACTCCTGAAGGTTGACCCGATCCCGCTCACCATAGACGGGTTCTCCGGCGGCATTCAGTTGCAGCTTTCCGCGCGGCGGCGCATTGTGCCCGCCGGCCGTTGGGCTCTCGATCACAAATCCGTCTACGGGACCGCTGGCGCGGCGCAGCATGGTTGTGGCCAAAGTGTTCGAGGAAACGATGGCCAGGAACCGCGGCCGATGCAGCAGCGGAAGCGGCCCTTCCGCGTAATCCGCCGGATCGAAGTGCATCTGCGTATCCTGGCCCGGCAGCGCGCCGGTCACCGACAACTTGTATTCAGCCGCATGGTGCGCCGCAAAGGCGTCCAGCACGCCGGGAATGTGCAGGGGAATGCCTGCGCCCATCAGCACATAGCCCACTCCAGCCAGCATGGCTCCATAGATTGAGGAAAGGTGAGGCATCTGCACCTTCTCAAGAAAATTGATCCCGACCGGGTTCTTGTGCCCTTCCCGCGCCAGGAAAACCTCGACAAAGTTGCTCACGATGCACAGCTCAATCAGCTTCCGCGTGTCCTTCCGCTGGTGCATCGGCACGGCCGGATAAGGGGTTCCGACCGGCTTGCCGCCGGGAACAAAATACTCCTGCCAGATGCGCCTCGCCATATCCGGAAAGGGAAAGGCTTCCAGTCCCCGGCGCATGTATCCGCCCTCGTCCCCATCGACAAGACGACGGACAAACAATGAATCAAGCGCCGTGCCAGACACGACACCAAGCTGGCCGAGTTTCGAGACAGCATTTGCCAGACGCCAATTCGAGACACCGACGCCCATGCCGCCCTGGATGATTTTTGGAAACTGCATCATTCTAAGATTCTTTCACAAATCCGGATAAATTCGTGGATTTTCTCGCAGTATAGCCCCAAGGCCGGAACCGAAGTGAACAATTCTGCTCAACAAAGGCCAATTCAGGAACCTTTTTCAGGCTATTCTTCCGTTCCCTACAGCTTTTCGCGCAGGAAGCTGATCACGTGGTCGGCCTGAACCACGCCTACCATACGGCCCAGGGTGTCCACCACCGGCAGAGCGTGCAGGTTGTACTTGTCGAACAATTCGGCCAAGTCGTCCTGATGCAGATCTGCCGGGCAGGAAAGCACGCGGGATTCGGACAGAACGGCCAGCCGGGTCTCCGGCAGAGCCATCACCAGCCGTGCCAACGAAACTACGCCCCGAAGCACCCGCTTCTCGTCGAGCAAGTAAACTTCGGTAACGCTCTCAGGGTCGCCGTCGAAGCTGCGCAGGGCTTGCACAGATTCAGCCACGGTGGCATCCGTTCCCAGATAGATGAAGTCTGTGGTCATGCAACCGGCGGCCGAGTTCTCGTCGAATTCGAGCAGGTCCTCGACCTCCTGCCGTTCCTCAGGCTCCATCTCTTCAAGGATGGCGTCGGACTGCTCCTCAGACAGCTCCGCCAACAAGTCGGCCGCCGCGCCGGGGTCCATCTCCTCAACGATGTCGGCGATTCGCTCCTCGTCCAGCTTCTCCAACAGCGCCTTTTGCAGCTTGGGATCAACCTCTTCCAGGGCCTCGGCGGCCACTTCTTCGTCCAGCGAGGTAAACACAGCTTCCCGTTCGGCCGGCGCCAGGTCTTCCAGGATCTCGGCCAGGTCGGAGGGGTGCATCTCTGCCAGCCGTTCGTACTCGATGCGCAGCTTGACCCGTCGCGCCGGGTCCACTTCAATCACGTCTACAAATTCCCAGGGAATCCCGTGCGCCCCGAGCTTGCGCGAGATTGTCTCAAGCGTCGCCCGCGGCAGCAGCCCTTTGAAGACCCTGCGAAAGGCCCCGCGCAGCCCCACCTCAACCTCAGCCACGCGCAGCAGGTGCGCCGCGCCCCGCCCCAGCCACTCCAGGTCCACATCGTTCACGCGGACCACCTTGCGGCCATGAATATCGATAATCTGGCGGTCCATCAGGTCCTGCTGCAGGTAGAGGTAGTTGCCCTCTTCCTTGAGCGGAACCATGGCTCCCGACGAACGCAACTCAAGCGTGCCCGCGGGCGTTTCCATCACGTCCTCCGAGGCCACGATGAAAAGTCCGGTGCGGGTCTTGAGCACCAGCCCAGCCACCTTGCCCGCATCCGGACCGGTGGCCACGGCAATATCCTTGAGCCGCCCACGCAGGTGCCCTTGCGCATCGGTGATCGGAGTCCCGAGCAGCGCGGTCAGGCTTACGCGAGCTATGGTGCGAGGCTGCATGAGGTGAGTGTATTCCCTCGACGCCGGGTTGCGCCTCCGACCGCATCCGGTTCGATAACTGGCAAATTGGCCATCACTCGCCCCTGGACGAAATGGGGCAGAGTTGGTCTCTCTCCAGATTGAATATGGGTCGGATTGCGACGTGCTTTTCTCAGGCCATCGGCAAAGTGCCGCAAGGCATTGAACCCGGTCAACCCTGACTTCGACCCGCGCCCTAACTGACCCCCCCAGGCCTCTGGCCCCAACGTCCGGCAGGGGTTGAGCAGGTCAAGGGAACGCGCCGTGGTCCAGCCGCCGCCCTGCCACTCCCCTGCCCGGCAACTCCGGAACGATGCCTCCCATCCGATTGATTCCAAACAACCTACTCCAAATCCATCGATTCCCCACAAGAAGAGCTTGCAAACTGAGCGATTCTGTTCTATTTTACTAACTAGTTAGTTAAGATATTGACAACCACTACTCCAACCCGTACGCAGACAGAACGCGCCGACCACACCCGCGCTCGCATTCTCGACGCCGCGACCCGCGAATTCAGCTCGAATGGCCTGGCCGGCGCACGCACCGAGCGGATTGCCGAAGCCGCCGGGGTCAACAAGGCCCTTATCTACTATTACTTCCAAGGCAAAGAGGCTCTCTACACCGCAACCCTGGAATTCGTGGCCGAGCGCATGGCAAGCATCAGCATGAGGGTCCTGACCCTGGAGTGCTCGGCGGGCGAGCGCCTGCTGCGTTTTGCACTCAACCACTTTGACCGCATCTACTCCCAGCCCGTCTTCCAAAACCTCATGCAGCAGGAGATGATGCGCTTCCGCAAGGGCGAGTCGATCACCATGAGCCCTCTGGTTGAGAAGCTCTTCCGGCCGATGGGAGACAAAATGTTCGCCGTGGCAGTGGAGGGAATTCGTTCGGGTGAGTTGATCCCGGTGGAATCCTCGCAGATCATCTACGCTACGCTTGGGCCCAATGTTTTCTACTTTCTCTCCGCCCCCATGATGCGCATGATTGCGGAGAAAGATCCCTTCCACGTTTCCGCGCTGGAGTTTCGTCGCAAGGCGGCCATCGAGTATCTCGGCCAGTCGATTTTCATCGACCGCGAGTACGGAGCAAAAGTTGCCGCTCGCGTTCTGGCTGCAACGCCCATGCCACTCATATTCGAAATCAAAATGAGCGGCTTCGACTCTGCCGCAATGAAACCAAGCGAAATTGAAACATCTGAAGTGAGGCACGCATGAATGCACGCAATCGAGTTTTTTCGATCCTGGGTCTGCTCACCATTGGATCGCTGATCTGGTACTTCGTTACCGTCCGCCCCTCCGGCGACCTGCAACTGATCGGAACCGTGGATGCCAACGAGGTGGTGGTGAGCGCCAAGATTCCGGGCCGCATCCAGACGCTCACTGTTGATGAAGGAGACACCGTCAAGGCCGGGCAGCTCATCGCCGTCATCGAGAGCGACGACCTGCAGGCCGCGCGCGCAGCCGCTGAAGCCACCGCCAACAGCCAGAAGTTCAAGCTCGGCGAGACTGTCGAAACCGAGCGCCAGACCGTTGGCGAGGTGGGCAGCGCCACCGTCAACGCCGAGGCTCAGGTGAAGGCCGCGCAGGCTTCGCTGGCCCAGGCACAGGCAAACTTCGAGCACCAGCAGGCCGACACAAGCCGCACCGTTGCCCTGGCTCAGCAGGGCATCATGAGCGAGCAGGCCAAAGACGACGCCGCCACAAGCCTTCAGGCCTCCAAAGCTGCCGTCGATACAGCCCGGCAGAACGTAGCCGCGGCCGAAGCCTCGCTGCGCCAGGCCCGCGCCCATGAACTGCTTGCCACTGTCGCCGCTCGCACGGTGGACGAGACCCGCGACCAGGTCGCCAACGCCCGCGCCCTTGCCGACCAAGCCAAAGTCGAGGTGGGCTACTCCCAGGTCTTCGCCCCGGTCAGCGGCAAAGTCAACGTCCGCGCCACTCGCCAGGGAGAAGTCGTCGCCGCCGGCGCTCCGATCGTCACCATCATGGACCTTACGCAGACTTGGATTTATGCGCCCCTCCCTGAGACTCAGGCCGACACTGTCCAACTCGGCGACTCGCTCCGCGTCGTCATGCCCTCGGGCGTCACAGTTCAAGGCAAAATCATCGCCAAGGCCGCCGAGGCAGACTTCGCCACCCAGCGCGACGTAAGCAGCCGCAAGCGCGACATCAAAACCATCCAGTTGAAGCTCCTCATCGACAATCCGGGCGAGCGCTTCGTCCCCGGCATGACCGCCGAAGTCTACATCCCCAAAGCCAAGCTGGTGAAACAGTGACTGAATCAATCCAGCCTCAACCAAGCCAGCCCAACCCGGCCATCAACGGCAACGGTGCGCATACCGCCGCCCAGCCGCCCGTCGCCATCTCCGTCGAGAACATCGTTAAGCGCTATGGCGCCTTTGAAGCTGTAAAGGGCGTCAGCTTCTCCGTCGCCGACGGCGAGATCTTCGGTCTCCTCGGCCCCAACGGCGCAGGCAAAAGCACCCTCATCCGCATGATGACCACGCTGGTGCCCATCACCAGCGGCCGTGCAACGGTTGCCGGCTACGACGTGGCAAAAAACCCCGATGCCGTTCGCCGCGTCATCGGCGTCATTCCCCAGGCGCTCACCAGCGACCCCGACCTTACCGTCGAGGAGAACCTCAGCATCTACGCCAAGCTCTACAGCGTCCCCAAGGTCGAGCGGCAAAACAATATCAACGAGGTTCTTGAAGCCGTGGACCTGGTCAAGTGGCGCGGCGCGCAAGTTAAGACCCTCTCCGGCGGAATGCGCCGCCGTGTTGAAATCGCCCGCGGCCTGGTCCACAATCCGCAGATCTTTTTTCTCGATGAACCCACCACCGGCCTCGATCCCGTCTCCCGCATCGCCGTCTATGAGATGCTCGACAACTTGAGAAAAACGCGTCACCTCACCATGCTCCTCACCACCCATTACATGGAAGAGGCAGACACTCTCTGCGACCGCATCGCCATCGTCGATCATGGAAACCTTGTCGCCCTCGGCACTCCAATCCAGCTCAAGCACAGCGTTCCCGGTGAAAATGTCGTCGAAGTGCATTTTGATCGCGACGCCGACGAGTGGGGATCACGCCTCGAGAAGCTCGAAGGCGTCACCAATGTTCAGGCTGAAAGCGCAGGATACTATCGCGTTCTAACTTCATCCGGTTCCAAAACCACCATGCAGTTAGTCGAGCTGGCCGCCTCCCTCGGCGAGACCCTCACTTCCCTCAGCGTCCAGAACACCACCCTCGACGATGTCTTCGTCCACTACACCGGCCGCCAACTACGCGACGAACTGGTCAAGCCTCCTGCCTTCACCTTGCCGCCCCGCCCCGGAGCTCAGCCATGAACAGAATGTTCGCCATTGTCGAGCGCGAGATGCGCAAGTTCTTCCGCTCGCCCACCCTGATGATCATGTCGCTCATGATGCCCATCTTGCAGTTGCTCATCATGGGCAACGCCTTTGGTGGAAAAATCACCGGCGCACACATTGCCATCGTCGACTACGATCACGGGCCCGAAGCTTTGAAAATCCGCGAGGGCTTTGACGCCATCGCCGTCAACATCAAGACCTTCACCACCGTCGAGTACACCGACGAGAACAAGGCCCGTGAAGACGTCCGCACCGGCAAGATCGACGCCGCCGTCGTCATTCCCGCCCAATACTCGCGCCGCGTCTATGCGCAGGATGCGCCGCAAATCGGCTTCGTTGTCGATAACTCCGACCTGTTCACATCAAGCAGCCTCGAAGCCGAAATGCAGTCGCTGGTCACCGCGCTTACTACTCCTGTGATCCAGCCGCGCCTCGCCACCGCTATCGCCCTTGAGATCGTCGAGCTCTATCCCTACGTTGACTACATGAAGTTTCTGCTCCCCGCCTGTTGCGCCCTCGCCATGTATATCTCCGTCATGATCGGCGGCGGCATGTTATACATCGACGACAAGGCTCGCGGCGTCCACGAGGGCTATCTCGTAACTCCCATCACCCGCCTCGAGTTAGTCATGGGCCTCAATATGGCCGGTTCTATCAAGGCTGTGCTCTCCGGCATCTGCCTCACGATTATCGGTTCCCTCATGGCAGGCCTCGGCGTCATCTTCCATCCCGAGGCCGACCTCGAACTCCTCTGCCTGATCATCGTCACCGCCATCGCCTTCAACGGCATGATGTTCCTCATGATGGTCCGTGTCGACGACCCCTTGGTGCCGCGCGCCATGTTCGGCGTACTCAACCTGCTCTTGTTCTACCCCTCCGGCGCCATGTATCCCATCAACGCTTTTCCGCCCTGGCTCCGCGCCATCGCCATCATTGACCCCTTCACCTACTGCGTCCACGCCTTCAAAGAGATCCTTTTGAAAGACGGCGGCTTCGTTGCCATTCGATACGACCTGCTGTTTCTCTTCGTCTTCGGCATGGGAACCCTCTTAGTCGCGACCCCTCTCTTCAAGAGAACGTTGTAACGGGACGCACGTCCAGAACCAGGAAAAGATTTCCGGCCGGCAATGCAAGAAGCTCCGGAATGCAAAGAGGCGGTCCATTCCTTGTGGGAGGATGGGCCGCCTTGCTGCGTTCAGGGACCCACAACATAAGTTCACATTGTGTCAGGGCACGGCTTTCGTCGTGGCGCAAATGCCGCATTCGTGTGCGACGGCTATGATAGCTTTCGGCTTTCCTGTCATTGCGAGGGCTTCGGCCTTTGTATCGCCACGTTCAGCGTGCAGCCGCTGAGATTTCATCTTCAACCCCGCCCGCGCCCATCAGGACCAGCGAACGCTGAGCAAAAGGCGAATAGACGAGAAGCGTCGTGCACGCCAGTGCCAGCCCGAAATTGATGTGGTGCAAGAGCAGGAAGGGCGAGAGCGACCATAGCTCGTCAAGGGCGAGCAGAAACGGCCAGATCTTGAGGAGTTTTTCGCGTGCTCCGGGCGCATGGAAGAGCACAGCGGTGAGCACGAAGGCACGGACGGGAATCAGGATTGCGGCAGTCACGATCAGCACAGTAAGTGCATGAGTTGCTTTCGGCAGTGGTGCGAAGAGGTCTTCAATCTCCGCCAGATTTGCCAGTGCCCCAACATAAAAGCCCAGGTACATGAACTGCATCAGGACGAACAGCGTCTGCACAACTGGAAACGAGGCTTTGGGAAGTTCCTCCGGAGAGGCCAAAATGCGGTCAAATAGTTTTCTCTCAGGCTCCATCGGGACTGCCCGTTGCTCACTTGCCACCGAGGACGGGGACTCGGAGGCGGGCACAGACTCCACAGACTCCACAGACTCGGAGGGTGACGGATCTTCACTGGGGGCGATCCGTTCGACGGGAGCCACAAAGCGATAGCCGCGGCGCGCCAGGGTCACAACGAATCTCGGCTTGCTGGCCGAATCTCCGAGGGCTTCGCGAATGCGATTGACCGCTGAGTTCACGCCGTGTTCGTAATCGACGAACGTTCCGTCGGGCCACAGCTCCCTGGAGATTTCCTCTCGAGTCAGCAGTTGGCCGGGCCGGTCCATGAGCATCAAGAGCACCTGGAATGGCTGCGCGTTCAACTTGACCAGGACACCCTGCCTGCGAAGTTCTCCCGTGGTGGCGTCTGCTTCAAATGCTCCAAAGCGATAGAGCCGGACTGGCCGTGAATCCGTCATGTCTTTTGTCCAGTGTATCCGATCGCGAGTTCAACCCAAAGCTTCCGCCCAAAGTACAACTTCCCATAAGTCCAAGTTCTGCAAACGCTTGCAGAGTGAGAAACAATTGTCAACAAGTGACATTCCATGCATTGCCTTCGCGGCAGGGGCAGAGTACGTTGCAATGCATGATGCGTCTTCGCTCCACAGATTCGCGAACGTTCTCCGTGATCGGCCGGGCACTTATCCTATCGTCGCTAATGCCCTTTGTGGCCGCTCCCGGCTGCGTTGTGGCAGAACCCCCGGCTGCAGCCGTTTCAGCATTCGACTCGTATATCGCTACGGTTGAGTCGCGCCTTGCTCAGCAGCATCGGTCCCAAACTGCCTTCCTCGCTCCCGTAACTCCGGCGTCGAAAAGCACTGAAAGCGAGACACGCCTGCGCCGGGGAGAGTTGATCGTCGAGCAGCTCACACCTTCCACGGGCGCAGACATGCCCGGAGCCATGCTGCACCACTGGCGCGGTACTGCGTTTGTCGCCGGAGCCACAGCTGCGGATTTTGAGCGGCTGATGAAGGATTTCAACGCCTATCCTCAACACTTTTCCCCGCAGGTGCTGCAAGCGAAAATCCTCACCCAACAGGATGATCGTCTTCAGGCACTGATGCGGGTCCGCCAGCAGCACGTCATCACGGTGGTGATGGATACGGCCTACGACATCACCTTTGGGCGGCTGGATGCGCAGCACGGATACAGTATCTCGCGAAGCACAAAGATTTCCGAGATCGACTCGCCCGGCGCCAGCTCCGAGCGCGCCCTGAATTCCAGCCAGGAGCACGGCTTCCTCTGGCGCCTCAATACCTACTGGAGCTGCGAGGAGCGAGACGGCGGACTTTACATGCAGATCGAGTCAGTCTCGCTCACGCGTTCCATTCCAACCGGCCTCGCCTGGGCGATTCGCCCCTTTGTGGAGAGCGTTCCACGCGAATCGTTGGAGTTCACCTTGCGCTCTGCGTGCAACGCGCTTCGCAAATAGTTTGATCCAGCCCCTGAAAGCCGGCGCTCTGAACAACGTCTGCATGAATCGGAGTTTTTGAAAGGGCGTGGTTTTTAAGGCTGCGGGAAAAGGCCTGTTCGGGGTCAAAAGCAGCAATTGAAAAGGACACGACGATGAATGCGAAATCAGTCACAACGAAGGATGAAGCGGTATTCCGGACGGCGCGCCGGGTAAACCAGGCGCTCACAGCTTCCGTTGAGAAGCGCGCTTTGCAGTGGATGGCCGAGCGCGCGCCCAACTGGCTCACGTCGGACCAGCTTACGATTCTCGGTTTGGCCGCGCAGATTGGAGCTGGCGCCTGCTACGCGTTGTCGCGCTACAACCGCTGCGCCCTGCTTCTGGCGATTTTGTGCCTGGCGCTCAACTGGCTCGGGGACAGCATGGATGGAACCTTGGCCCGTGTGCGCCGGCAGCAGCGCCCGCGCTATGGTTTCTACGTCGATCACATGGTGGACATCTTTGGATCGATCGCGCTGATGTGCGGGCTCGGCTACTCCGGATTCCTGCACTGGCAGACGGCGATCGCCATGATGGTAGCGTTTCTGCTCCTTTCAAGCGAGAGCTACCTTGCCACATATACCTTGGACTGTTTTGAACTTTCGCAAGGCATCTTCGGCCCCACGGAACTTCGTATTCTGCTTGTGATCGGCAACCTGGCTCTGCTGCGCAGTCCGTACTCCACGCTGTTCGGGCATAAGATGCTGCTGTTTGATTTGGGAGGAACCATAGCAGCGGCCGGCATGTTCGCGATGGCGATCGCCGTCACCATGCGCCATACGGCGCAACTCTACCGGCAGGAGCCGCTGCCATGAACGCTTTCATCCGCTGGTTGAAGTTCAATCTGGTGGGAGCCATGGGCATGGTTGTGCAGCTTGCCTCGCTCGCTCTATTCAACCATTGGTACGCAGGCCACTATATGGTTGCTTCAGCCGCGGCCATTGAGCTCACGCTGCTGCACAACTTTGTGTGGCACCTGCACTACACGTGGCGCGACCGCCGCGATCACTCCGCGCTACTCGCTCAATTGGTGCGGTTTCATCTTTCAAATGGGTTGGTTTCCATGCTGGGGAATCTTGCGCTCATGCGAATCTTGGTCGATGAGGCGCGCATACCCCTGCTTGCCTCGAACACGGTCGCGATTCTGTGCTGCTCATTGATTAACTTCTGTTTGGGAAATAACTGGGCGTTCGCCGTGAGGCCCAAGGCTATTCATGGCTAGTAACATCCGCCACACAGATGGGCTTGCGTTTTGGCTTGAAAAAGGGCGCGGCGAAGGAGAGGCCAAGCGCCTGGGGCTCCCGTCCCAGAGGGATGCTTCTTCTTCGCCGCGTGGAGGGAATCGATGACGATGGCAGGCGAGAACGGGAATGAATGCTCCTGCATCCTGCTCCATCAGCGATGCGGCCGTCGCCGGCCTGCAATGCCTGAAAAGTCATTCCGCCTCGCCCGCGAGTAACCGCCGCCTTACTGTCCTGAATGGGACGCGCCGCCCAACACCAGGCTAACGCTGTTCAGTTGAATTGTTTCCAGAATGTTGACTCCACCCTTGGCTTCGGTTTCCACTCCGGGGTTATACTTCCCTTCCACCGCCTTTGCCGGAAACGTCACAACGGCTTTCTTATTCTGCGTCAGGGTGACCTGAACGTCTGACCCGGAACCTGTCCATGTCAGTTTGTAATCGCCCGCGGGAAGCTGTGTCGATCCAACTTGCACAGCCACCGCGAAGGTCACAGTTTGGGGTTTCTGGCTGGCAAAGGCGGGCGCGGCAAGCAGGACGAGCATCAATGCAAAACCAAAGAAGCGCTTCATGTGGTTCTCCTCAATTGCCTCGCGTATTTTCTCCCCCGCATGAGGCATTGAGAGGATTACACTCCGTTCGATTGTTTTTGAACCTTAAGAATTCTTAAGAAGCAGGCTGGTTTTCAATTTTGAAAACTTCCAGGACTTGCGAAACCCATGCCATTGACAAAGACGATTCGCGTCAATTCGGTATGGACGCCGTGCAAAGCGGAATCGTAATTTGCACGCGCAGACCGGGCGACGCGTTTTCCGCGGTGATGGCGCCATGATGCACTTGCACGGCCCGTTTGGCGATGGATAAGCCCAGCCCCGATCCTCCTCCCGTCGCATCGCGCGCCTCTTCAACCCTGAAGAATGGATCGAATATCTTTGTGAGTGCATCCTCGGGAACGCCTGGCCCATAATCGCGAACCGCAATCATCGCGGCGCGGGAATCTTCGGCGATGGACACTTCGACCGTGGAATGTTCCGGCGAATAGCGAATCCCATTGCGCAGCACATTCTCCACCGCGCGCCGCAGCAGTTCGCGATTGCCCAGAACTTCTCCGGCGAGGCGGCCTTTCACTGAGATTCGACAGCCTCGAATTTCGGCTTCCACAGCGCAGTCGCGAATGACTTCATCGACGATGTCCTCGGCGCGCACGATTCCGGTGCCCTGCACGGCTGGGTCGCCTTCGATGAATGTGATTTCCACAATGTCGGCCACGAGAGAGGTGATGCGGTTCACATCACGCTCGATGCGATCAAGCGCCGCATTGCCGTCCGCGGAGGTTCTGGCCAGCTTGATGGCGAACTTCAGCCGTGCAAGCGGCGATCTGAGTTCGTGCGAAATGTCCCCCAGCAGCCTGCGCTCACTCACAATCAGCCGTTCCAGGCGTTCCGCCATTTGATTGAACGAGCGCCCCAGTTGTCCAATTTCATCCTGCCGTCCGGTCCGCACGCGAACGGACAGATTGCCCTGTCCGAAGAGGGCAATCGAGGCCGCAATCCTGCGGATCGGCGACACCACGCCTGCCGACGCAAGCCAGCACAGAACACCCGTGGCGCCGATCAGCAGGAAGTAGAAAGGAAGATACGTCCAGATATGCGGCCCTTCAGGAACGCCGACCGCGGAAATCCAGTACTGCCCATCCGGCGATCGGTGAGATCGAACGTAATGCCCATTCTCCCGCGTGCGCCATTGGGAGCGCGGAGGCGGGGGCAGCAGCGCGGCTCTGTTTTCGCCGGACACAACATCTATACCGTGTGCGTCGAGCAGATAATGGGACGATCCCCCAAACACGCGGTCCAGTCTGGTCAGATACTCCTTGAGCGCCTTCGCCCCGCCGCTGGTCATTGCTCCGCGAGCACTTTCAAGTTCCAGTTCGTCGATGCGGTCGAATGCGGGATCGATGGTCTTTTTCTGCATCCGATCCGATATCTGATGAAAGACCAGGAACGAGAACGACAGCGTGGTCACCATTGCCAGCAGGACGCCGTAGTAGAGAGACTTCATGGGCAACCGCTTAAGCCACTCCGGTAAATACATACCCAACTCCCCTCACCGCGCGAATCCGATTTCGACTTCCCTCCAGCTTCTTGCGCAAATGACTTATGTGGACATCGAGAAAGCGATCGTAGGGTGTTGCTTCGCGTTCGAACAGAGCCACCGTGATCTCGTCTCGCGAGACAATGCGCCCTGCGGAGCGCATCAGCATTGCCAATAGGTCGAACTCCATCACGGTCAACTCCACCGCCGAGCCCGCGATCCACGCCTCGCGTGTCGTGGCGTTCACCTGGATATCGCCGATGGTTACAACTGGGCTGCCTTTCCAATCCGCCATATCGGTGCGGCGCAGTACAGCCCGAATCCGTGCCAGCAGTTCATCCGGGTCGAAAGGCTTGGGAAGATAGTCGTCGGCTCCCGTATCCAGGCCGAGAATTCGGTCATGCTGCTGAACACGCGCGGTCAACATGATCACCGGAACGTCTTTTCGCCGCCGCAACTGTTGCAGCACCGTAAGGCCGTCGAAGATCGGCAGCATCACATCGAGAAGCACAAGATCGTATGCGCCGTTGAGTGCGGAAGCCAAGCCATCCCGGCCATTATGGGCGCAATCCAAACCATGGCCGGCCTCGGCGAAGAACTCCTTCATCATCCCGCACAACTCTGCATCGTCATCGACGAGCAGGAGTGATAATTGTTTTTGCTTTTCCGCAGTCTCCATCTGTACTGCCTCAGGACCCGGCGGCCATTGAGCAATCCCGCTCCGTTTCCTAAGTCTCGCACAGGCCCAAGCAGCAGCGACATGCTTAACAATTCTTAAGACTGGTTGCCGAGAAATACTTTGTCTGGACGGAAGCCCACCCTTTTGCAAGCTGCTTCACCCTTTTCTGAGCGAATGATCTGGGCGCTCCATTCTTGCGTCCGCTGCGGCGGATTTCTGTCTCAAAGGGGAGAGTTCGCACCGTCCTGCCCTATTTGCTCTTCCTTATCCGCTTCCTTACCGGCTCATTATCCGCGTACACCCGCCACTCCTTCACCTTGTCCTCGTCTATAAAGGCCCGAAACACCGCAGGCGAACTCCAGCGATCCAACTCCGTCAGTTGTCCGTCCACCGCATAACTGCCCTGCGCCAGTCCCAGCATCACCACCACCGGCCCGCGGATGAAAGTCTCCTGAAGCTCGATTGAATAGTCCGACACCATGCGGAAGTACTCCACCCACCCGGCGCGCACCTTTTCCCGACCCTCCACAACCCTGCCCAGCGAGTCGATAAACCGGTGTTCCTCCGGCATTAAGGTAGCCAGAGTCTCCAGATCGTGCCGGTTGATCGCCTTCACAAATTCCCGCGCCACAGATTCCAACGAATTCTCCATCCTGCCATTGTACCCACGCCGCGCAACGCCACGAAAGGCAAAATCGCAGGCGCTTTCCCAGCCTTTGCTCACGCGCGCCCCAGATGGCCGTGTGTCTGACCCCGGCTGGGCGTGTATCTGCTGGGTGCTGCTTGGTGCTCCAGGTCCCGAATTTGAGACCTTGGATTCCAAAAATCTCATTTTGGGGCGCTTTGAAAGGGCGCGGCTTTCCGACTGGGATTTGCCCTTGGAATCGCGCCATCTCCTTTCGATTCTTGCAGCTAGATGCCCTGGGGAATCACCCTCAAATCGGCCCTAAAAAGATTTCCACCGATACGGCAGGATTTCCTCGAAATCCACAGGATTATCTTTCTCAAACGTATTGACACGGCAATTCGACTAAGAGCATAGTTACTTTCATTCCGGGTTGCTAGGTAAGTCTGAGTATCTTCAGCAATGACGATTTTGAAGGCTTTACCGAAAGGCCCCAGCAGGGAGCACTAAGTGCTGAGCACGGAGTAATCCGCGGGCAGCATAGGACGCTAAAGGTCGGACGAGGAGCAATCTGAGTCCGGCGAAGAACGCTAAGTGTCGAGCGAGGAGCAATCCGAGCCAGATGCGAAGCGGTAAGTGTTGAGCAGGGAGCAATCCAGGTCCAGCACCGAGCGTCAAGTGTCGAGCGCGGAGTAATCCGCGACCGGTGCGGAACTCTGAGTGTTGAGCGCGGAGCGATCCGGGCCCAACACGGGGCGCTAAGTGTGGAGCACGGAGATATCCGTGTCAAGCACAAGGCGCAAAAGCGTCGAGTACGGAGCAATCCGAACAAGGCGCGGGGCGCTGAAGGATCGAGCGCGGAGCAATCCGTGCCTGGTGCGAAGCGTTAAGTGTCGCGAGCGGAGCAATCCGTGGACGGGACGGAGTTCTTAAGTGTGGAGCACGGAGATATCCGTGGTCAGCACAGGGCGCAAAGCGTGGAGTGAGGAGCAATCCGAGCCGAGCGCGGAGAGCCAAGTGTCGAGCGTGGAGTAATCCACGACCGGTGCGAGCGCTAAGTGCGGAGTTCGGAGATATTCGAGCAAAGCATGAGGCGCAAAGTGTTGAGTGCGGAGATATCCGTATCCAGCACAGGGCGCTAGGTGTAAACCACGGAGCAATCCGTGTATAGCACAGAGAGCCAAGTGTCGAGCGAGGAGCAATCCGAGCACGGTGCGAAGTGCGAAGCGTTTGGGCCGGCAACTCGGGACGTTTTTTTGCCCAAAAACGTCCCTCATCACTTACAGACCTTATAACTCCTCAAGTTACCTGTTTCTTACCTGTTTCCTTGCGGCTTCCCCCGCAACCCTTCCCCACAAACCAACTCACCGCATCGCGGACTAAGTGTTTCTGTGCGCTTGTCCGACAATCCCTATTCGTTTGAATGCGTTAGGTGTGGTTTCACAGTTTCACAGTCAAAAATGCAGGAGGAT
>Ga0255351_1000062_pt1 | contig 50006 bp, 36 predicted proteins | sample HBST25r2metaG_FD_186024 | JGI IMG/M metagenome (GOLD analysis project Ga0255351, IMG submission 186024) | Peat soil microbial communities from Stordalen Mire, Sweden - H.B.S.T-25.r2 | ecosystem: Environmental > Terrestrial > Soil > Wetlands > Peat | place: Sweden: Norrbotten County, Stordalen... | reverse complement strand
CATCATGGGTGATCGGGCAGGAGGTCGGCATACATTTCAAATCGCGGCAAGCAAAATGCGCCTATAACGTTTTTGTTTTATATCGGTTAAGAGACAGGAGCATAACTTTTACCGGACAGCCGTGATTTGGATCAATTATTGAGAATCGCATAGATGTTGAAGTGCGGGAAACCGTAGGCCTCTTGCCCTTCGTTGCTTCGTATTCAGCGGATAGAGACAATCTAACGCAATGGCGTTCCTATTGTCCCAAAGGAAACGGTGTATGTATTGGTTTTCGGACCGATTCCCTGAGCAATGCATTTCTGATTTCTCCCGAGAGATCTAACGATGATCTAGATGACAACGTATCCGTCGAGTTTAGGGCCATTAAGTACCTTGATCCACTCGACGTTTCCGCAGTGGACGAAATGATTAGGCATGCACTAAACGTGGCTGCCGATTGGAGTTTGGATGATCGCGAAATTAAGGAAGCGTTTAATGAGAACTATAGGTTTTGGTTAGATATAGAAGCTTTTGCAGCTATAACAAAGCATATCTCTTTTGAGGCTGAAAGAGAGTCTCGACTAGTCGTTTGGGATTCCTGCGAATTTGACGGATCACTGCACTATCGTGCTTCTCGCTCCACCTTAATTCCATATGTTATGTTGGGGCTAGCAGATCCAAAATCATTCCTTGGTGGCGTCGGACATAAAAAATCATTTCTCCCAATTTCTGACCAGTTTCAACCCTATTTCATCGACAATGTCACAATCGGGCCGACTCCTCATCCTGGATTGAGCAAGGATTCGTTGGATAGTTTATTTGATCAGGCAAATCGCGATGTAGTTGTTCATTCCTCTGAAGTACCTTATCGGGACTGGTAAAAGAGGCCCGAATCTTGAAGCCTACGTTTTGAGAAAACTACGGATAAGTGCATAACACGCGGACCTTTCGGTCCGCGTGTTGTTTGGATGAATATTGTTGGCTATTGTGGCAGACTGAAGTCGTGCCCTGATACAAAGCTACGAAAAGCAACCGCAGGTCCTTCGCCTCAGTTGGGCGCAAAGTGCGCGCCCAACTCCGCTCAGGATGACAGAGCATTGTGATTGTTTGAGGTTTCTTACTCTAGTGCCGCGACCGTATGAATAGGTAATCACCGGAATGTAGCGCCGACCTCCCGGTCGGCTGTAACGCGGACGTCCCCGTCCGCGTTTGTCCATGATTAATGACCAATTCATGCGGTCCAAACACTAGGTGTAAATACAAAGACGCGTCGAGGATGAGGCCCCAGATTTCTTTGAGCCTCAAAAAGGCGTGGACCCGGAGGTCCACGCTACAGCCGGCCGGGAGGCCGGCGCTACAGGCTCAGGCCTTGGCTGGGGTTGCGGCGGCCAGGCGCTCCTTTAGGAGTTCGTGGGCGCGGGTTAGGAAGTCGTCCAGGGGGAGCTTGCCGGAGTCCACTTCGGCGAGGAGGGCGCGCTGGGCGGTGTACTCTTTGTTGACGATGCCAGCTTTGGATTGCAGCATGCGCCATGCTTTGCGGCGCTCAACGCAGAACATGACTAACTGGCGGCTGAGGGCGTAGGCTGTGGCCTTGCCGGCTTCGTCGTGGACCGTGATGGTCGTGCCGAAGTCGGGGATGAAGGCGCGGTGGGCCGGGTTGAGATAGTGGCGATAGACGACGTCCTGCTGCGTAATCCGCACCAACATATTGTCCAAAGGTATAAGCGCGGAAGCGCCCTCGGGCTTGATCTTTTTGAGGTGGTTGCGGAAGCGGGCTTCGGTGGTGCACCAGTGGGCGACGGTGTAGCGGCGCAGTTCGCCGGTGACCTTGTCCTTGGTCTCGTACCAATCGAGATCGATGGACGGGTTGCCCTTGAGGTCGAGGGCTTCGGAGTAGGTTTCACCCAAACGGGGGTTGAAGACGAACTCCGGCACGCCGCGCGAGTCGCGGACGCGCTGCGCCTGGAAGAGGGCCATGTCGTCGGCAACGCCGTGCTCCGGCTGGCAGGTGGTGAAAGCCTGAATGAAGAGCGTCCCGCGGTACTCCAGGCCGTCCAAAATTGCGCGGTAGAGCTTGGGAGCGTTGGCCATGGAGACCTGCGCGACGAAGGGCGATCCGTGCCCCGCGAGGAAGGTCTCGGCGACGGTCTTCTTCTCCGTGCTCTTGCCCTGCGTGGCCGCGCCGAAGACGTTCATGTCATTGCCGCCGAGCATGGGGGTCGAGTCGGAGTTCTGGCCGCCGGTATTCGAATAAACCTGGGTATCGAGCATCAGAACCTTGACGTTGGGGCGGTTCTGGAGCATGACCTTGGACATATTCTGATAGCCGATGTCGCCCATGCCGCCATCGCCGCCGACGGCCCAGACCTTGGGCAGCTCGACGATCTCCGCATCGGTCATCAGCGCATCGGAGAAGTGCGAGAGGTTGTAATACTCCTGCGCGTCGATAACGTTCTCATCGCGGGTGAGGAGGATGTCGGCGAGGCGCTCAGGGATGACGGAGCGGCGGGCGTGATCGACGATAAAGCTCTCGCCCATCAGCCAGCCGACGGTGACGCCGTCCTGGAAGAGCGAGTTCATCCAGGGGTAGGGGTGGGGGTTGTTGGGCGAACTGGAGCCGTAGACGGTGTTGCAGCCGGTGTGGGCGGACATGGCCATGACGGACATTCCGTTGGCCAGGCGGCCATCGACGGCTTGCAGATTCTTGTGGTTGAAGGCTTCGGTGAGCAGAACGGCAGCGATGGCCTCGACCAGTTCACCGTCGCTGATGGGGCCGTGCTTCAACTCGTAGGCCGAGATGCGGGCGCGGGTGTCGGCTTCGTCTTCGCCGCCCAGGCCAAGGATGAGATGCGCGATGGCCTGGCGGAGGAGATCGTACTCGGCCTGATTGCGGACGCGCAGAACGGCGAGACGGGCGACGCCGCGCTTTTCCAGATCGCCGGCCTTGGCCAGGAAGCGGTCGCTTTTGGCGTGGAAGACGGGGCGCATATAGGCCTCGGTGACCGCGGCGATGGAGCGCAGAACGGACTTTTCTCCGCAGCCGGCGCAGGCACCGTCGCCTGAGACCAACGCGTCGTAAGTCGAGCGCACCATGAGCATATTGCGCAGCGTGGCGGTCTTGGAGTCGGCGGGGTTGGCGGCGTTGTAGAGGCCGAGGTACTTCTGCGATGTATCTGGCAACAGATCGAGGAAGTTGGTGCCGGTGGTGTGTTCGGCATTCATGCCTTCGGTTTCGGCAACCATTTTGAGAGCGTTGTGGTCGCCGCAGGCCGTGACGCAGGCGGCGCATCCTTTGCAGAGATCGCTGACAAAGATCGAGAAGATTCCGCCGGAGCCGGGAGCTTTGCGCTCGGGCGAAGAGAAGATCGCCGTGACCTTCTGATAGGCCATGGGGACTTTTTCGATGATCGAGTAGAACTGCTCTTTGGCGATTGCGGAGAGGCCGTCGATGCCATCGGTGACTTGGCGCAGAATCATCGGCAACGGCGTGCCGGTCTTCGACTCGGCCACCATGCGCTCGCGGGTTTGGCGCTCGATCTCCGGCAGCGCGGCCAGCAGTTTAACGCGGTTGTTTGTATTGGCTACATAAAAAGAGACTGCCGTACGCAATACCGTGCTCAGGTCTTGCGCGGTGTTGGGCAGCGCTGTGTCTGGGCAAACAGAGATGCACTCCATGCACTGGGTGCAGTTTTCCGGGATGTAGAGCGGAGTTTCGCGGCGAGCGACGTACTTGGAGGCCGTGTCACCGGTGGCGGCGGCGATCATGCCCATGGCGGCAAGCGGCGAGGCGGGCTGGTTATAGCCGAAGTTCGAGCGGAACTCAGCGTCGAAGTTGGCGACGCTGGCGAGCGGAGTGCGCACGGCCTGACCGGCGGGCAGAGCGTGGGAGCGGCATCCGGTTCCGCAGCCGCCGCCTGCGGTGGTGAGTTCCAGAATCGGCAACAGCGCCTGGCCGCGCAGGCTGGAGTGGTCGGCCGCGGAGAGCTCGCCGATTTCGATTTCCTTGACTTGATTAAAGCCTTGCAGCATGACTTCCATGTTGGATTGCACGACGGCCTCGCCGAGCTTGCCGAACTTTTTGACGTACTGTTTCTCAACGACGGCGTGGTACTGGTCCTGCGTGATTCCAAACTCACTCAGCAGCGTGCTGACGCGGAAGAACGCACCCAGAAAGGCGTTGCCCTGCATACGGAGCTGGAGGTCGCTGCGGTCGGTGGCTTTTTTGGCGATCTCGAAGCCGGGCAGCGTGAAGACGCGTATCTTCTTGTCGATGATCTGCTTGCGCGCCCAGAGCGGGAGCTGCTCCCAGGCCTGCACGCCCTCTTGATCGGACTCCCAGACCAGCGAACCGCCTTCGGCCATGCCGTCCAGCGGGTTGGTGTGGGTAAAGGCCTTGGGGTCGCAACAGAGGACGACCGTCACATGGCGCAGATCGCAGTTGACGCGGATGCGGTCCTTGGCGGCGACCATGAAGTAGCTGGTTGGCGCGCCTTTTTTCTCCGAGCCATATTTCGGATTGGCGCTGACGTGGATGACTTCCTTCGGATTGCCCAGCGCATCCCGCTCACCGTCGCGCTCGAAGATCAGGTCGTTCAGGTCGCCGAGGATTGCGCCGAGATTCTTACCGGTGGTGATGGCGCCCCAGCCGCCGATGGAGTGGAAGCGGACGGCGACAGCGCCTTCGGGCAGCAGCGAGGGCGTCTCATCGCCGATGACCGCGTAGGGATGGTCGATGCCGAGAACAAAGTAGGAGACGCCGTCGGACGCGGTCTTGCCGTCTTTGCGGGCGCGGTTGGCGGTGGCGAACTCATACGCGCCGAGGATGTGCTCGGGGCGGAAGTCGCGCGAACCGAGGCCGTAGCTGCCGCCAAAGATTCGAGGCACTTCAGCCAGCGTAACGGCGGGCAGCCCTTCGACGCCCTGAACGGCTTTGGAGAAAGCGGTGCGAATGTCGCGGCCCAGCGGATTGTCGCCGGCCAGCGGTTCGTCGGTACGTTCCAGAATGATGACGTTCTTTTTGCCCTTGAGCGCGGCGATGATGGCCGCCTCCGGGAAGGGGCGAATCACGTTGACGTGAATCGAGCCGACCGAAGCCCCGCGCTTGTCGCGCAGATAATCGACCGCTGCCTCAATGTTCTCCGCAGCCGAACCGAGCGCAACGAAAACCGTCTCGGCGTCGTCCACTTTGTACTCGCTGATGAGGCCGTAGCGGCGGCCGGTGAGCAGGCCGAATTGCAGATAGGCTTCTTCCAGGAACTCCAGAATCGGTTCGGCAAAGTTATTGCGGCGCGCGATGACGCCGTTCATGTAGTGTTCCTGATTCTGCACGGGTCCGAGCAGCACGGGGCTGGTCAGGTCGATCATCTTGGGAACGCGGCGGCGTGTGGGGCCAAAGAGCGTGCGCTGCGCCTCGGTGGGGCTGTCAATAATGTCGGCAGGTGAGCCAAGAAACTCGCGGATCAGGCCGGACTCGTGCTTGTAAAACGTCCGCTCCAAGTGGCTGGTGAGGAAGCCGTCCATGATGTTCATGCCAGGGGTGAGCGCCTGCTCGGTGACGCGGCGCAGAATCAGCGCCTGATCGGCGGCCTGCTGCGCGTCTTTGCCGAAGAGCATGATCCAGCCCGTGTCGAGCGCGGCGTAGATGTCGTCGTGTCCGCAATGCACATTGAGAGCGTGCTTGGTCAGCGCGCGGGCACCCACTTCGAGCACCATCGTCGAGGCCTTGCCCGGCGCGTGATAGTACTGCTCCACGCCGTAGACTACGCCCTGACCGCTGGTGAAGTTAACCACGCGCTTGCCGCAGACCGAATGGGCAATCGCGCCGCCCTGCGCCGCGTGCTCGCCTTCGGTCTCAATGGCGATGGTGTTCTGGCCGAAGGCGTTCAAGTGGCCCTCGGCATAAGCCTGCTGGAAGAGCTCGCCGCCCTCGGTGGAAGGCGTAATCGGATAAAAAACGCCAGCGTCACAGATGCGCGTCTCGGTGTGGTACGAGACCAACTGATTTCCATTTGCGGTGACCCGGATGCCGGGGTAGCGAGCAGCAGTCATGAATTCCTCTCTTTTTGCTTCATGCTTGATTAGATTCGCGCCATGCGCCGGAGGGTTCGCGATTCAAGGGAGTGCGCTCCCGCCGAATCCGCGGCGCGGTTCGTTGCAGTCATTCAAAGGGAAGCTCGATGGAAAACCCGCTTCATTTGTGCATGAGCCGAGATGAAGACGCGGGCGCTCAAGGGGGAGCGTTCCTCGAAAAACCGGCTTTGATACAAGTTTGCGCCCTCCACAAAAAGACAGCGTCCCATATTGCGAGACGAGAATGGAGAAGATCTCAGGCCAGCGCCACCAGGTTCTCCACGCTCCGCTCTTTCAACTTCTGGTAAAGCCCGCCCACGGCGTGCTTTTTGAAGTGCTCCGACTCGCGGTGCGTGGCCAAAGCCTGGGCGTCCCGGTACTGCTCATAAATGAGCACGGTATCCGGGTCGTCCTCCACATGATGGGGAATGTAGTTGATGCAACCCGGCTCCTGGCGCGAGGCCGTGGCCAGCACGCGCAGCGTTTCAACGATATCGTCGCGATCTTCCGAGGCGAACTTCAGCCGTACGGCAAAAGTAATCATAGGGAAATTGTATCGCGAAGCTCCCGCCGCAATGTGAATGTGCAGCCAAGCCGCCCGTCGAGTTTTCTTTGCGGAATGAAGGAAGCAAAACCGGGAATGGGAGGCAACTTTCTCAGGCGGCTGCTTTGCTGGCAACGATCGGCTGGGCCACCAAGCGCACGCCGAGCGCCTCGCAGACTCGGCTGATCGTGTCAAAGCGCGGTGCGCTGTTCGGGCGAAGGGCTTTGTAGAGAGCTTCGCGGGTAATTCCGGCGGCCTTGGCGATCTCCGTCATGCCGCGCGAGCGGGCAATGTCTCCCAGTGCCGAGGCCAATAGGGCTGCGTCATTCGCTTCCAAAATTCCAGTCAGAAAAACGGCGATGCTCTCTTCATCGTCAAGGTATTGCGCGGGGTCGAATTCAGGCAGGTCGTCAATATTAATAGTTTTACTCATTCTTATCCCTTTCGCTTTTCAGCAATGCGGCCAATGCCTTGGCCCGTTGAATATCTTTCTTCTGTGTGCGTTTGGAAAATATAGTTGAAGCGTAATCGAACGATTACAGGGCGTCAAGCAGGAAATCAGGAGTAACGAATCTATCCGCCTCGGCTTAGGTGACCCAGTACTCAACCTGCCACGAACGATGGGTGCCCCAGATCTGGATTTTCAGACCTTGGAATCCTCTGAATCTGGAGTTTCCAATAACAAAAACCGCCAGTCGAGGCTCATCGTCACCGACATCTCAAAGTCTGTCGGCTACCCACCAACAGACTTTTTGTAGCGCTTTGCTCTTTGAAAGCATCTACGAAACGGGTGGCGACTGACAGGGGGGCTGCACTTCGCCCAGTTGGCAGTGCACCATGGAGGATATAAACGAATATGGGGATTGATTTCAGAGTGCGGAGACGCGGATTCATTGTACTGGCGCTTCTTGCCACCGTTTGCTGGAGCGCGCTTGTCGGCCGAACCATTGTAGAAGCGCAGGAGCCTTCGAGCATCCTCGGAAGCGCGCCTTTGCAGGGCCTATCGGGCGCGACCGGGTGGATCAATTCCAACCCACTGACCGCAGCGCAGCTCAAAGGCAAGGTCGTTCTTGTCGACTTCTGGGCGTACTCCTGCATCAACTGCCTGCGTTCTCTGCCCTATCTGCAGGCCTGGGCCGATAAGTATAAGGACAGCGGGCTGGTGGTCATCGGCGTGCACACGCCGGAATTCGATTTCGAGAAAGAGCAGCCCAACGTGCAGAGAGCTGTGCGCAAGTATGGAATTACGTTTCCCATCGCCATGGACAGCAACCACGCAATCTGGGATGCATTCCACAATCGGTATTGGCCGGCTCACTATTTTATTGACGCCAAGGGGAAGGCGCGATTCGAGCACTTTGGCGAAGGGAGCTACGCGCAGTCAGAACATTGGATTCAGGAACTCTTGCAGGAACGAGCCGGAATACCAATGCTCGCCGACTCGGTCAGCGTTCAGGTGCAGGGTGTGGAAATGGCGGCTGACATGAGGAATGTGCGCTCACCAGAAACATATATCGGCTATGCGCGCGCCGAAGACTTTGCGTCGCCGGGCGGGATCAGGCAGGAAGCAGAGAAGAACTATATTGCACCCGCGCAGCCCAGGCTGAATGAATGGGGACTTGCCGGCAAATGGATCGATCACCGACAGGTCGCAGTTCTAACATCGGCCGGAGGAAAAATCATCTTTCACTTTCATGCCCGCGACCTGCATCTTGTGCTCGGTCCAACGGTCGATGGCAAGCCGGTGCGCTTCCGGGTGAGCATTGACGGCCAGGCCCCCGGCGAGAATCATGGCGTGGACACAGATGCTCAGGGCGGCGGGGTCGTGACAGAGCATCGCCTCTATCAACTGGTAAGGCAGAAGGGAGCCGTCGCCGATCATCTCTTCGCGATTGAGTTTGATGATCCAGGAGTACAGGCCTTTTCCTTCACCTTCGGATGAAGGGGCGGCTTTTCTGATCCCTGTTTTTATGCCTCCAGGGGTTCACCACCGACGGCGCAATCTCTTTTGAGTTCTATCAAGAGTTATTGCATCCGGCTCTGTATCCGGCTTAGCGTTTGCTGGATAACTCGGCCAGCTGTGTTGAGCAGGGTTCCTTTGATTGCAGGTGGGGGATCTACTTGAATTTGAGGATGAAGATCGAGATCGTCGAAGCCCACTGTGCGGAATCTGTCACGATGCTGTCCCAGGTAGGCGCATAGCTTCTCGTATCTGTCCACGACTTCGTTCCGGATTCTAGGCTTACCCTCCCAGCGGCCGGCAAGCATCTCAAACGAGTGACTTACGATGACAAAATTCTTCCAGCCATGCAGCTCAGCTTGATCAAGTGCATATATCATTTCGTTTGCACTGCATCCGCATATTTGCACAGGGCGAAAGTGTCCAGGGTAGTCCTGAAACGCCGCCACGGCGATTTCTTGAACACCAAAAAAATTATGGGCCGCCCCTAAAGAAGGAGGCGCGGTTAATTTACATTTTCCGGGAAAGCCGATATTAAAACTAGTGTCGTACTGAATACCTATTCTTTGCAGAGCGTGCATTGTTCCTTCGTCCGCGGCATACCCGCCTGCCCGGAATGCAATGGGCCTCGGCGCGCCACACTCCTGTAAGCGCTCCGAGGCAAATTGGATCAACTGTTCCTGCTCGGAACTGCTATAGAAATGCTGAAGGTAACCGCGATACGGGATAGTTAAGGCGGGGATATAAGGAATCCACTCACACTGAAGATGGAGCTGGATATCGTGGCGGGCCGCCTGAATTCTACGAATAATGTTTTTGAGTGGCTCGGCTCCGATTTCAGGAACAGCTGAAAACATACTTTCAACCATGAAGCTAGCTTTTAGACCATGCTTGGCCAAAACTTCCAGTTGATAATCGATCCCGACGCAACGCTCATCAACCAATCCTTCCAAGTCTCTAAGAATATCTCGCTGAAGGCCATCCGACTGCCAATCCTGATTGATCGCGTGGGCTTCGGTGTCGATTGTGAGCAACACATCAAGCACAGTAGTCTCTTTCTGTATTTAAGAATCCTCTGAACAAATCAAGGTTTGGAAAGGGAACGGCCTCAGTTGTGCCGTAAGTTCAATAAATTCAGCGGAGTTTCAACCCCGGAGGGAAGGTTTGCTACATGAATGGGCTTGCTCAGAGGTCCCTTAGACTGGATGCACTGCCCAAATTGTAATCTACCACCATGATTCGGCTACCAGCAACCGCGCCGAAGTCCACCAAGCGAGTTGTCTATTCATAATTCTGTTTTTTGACCATTCCGCGTGTAGCCTACATCTCAATCCACCACCACAAACCTCCACCAGCAGGCTCTTTCTGATCTCAATTCCTGTTCAGCCTTTATGCCTCCCAGGGATTGACCACCGACGGCGCAATCTCCTCGAAGTGCTTGACGTTGCGCGTGGCGAGTTTTGCGTGCTGGGCGAGCACGATTCCGGCGATCATGGTGTCGCGCAGCTCTCCGGGACGGCCTCTTGTCTTGCGCTGAGCGTGAAGCTCGGCCGCCTGTTGGGCTGCTTCGGAATCGAAGAGCGCGATGCGTCCCTGGATCATATCGGAGAGCACTCGCTCGTAAAGCGGCATCATGGCAGCTTGCCGTTTACCCGTCGGCATAGTATAGAGGCCGAAGCGCGTCTCGAATACATTGATCGATGTGGTCCAAATAGACGCCCGCTGCTGCCGGTCGAGCCAACGAATGACTGTCTCGTCAGGAATATCGCGCATGAGGGCCGAGATCACATTGGTATCCAGGATGATCATGATTCAAAGTCCGGAATCTCCATGGTGAAGCCGTGAAGCTCAGCGATCTCTTCTCCATCTCTGAGTCCAACGCCGCGGAACATATTGGCGATTTCGGTCCCCAAGCCGCCACGCGCCTTCTCGCGCTCCCGCAGTGCATTGCGCAGAATATCCCGCACTTCGGCTTCCATGCTGTGGCCGTGGCGCTTGGCGCGGCTCTGCAAGCGCGTCTTGAGACTGTCTTCCAGATTTCGAACTAAAAGCTGCGCCATCTTTGCCTCCATGTCTCTGCTGCTATCATGATAGCAAAAAACAGCGAACAGCAAGCGCGCTCTGTTTCTTCCATTTTGATGTCGCCGCTCTACGCGTGAATACTATCCAGCGCGGCGGCGAACTCCGGCAGCTTCATGGTCTGGTTGCGGTCGGGTCCGGTGGAGACCATGCCGATCTTGGCGCCGCTCTCGCGCTCCTGAAAGCGCAGATACTCCTGCGCGGCCTGGGGCAGCTTGTCGAAGTTGGTGATGCCCTCGGTGGAAGTGCGCCAGCCCTTCATCTTGGTGTAGACAGGCTTGATCTGCTCCAGGCCCTGCACGTCGGCGGGGATCTCGTCGGTGACTTTGCCGCCGATCTCATAGCCCACGCAGATGGGAATCTCGGCCAGTTCGTCCAGCACGTCCAGCTTGGTGATGACCAGCCACTCGGAGCTATTGACCTGATTGGAGTAGCGCAGCATGGGCAGATCGAGCCATCCGCAGCGCCGCGGGCGGCCAGTGACCGCGCCATACTCGTTGCCGCGCGCGCGCAGGTCCTCGCCCACTTTGTCGTGAATCTCGGTGGGGAAGGGGCCTTCGCCGACGCGCGTGACATAAGCCTTGGTCACGCTGATCACCGTGCCGATGGCCGTTGGACCGACGCCAGTTCCGGTGGACGCGCCGCCCGCCGTGGAGGACGAGGAGGTGACAAACGGATAAGTTCCGTGGTCGATGTCCAGCATGGTGCCTTGCGCGCCCTCAAACATCACGCTGCCGCCCTCGGCGATGATCTTGTTCAGCAGGCGGCCGGTGTCGGTGACAAAGGGGCGCACCTGCTCGGCGGCGGCGGCGTATTCGTCGTAAATCTTGGCCGGATCGAGCGGGTCTGCGCCGAAAAGGGCGTGGACGATGGCGTTTTTCTCTGCGCAGGCGGCTTCGATGTGCGTCTTCAGCAGTTCAGGCCGCAGAAGATCCACAATGCGCAGACCACCGCGGGACATTTTGTCCTCGTAGGCCGGCCCAATTCCCTTACTCGTGGTGCCGATCTTCTGCCGTCCGGGCGCGCACTCGGCGGCCAGCTCAATCATGCGATGGTAGGGCAGAATGACCTGGGCGCGATTGGAGACACTGAGCTGCTCATCGACGGCCACGCCCAGCGCGCGCAGCTTGGCCACTTCCTTGAGGAAGGCGATGGGGTCCAGCACTACGCCGTTGCCGATGACGGCACGGCAGCCGGGGCGCAGAACGCCGCAGGGAATCAGTTGCAGGACGAACTTTTGATCGCCGATGATGACCGTGTGGCCGGCGTTGTGCCCGCCCGCATACCGAGCGACGGCGCGGAAGCGCTCGCTCAACACATCCACGATCTTTCCCTTGCCCTCGTCGCCCCACTGAGCGCCCAGCACCACGGCAGTCTTTGCTCGCATGACTTTCTGAATCCTAATCACTTTCTTTTGAGAGAGATGAAGCGGCTGATGCGGCCATGCGCAAAGCAGCGCAGAGCCAAACAAACCCGTACGGCGCCGTCAACCTCGCCAGACCGCTCTGATTCAATGATAAACCCTTGCTCACGCTAGCTCCAGCGGCGGCTATTCTGAACAAGAGCTTATGGCGACTGAAGCGCGCAAAATCGACGTGATTGTTCTGGGAGCGGGGGCGGCTGGGCTGATCTGCGCGGCTACCGCTGGGCAGCGGGGGCGGCGGGTGCTGCTGCTCGATCACAACGGTCAGCCGGGGCGGAAGATTCTCATCTCCGGCGGCGGACGGTGCAACTTTACGAATCTGCACTGCGGGGCAGGGAATTTCATCTCCGAGAATCCGCATTTTGCCAAGTCGGCGCTGGCGCTGTATTCGCCACAGCATTTTATCGAGTTAGTCGAAAGGTATGGAATCCCCTGGCATGAAAAGACGCTGGGGCAGCTCTTCTGCGATGGATCGGCGCGGGCGATTGTGGAGATGCTGCTGGCCGAGTGCGCGGCGGGCGGCGTGGAGATTATTTTAAACGCCACCTGCGGTGGGGCCAAGAGCCTTCGGCAATCGGAGAGAGATTGGAGGTCTGCGCTTGCGACTGTTCAATCCAATGACGCTAGGGGCGGGTTTCGTGTAACAACTTCGGCTGGGGAGTTTCAATCGGAGTCGCTGGTGGTGGCCACGGGCGGTCTCTCGATTCCCAAGCTCGGCGCGACGGGGCTGGGCTATGATCTGGCGCGGCAGTTTAGGCTGGCGGTGGTTGAGCCGCGTCCGGCGCTGGTTCCGCTCGTGCTGGGCGGCGAGGAGGCTGCGTGGACCCGGCTGGCTGGGGTCTCGGCGGAGGTTGAAGCGTCGGTGGGCCGGGCGCGTTTCCGCGAGAAGATGCTGGTGACGCATCGGGGATTGAGTGGACCGGCGATCTTGCAGGCATCGTCGTATTGGCGGCCAGGGGCGGAACTGGTGTTGGATTTTGCTCCTGAATCGTTACCCAGGTCTCAAAATCGAGACCTGGGGCACCCACTTTTCGAGGGCCTGAAGCAGCCGGGGGCGCGGCGAGATTTGGCAGCGGTGAAGCAGGCTCTGCGGGCGGTGTTGCCGCAGAGGCTGGCGGATCACCTAGCCGAGACAGGTGGGCCAAAGGGCTGGTCGAACGCGGCGCTGGCTGAGTTCGAGGGCCGTATGCGCCAGTGGCGACTGCATCCGGTGGGAACCGAGGGCTTCGAGAAGGCCGAAGTAACAGCGGGTGGCGTGGATACAGCCTGCTTGCAGGCACGGACGATGGAGGCGCGCAGCGTGCTGGGTCTGTTCTTTGTCGGCGAAGTGGTGGACGTGACCGGGCAACTCGGCGGCTTCAACTTCCAGTGGGCCTGGGCTTCGGGCGTGGCGGCGGGGAGAGCGGTATAGATGTTTGCCGCGACAGACAAACCGCAGGTCCTTCGACTCCACCTCTCGCGATAAAGCTGCGAGAGGCTCCGCTCAGGATGACAGTTAATATTAGGCGGATCGAGAATTAATAGCTTACATGTCTCTGATAACTGGCTCGATGAATTTCACTGACCTGAACGGTAATGCTGCATTTCTGCTGGGTCAGAGATTTCTGGAATGCTGGAAGAAGAATCTCCAATGCCATCTGAGCGATTTCGCGCTTGAACTCGTCGCTTCGGCCATCCAGGATTTGCAGATTCAAAGTGACAAAGGATTGATTGGGGTCGCCATCCCCGATTCGATAGTTGTCGTGCCGAATCACTCGACTCTTAATATCTCCGGCTACAAATTGGCCGGTTGCAACCAATCTCTCATGAATCTTTCCGATGATCTGAGACCAACCTGGATCGTCGATAATGTTGGCCGAATATTCAAAGATGCAATGTGGCATATTTCAATTTTCTTGCGGTCAAGTTGGCGAAGAAACGATGACCTATTTCAAAGTTGCCTGCACAACCGCTGGCGGGTTAAGTTGGGACGCAATGAGTACCATTTTAAGATTGGGCCAATCGGTAGGAATCTGTTGAACTGTGAGATTGGACCACTGCGTCGGAATCGGTTCCCGTTTCAAATTGGGCCACTGTGCGCCATCAATATGCAATGTGACAATTTCGGAGTTTAAGAACGGCGAAGGGGAAATCTTCTTTGGACTACTCTGCGCATTGTCCCAACTCCATGTCGTTGGCAGATTGAATCGGTGTTTTTCAGTCACCGGTGCAAAGCTCGGAATTGAGAGTTCCCGGGAAAGCTTCATGTTGTCCGATAATGTCTGATTGTTGGATGGGTTTTCTACTGACTTTTCAGGCTTCGCAGGAGCGGGTGCAGTTGATTGGCATAGAGCCGTAACGCCAGAACAAAGGAATAAAGCGAGAAACGTCAACCTCATCGGACTTCCTTCTCGTCAAGTCAACATTGACTCTTTGACAGCAACATCGCTGTTTTGGTTAGCATACCCCATTTTGCTCTCCGTTGAGCAGGAAAATGCGTTAAACCAAATTTGAAAAAGAACAAAAAAGCCTACTGCGCGGGTGGTGGTGCTCCCGGCTTGCTGGGCGGAGTCAGGACGAAGCCTTTGCGGACGAGCGCAAAGCCGGGCTGCGGCAGTTCGGCCTGGAGTAGTTGATTGTCGGGTCCGCTGAAGAGGTCAGTCGAGCCTCCAGAGTATGTGGCGATGAGGTGGTGGACGGCGATGGGCTGGCCGTCGAGCGTGCCCTGCTCGTCGGCGTAGGTGGCCAACTGCATGGGCGCGATGGAGCCAGCGTTCTTGGGGATGATTGCCCAGAGGTCGTGGCTATTGCGGGCGGCGGCCAGGGTGAGCAGAGTTTGCAGAGCGCCGGGATCAAAGTCTGGCAGGAAGACGTCGGCGGCGTGCTCCGCGAGATGTGTGGTGGTGGAGTGGCCGTTGGCGGAGATGGTGAGGACGGTCTGCAGAGTATCAACCGACTTCGAGTCGGGGTCGGCGTTGACGTTGACCGCCGAGCCGTTGAGGATGGCGCTCAGTTGCACGTGGCGCAGGCGGTTGGCCGGGGAGAGCCGCTCGGTTTTTGAGAGCGAGTAGCTCAGGCTCTTCATCTGGACGCGGACCAGCGAGGTGGAGTCAAAGCCGTGAGGCGTCGCGGTGAAGTTGTAACTGGCCGTGCCGACGGCGTTGCCGTGCTGCGAGAGGACAAAGCTGGCGGATTGGGCGAAGAGCGTCGGTGCCAGGAGAGCTGCGAGGGGCAGTAAAAATAGTTTGCGCATACGATTCAGCATCCTGACCAGTTAGACACCGAGGAGCGAAAAGAGTTGCGAACAAGGCTTCTGCCTGACGGAAAGAAAAACCTTACTATTATCCGCGCAAAAGAGAACAAAAAGAGAACGACCCCCCGGGGGGGTGGGTGCATTTTCTCTCCCTTTTAACCGCTCCAACCCAGGAAAGATTTGAAAATCTCGGATCAATCAAGCTCAGAGTAACAGAATCGCGGAAATATTCTGCAAAGTACGAGAGCGAGATTGCGTCTATTCCGCCAGCTTGAGCGCCTCCAGCGCGGCGCGGTTGCGCGCAATCAGGGCGCAGCGCTGCTCAACGCAGGCGCGGCTACGCAACGGGTCGGCGGGCGTGTTCAGCACGTAATCGACGAGCTTGGCGACGGTGGTTGTGGCTACATGCAGGCGGGTGTCCGAGGAGGCGTAGTAGATGAAAACTTCGCCATTCGGGCGCTCGATCCAGCCATTGCTAAAGACCACGTTGGAGACATCGCCGACGCGCTCCACGCCCTGCGGAGCAAGGAAGTAGCCGCCCGGCTTGTGCGTGACCACCCAGGGGCGGTCGAGTTCGGTGAGGAACATATAGAGCACGTAGCGCAGACCGGCGGCAGTGTTGCGCACGCCGTGAGCCAAGTGCAGCCAGCCCTGCGGAGTTTTAATCGGCGCGGGTCCGAGGCCGTTTTTGACCTCTTGAATGGTGTGGTACTCGCGGTTGTCCAGAATGATCTCGTCGTCGATCACCGCGCGCTCGATGCTTGCGGAGAGTCCCCAGCCGATGCCGCCGCCCTTGCCAGCCTGGATAAAGTCGTCCTGCGGGCGGGTGTAAAAGGCGTACTTGCCGTTGACGAATTCGGGATGAAGCACGACGTTGCGCTGCTGGGGAGATTTGGACTGAAGGTCGGCCAGCCGTTCCCAGGTTTTCAGGTCGCGGGTGCGTACGATGCCGCACTGCGCCACGGCCGAAGAGGTGTCCCACTCGGGCGTCTTGGGGTCTTTGCGCTCGGTGCAGAATAGACCGTAGATCCAGCCGTCTTCGTGCTTGACGACGCGCATATCGTAGACGTTGATGTCGGGTTCGGCGGTCTCCGGCATCAGGATCGGCGCATCCCAGAAGCGGAAGTTGTCGATGCCATTGGGGCTTTCCGCGACGGCGAAGAAAGATTTGCGGTCCGCGCCCTCGACCCGCGCGACAACCAGGAATTTGCCTTCGTGCAGGATCGCGCCGGCATTAAAAACAGCATTGATGCCCAGCCGCTCCATCAGGAAGGGGTTGGTCTTCTCGTTCAGGTCATAGCGCCATGTGATCGGCGCGTGCGCAGCAGTGAGGACAGGGTTTTCATAGCGGTCGAAGATACCGTTGCCGTTGGTCGATTTGCTGTTTTGAAGGGCAAGCAGCATCTCGTGCTTCGCGAATAACTCTTGAACGCTTTGTTTGTAGGCGACCTGTGTCATTTTGTTCTTCTCGTTAACAAGCTTGATTGAAGTCCGCTGCGTAGTTATAGGCTCAATTCGGAATGCGATCCGAGCCGAATAAGTTGCAATATGGCCGGATCGGTTTTTTGGTAAATCAGAACAAGATCGGGCCGAAGATGGCAGTCCCGATGATCTTTCCAACTCCCCATCAAAGCATGGTCGTGAAAGCTCTCCGCCAGCGGTTCATCGTTCGCCAATATCCGCACTATGTTCACGAAATGATTCGCCAGAAAAACCCGGTGTGGGCCTTTCGACTCGCGTTTCAAATCGCGTTTAAAGGTCGAGGTTTGCCTAATTTCCCGCATCCAGCACCGCTTGCAGATCGTCGAGTGTGACGGTTTCCAGTTTTCCGGAACGAGCTTCTTTCATTGCCGCGAGGGTCTTCTTGTTCGGAATCAACGGCTCGAATGGAAGAGCCTTATCCTGTGCAACCCGCATCAGCATCAGGCGCACAGCATCAGAGACAGTCAAACCTATCGATTCCAGAACCACAGCCGCTTCCTTTTTGATCGCACCGTCGATTCGGGTTTGCACCAACGCATTTGTAGCCATATTTCCTCCGCTCTGCATTACATTGTAATGCGAGCGGGCTTGCGTTGTCAATCCCAACACCGTTGATCTACCGCTTGAGGACGGTCCACCCGCTCCATGACTTCAAAGCAGGCGCGGCTATTGTGGTAAGGGCACTTCCAAGGGCCGACTTTGTCTTGCGTCGCGTCGGGCATACCTTCGCATGAAACCTTCCAAAACCACTCGCCGTTTTGGTGATCGACGATGTACTTGTCGATGAAGTTCCAGCTAGTTTCGGCGGCGGCAAAGAAATGCTTTTGGCCGGATAACTCATAGGCATTCAAAAATCCCACAACCGCTTCGGCTTGCGGCCACCAATGCTTGTCTGTGTCGAAATGACCGTCGGGTTCGCGCTCATAGAGCAGGCCGCCGTCGCGGTCAACGCCCTCGTCCAAGACGGCCTGCGCCATCTTGATCGCTATCTCGCGCACACGCTTCAAGAAATCCTTGTCGCCGAGTATCTCCGCAGCCTCAAACAGCAGCCAGCTTCCTTCAATGTCATGGCCAAAAGAAACCTTTTCCGAACGCGGATGCCACTCTTCATCGAAGAAGAGAATAAAGTGGTGAGTTACAGGGTCGATGATATGGTTGAGAAAGATTTCAATCAGTTCCCGCAGGCGCAGGCGGACGATCGGATTCTCGTGATAGCGCAACAGCGTGGCATAGGCTTCCAGCAGATGAAGGTGCGTGTTCATGGACTTTTTCTCGTCCATATCGACCACGCTCAGCCGCTGCTCGGTGGCCAGAGACCAATCCTTTTCACAGACCTCAAAGTAGCCTCCATGCGCGTCATCGTGGCTGGCAGCTTTAATCTTATCGACTAAGTGCAAGGCGCGCGCCAGTATCTCTGCGTCGCTGGTTGCATGGTAATACTCGGCTAGCGCGTAGACGGTGAAGGCCTGGCCATAGATTCTCTTTTTATCGTCCACCGGATGGTCCTCAAAATCGAGCATCCAATAGACGCCGCCTAACTCGTGGTCCCAGAAAAAATGGACAAGATATTCATAGGCGCGGCGCGCTGTATCCAGAAAAACAGGATCACGATAAGTGTTATAGGCCTTGGCGAAGGTCCACAGGATGCGCGCATTCAGGATCAACCCTTTGTCGGCGCGGGGATCGATGGTCAGGTCATTCGCAATTTGGCCGCAAAAGCCGCCGTGCTCTTCGTCAATCGAGTATTTGAGCCAGAAAGGAAGTATGTTGGAGCGTAGTTCGGCTTCAACTTTTTGCCGTAACTCTTGCACGGACGCCTCCTTGGAAATGAGGCTGATTGAGGTTTGTGGATTCCCATCCATTCCGCGAAAAGATGCGGAATGGATGGGGCACAGATGTTTATCGGTGGTTTGAGAAAGAAGCTAACTCAGAATTCCCTTGACAGTAACTTCTTTGCACCCGTCCGTGGGAGGAGTTATAACATTTCCATCGACTGGCTTGCCGTCCACGGTGAGTGCAATTGCGTTGCCCTCGCCCTGGCGCTCGATGGTGATGTTGTAAGTGACTCCACGGAAGAGGCGGGTTGCGGTGAAGCCGGGCCAGCTCTTGGGAACCACAGGGTTGATTTGCAGCCCGTCGAGTGTGGTGCGGATGCCCAGAATCCACTGCACAATGGCGTAGTAATTCCACGCCGCCGTGCCGGTGAGCCAGGAGTTCTTGGCCTCGCCAAAGCTGGGCGCATCCTTGCCGGCAATCATCTGCGCATAAACATACGGTTCGCAGCGATGCAGGTCGCCGATCTCTTCGCGCGCCGAGGGATTGATGCGGCTGTAGTAATCGTGCGCCAGGTCGCCATGGCCGATGCGCGTTTCACCGATGATGATCCAGGGATTGACGTGGCAGAAGATGCCCGCGTTCTCTTTGTATCCTGGAGGATACGAAGAGATTTCGCCCATCTCGATGTAATAGTGGGAGTAGGCAGGCTGTTGCACGACGATGCCGTGTTTGGTGGCCAGTTGCGCATTGACCGCAGCCAGAGCACTGGCGGCCTTGCCGTCTTCCAGACCGATCCCGGCCAGTGTGCAGTAGCCGTTGGACTCGATGAAGATTTTGCCTTCTTCGCAATCCTTCGAGCCGATCTTGCCGCCGAAGTCGTTATAGGCGCGCAGGAACCACTCGCCGTCCCAGCCATGCTCCAGAATCACCGCCTCCATCTTGGCCGCCTCGCCGAGATAGTTTTCGGCCTCCGCGCCAAACCCGCAACGGCTGGCAATCGCCGCCAGTTCGCGTCCTGAGTGAACAAAAAGGCCGGCGATAAAGATTGACTCGGCGACTTTTCCTTCCTTGTTGGTAGTGGTCTGGAAGCTCTGCCCCGGTGTGTCACTGAAGCAGTTCAGATTGAGGCAGTCGTTCCAATCGGCGCGGCCAATCAGCGGCAGGCCGTGCGGTCCAAGGCGCGAAAGCGTGTAGTTAAAGCTGCGTTGCAGGTGCTCGTAGAGCGGTTGCTCACTGCCGGGTTCGTTGTCGTACTGGACAGGTGCGTCCAAGATGCTCCAGTCGCCGGTCTCCTTGAGGTAGGCCGAGACGCCGATGATGAGCCAGTGCGGATCGTCGTTGAAGCCGCCGCCGATGTCGTTGTTGCCGCGTTTGGTGAGCGGCTGATATTGGTGATACGCGCCGCCGGTGGGCAACTGCGTGGCCGCCAGATCGAGAATGCGCTCACGGGCGCGCGCCGGGGCCATGTGAACAAAGCCCAGCAGATCCTGGTTGGAATCGCGGAAGCCCAAGCCACGGCCAATGCCCGACTCGTAGAAGGACGCCGAGCGCGACATATTGAAGGTCGCCATGCACTGGTAGGCGTTCCAGATATTGACCATGCGGTTGGTGTGCTCGTCAGGGGTATTCACCTGCAAGATGCCGAGCAGGCTCTGCCAATACTGGCGGAGCTGTTCGAAGGCGGCGTCGGCGTTCCTGGCGTCCAGATACTTGGCGATGGTCGGCTTGACCGTCTTTTTGTTAATGGTCTGCGAGCCGGGCGGATCAAACTTTTCGGCGACGGGATTCTCGTGATAGCCGAGGACAAAGACGACCTGCTTGGTCTCGCCGGGTTCCAGCTCGAGATTGACCTGATGCGCGCCGATCGGCGACCAGCCGTGAGCGATGGAGTTCGTGAGCTGTCCGGCCTCGACGGCGGCGGGCGAATCCCAGCCGCGATAACGACCAAGGAAGCTCTCGCGTTGCGTATCAAAGCCGGCGAGCTTCTCCGAGCAGGCAAAGTAGGCAAAGTGATTACGGCGCTCACGGTATTCGGTCTTGTGATAGATGACGCCGTCTTCGACCTCGACCTGGCCGGTGTTGAAGTTGCGCTGGAAGTTGGTGGCGTCGTCCTGCGCGTCCCAGAGGCAAAATTCAATCGAGGAGAAGGCGGAGATCTTGGCCTTGGTTGCGCGGTGGTTGGTCACCGTGAGCTGCCAGACTTCCAGGTTCTCGCCCAGCGGGACAAAGTAGCGGGTGTGCGCTTCGATGCCGTTGGCCGTCGAGCCGATGTTGGAGTAGCCCATGCCGTGGCGACAGGAGTAGTCCGTCAGCTCGTGGCGGGTCGGCTGCCAGGAGGGCGACCAGAACTTGCTCGATTCCTGGTCGCGCAGATAGATGTAGCGTCCGCCGAGGTCAAAAGGCGCGTTGTTATAGCGATAGCGGGTGAGGCGGCGCAGGCGGGCGTCGCGGTAGAACGAGTAGCCGCCGGCGGTGTTGGAGATGATGCCGAAGTACGCCTCGCAGCCCAGATAGTTGATCCAAGGCAGGGGAGTGTCCGGTTGGGTAATCACATACTCGCGATTTTTGTCGTCGAAAAATCCGAACTTCATGGTCAAAGCTCCTTCGCCGGGCGCCAGCCTTCGAGGCAGAACCCGCATAAATTCAATCAAACGATTTTCCAGGGCATTATCTTTACGCTGGAAGGCAAAAAGTGATTATACTTGGTGCAGCCCGTCAAGGAGAAACTCTCGCTTATGAAAATGAGAGCGCTGCCGTGCGCCGGGAATCATTGCCAGGGATGGGAGCGGCGTGAGAGGATTCCCGTTTGAAATCCTTTCCAATACTGACGACGGGCGGAATCAGAAGAATGACGTTGAACTTGTTAGGGCTTTCCAGAAATAAGCCACTAAAAACGCTGCCAGCCGGGATGGCTCTGGCGGCACTGCTGGGCTGCACCTCGGCTGCTGTGTGGGCCGCTTCGGCGGACGGAGCGGAAGCCAAGGCTGCGGAGGCCGCGCAGCTTTCCATCAAGATGGATCAGGTGGGCTATCCGCTGGACGGACCCAAGGTGGCGCTGGTCAGCGCTCCGGCTGAGCGCTTTGAAGTGCGGCGCGCGGCGGACAATGCGGTGGTTTTCAGTGGCAAGCTGGGTTCGGTCGAGTTCGATGAACTGACCGGCGACCGGGTGCAGGCGGCGGATTTTTCCGCACTGCGGCAGGCGGGAAGCTACTATCTCGCAGTTCCCGGCGTGGGGCGCAGTTGGACGTTTTCCGTGAGCAAGAACCCCTTTTCGCATACCTACTCTTTGGCGATGCTCGGCTTTTACGGGCAGCGCTGCGGGACTGCGGTTGACCTGGGTCCGGAGTTTCCCGGCTACAAGCACCCGGCCTGCCACTTGAAGGGTGAATTTCATCCGAGTTCCGGCTTGAGCGGCGAGCGCGATAACGTGGGCGGCTGGCACGACGCGGGCGATTATGGGCGCTACGTGGTCAACTCCGGTATCAGCGCGGGCACATTGCTTTGGACTTGGGAGATATACGGTGACAAGATCAAGAGCATTCCGCTGAAGATGCCCGAGTCGGGCAACGGCACGCCCGATCTGTTGAATGAGGCGCGCTGGGGTATCGAGTGGATGCTGAAGATGCAGGACACCGACGGCGGCGTCTGGCACAAGCAGACCGGCGCGGGCTTTCCGGCCTTCATTATGCCGGAGGCGGACACGGAGCCGAGCAAGGTGATCGGAACCGGCTCGGAACCCTACAAAAGCACCTGTGCGACGGCGGATCTGGCGGCTGTGGCGGCGATTGCGGCGCGGGTTTACCAGCCTTATGACGCGAAGTTTGCGGCGCAGGCGCTGACGGCGGCGCGCAAGGCCTGGGCGTGGGCTGAAAAGAATCCCAATGTGGCTTTCAGCAATCCGCCGGGCATTAATTCCGGCACCTATAGCGATGCGAACTGCCAGGACGAGCGGCTGTGGGCGGCTGCCGAGCTTTGGCGCTCGACCGGCGAGGCGAGTTACCACAATTTCTTTCTTTCGAGTTATGCCGAGTATCTTACCAGTCTGGATTCCGCGCCCGCTGAAGATTGGGCTCATGTAGGATCGATGGGGCTGTGGAGTTATGCGCTTTCCACGCGTGCGGGCAAAGACGCCAAAGTGAATCAGGCGATTCGCGAGCGCACGGTAAAGGCGGCGCAATCGTTGGTGGAGCGCACGCGCCGCAATCCCTATCATGTCAGCCTGCAAGCCAAGGATTATGTCTGGGGATCGAATGGCGTCGCGGCGAACTACGGAATGTATCTGCTGATTGCCAATGAACTGCATCCAGAGAAGGAATTTGTGGATGCGGCGCGGGATAACTTGCATTATCTGCTAGGACGCAACACATTCTCGCTCTCCTGGGTGACGCAGGTGGGTGAGCACGCCTTCCAGTATCCGCATCATCGGCCCAGCGCGGCGCGTCCAGATGCGCTTCCATGGCCGGGATTGCTCTCTGGCGGGCCGAATGCCGGGCGCGGCGATTCAATCTCCGACAAACTGCCCGCGGGTCTGCCGCCAGCCAAAATCTACGCCGACGATAACCGTTCTTATACCACCAATGAGATTGCCATCAACTGGCAGGCTTCGCTGGTGTTTTTGCTGGCCGGAGAGTTGAAATAAGTTGTCCCGGAAGTAACTTCTCCGGGTAAGTTTTGGGTAACAAAGAAGTAATTTGAGTTATGCTTCCCGCAGAGAGCGGAGAAACGTAAGATCGAGGAGTACCATGCTGCAACTTCACCTTGTCGATATCATCATCATTGTGGCCTATCTGTTGAGCACTGTTTTCATAGGCTACTGGGTTTCCAAACGCGCCTCCCAGAATATGCAGAATTACTTTCTCGGCGGCAATTCCATGCCCTGGTATATGCTGGGCATCTCGAATGCATCGGGAATGTTCGACATCAGCGGCACCATGCTGCTGGTCTACTGGATGTTTGTCTACGGCCTGAAGAGCGTGTGGATTCCCTGGCTCTGGCCGACCTTCAACCAGATCTTCTTGATGGTCTATCTCTCCAGTTGGCTGCGCCGCTCCAAGGTGATGACCGGCGCGGAGTGGATCAAGACTCGCTTCGGCACGGGCCTGGGCGCGCAACTTTCGCATATCATCGTCGTGGTCTACGCCTTTGTCAGCATCATCGGCTTCTTTACTTACGGCTTCAAGGGCATCGGTAAGTTTGCCGCCGAGTTCCTGCCCTTCCATCTTTCGCCGAACCAATACGCGTTGATCCTGGTCGCGATCACCGCGATCTACGTCATCAAAGGCGGCATGATCAGCGTCGTGATAACTGAAGTTGTACAGTTCTTCATTCTGGCCATCGCCAGCTTTGCCGTGGGCATCATCGCTATGATGAAGGTTTCTCCCGCGCTTCTGCACAAGGTGGTTCCCGCCGGATGGGACAATATCTTCTTCGGATGGCATCTGGGCCTGGATTGGGCAACCTTTCTGCCCGCCGCCACGGCCAAGATCGCTTCGGACAAGTACGAACTCTTTGGCTTCTTCGTCATGATGCTGCTCTTCAAAGGCATCCTGATCTCGGCTGCCGGTCCCGCGCCCAACTACGATATGCAGCGCGTGCTCTCCAGCAAGAATCCCCGCGAAGCTTCGTTGATGAGCGCCTGGGTGAACATCGTCCTCACCCCGCCCCGCTACTTCCTTATTATTGGCCTGACCGTGTTGGCTGCGGCCTTCTTGAGTCCCGAACTGAACGGCATGGGCACGAATCTGGACTTTGAGAGGGTGCTGCCGTTGGTGCTGGGCCGATACGTTCCTGCCGGTCTGCTGGGCTTCCTCATCGCCGGTCTGCTGGCCGCCTTCATGTCCAACTTCGCCGCCACGGTCAACGCCGCGCCGCCCTACTTCGTCAATGACATCTACAAGCGCTACATCAACCCCGATGCCTCGCCCAAGACTTACGTTCGCCTGGCCTATCTCAGCTCCTTTGTCGTGGTTTTGCTTGGCGTGCTGATCGGATGGTATGTCACCAGCGTGAACTCTGTGGTGCTGTGGATCGTCTCCGGTCTCTGGGGCGGCTATACGGCTTCGAACGTCCTCAAGTGGTACTGGTGGCGCTTCAACGGCTTCGGCTACTTCTGGGGCATGATCACCGGTATCGGCTCCGCATTGGTGCTGGCCTTCCCCGGCTTGCTGGAGCATTTGCCCATCGTGCAGAGTTTTGAGGCGAAATATCCCGTCAATCTCGAAGTCACGATCATCTTCCCGCTGGTGCTGGTGATTTCGCTGATTGGCTGCCTGCTGGGCACGCTGCTCACCAAGCCGGAATCCGACGAGGTTTTGATCGACTTCTACCGCCGTGTGCGCCCGTGGGGCTTCTGGGGACCGGTCCTCAAGAAGGTGCTGGCCGAAGACCCCAACTTCAAGCGCAACAAGGACTTCTTCCGCGATATGTTCAACGTCGCTGTGGGCATCGTCTGGCAGATCTCGCTGGTGGCGCTGCCTCTTTATGTCGTGATTCAGGAGTGGAATCGCGTCGCCATCACTCTGGGCGTCGTTCTGGCAACCTCGCTAATTCTCAAGTTCAGCTGGTACGACCATCTGGCCGAGCGCGAGGTCGAGACCGATCTGGTCGCCGCTGGAGACGAGTAAAGCCAAAAAGACGGGGTGTAGAAAAGACTGGGTGCCCCATCCATTCCGCGTTTTTTGCGGAACGGGTGGGAAACCACAAACCTCAACCAGTAATGTTCTCAGGAATGGACCACCCTATATAGATACACCGGAGATCGACAGAAAGGCCAGCAAGTTGGACAAGCACGACGCATCGACGCCAACCAGCACCAAATCGATCGCTGAGCAAGCCGGAGTCTCCGTCGAGCGCATCCGCTATCATGGCTGGCCGGAGAGCTTTCTTCTCTCCAACCGCCATGTGGAGGCGGTTGTGGTTCCCGTCCTCAGCCGCGTGATGCGCTTCGGCCTGGTGGGCGAGCCGGAGGACGCTTTCTGGCAGAATCGCGAACTGGACGGCCAACTGCCCACAACCGGCGTCAGCGAATGGGCCAATTTTGGCGGAGACAAGTGCTGGCCGGCTCCGCAGTCGGACTGGCTGGCGCGGACGGGGCAGGCTTGGCCGCCTCCCACGGCCTTTGACGCGCGCCTTGCCGAGGTCTCTGTCGTCGAACGGGGCGTCGTGCTGACTTCGCCTATCGACTCGGCTTACGGGATTCAAATGGTGCGCACGGTTCAGCTAGACCCAATCCAGCCGGTGATGCGAATCGCCACCGAATTCCGCAAGCTCCAGGGACCAGCGGTCGAAGTCGCTATTTGGACGATCACTCAACTGCGGGAGCCAGAGGCTGTCCTGTTGTGGTTGCCTGCTCCCAGCCGCTTTCCGCGTGGCTACATCCCCCTACAACAGGACGAACCGGCGGAGCTGAACCGACGCGGACGCCTGCTGTCGCTCAAGCGAAGTCCCAATTTTTTCACAAAGATAGGCTCAGACGCAGGGAGCATGGCATGGCTGGGGAAGACCTCCGTCCTGCGCATTGATGCCGAGGTCGGACCGGGAGAGTACCCGGATGGCGGCTGCGTCACAGAGGTCTACACCAATCCCGATCCTCGGAAATATGTAGAACTGGAGACGATGGGTCCCCTGTTGAAAATCAACTCCGGAGAGCGCATCCGGCGGACGACGATCTACACGGCCCTGCCGCGCCGGGCACATGACATGAAATTCGAGGCGGAGGACCTCTTTAATGGAGGCAAAACAGGCCATGCGGGTATCCCAAAATGAAAACCATATCTCGTTGAAATAAAAAGAATTACTAAAGTTCGGTAAATTTTCTAAAGTATTTTTTAAAATCTCTCTTGACAACTGATTGCTGATTGGCGTGTAATGGCTCCCGGCTCGAAGAAAAAGGTATTTCTCAGCCCAACTTAAACGTTTGATTTCTGTGATTCAAACGGGCAAGTTGAAAGATCCAGAAATACGGAGAAACGTGAAAATTCGCTACCATATCACGGAGAGATCGAAAGATTCCGGCCCTCGGGTTGGAGTCTGATTTTTTTGCATTCATACCGGCTTTATGCCAGATGCATGGCGAAGCGAGTGAAGTACGTTGTAACAAACAGAAGCAAACTTGAAAAGGAAGGTCACATGAGACAAGCGAAGTATTGGTTGTTCTTGCTGCCGCTGTTTTTCATTTTGGTATGTGTGGGAGCATTCGCACAGGCCAACTCTGAAATCACCGGTATCGTTACAGACCAGACCGGGGCGGTTGTTGCTGGAGCGGATATTACACTCCTTGATCCGGCCACCGGCTTCACACGTACGGCTACCAGCGGCCAAACCGGCCTGTATGATTTCTCTGGCTTGAATCCAGGAAACTACGTCGTTACGGTTACCGCCAAGAACTTTGAGAAGTTTGTGCAGACGGGCATCGTGGTTAACACTTCCGCCACCTTCCGCGTTGACGCCAAGCTCACCTTGGGTGCCGAAACGCAGACCGTCAACGTGGTTGCCGACGCACTCGCGGTGCAGACGGATTCCAACGTGGTCAGCACGCTGATCAGCGCGACGGAAATCACTTCAATCGCTACAGAAAACCGCAACTTTGCCGCTCTGGCCGCTCTCGGCCTGGGTGCCAGCTCTGCCGTGCCGGATAACAACACGCTCGGAGCCTTCGGTTCCAACTATACCCTCAGCATCAACGGCCTGCGCCAGACCCACAACATCTGGTTGATCGACGGCGGCGAGTCGTCTGACCGTGGCGGCGGCGGCGGCATGCAGATTATGCCTTCGCAGGATGCCATTGCCGAGTTCAATACATTGACCTCGAACTATCCTCCGGATTACGGTATCTCTTCCGGTGCAACCATCAGCCTTTCACTCAAGAGCGGCGCCAAGGCCTTCCATGGCACGGCTTGGGAAGAAAACCGCGCCACCGCTTACAACGCCAATTCCTACCTTAACAAGTATGCTGGCGCTACCAACCCGCGTGCGGCAACGCATTACAACATCTACGGCTTTAACGTGAGCGGTCCGGTTTACATTCCTCACGTTTACAACTCCAACAAGAACAAGACCTTCTTCTTCTACAACGAAGAATGGCGCAGAACCTCCGCTGTGTCTTCCAGCGACAGCGCCACAATCAACAAGGCGGATTTCCCCACTACGGCCAACACGGCGAACGGTCTTACGTATGTGGATCCGACCTGGACGGCCGGCAAAATGGATGCAGGCCACACACTGTTGCAGGTTCCTTCTGTTGGTCCCACGTCGTATTATCAGATGAATAAACTTGGAGCTTACACCGGCGGCGGCTGCTTCCAGGGGATCAAGACGTTGGATGTAACAGCTACCACAGCAGCTCGGACGAATAATCCGAATGCTGCGGAAGTCGATTATTGCCCATCAGGACAGGTCATTCCAACGTCTCTATTTGATGCCAGCGCGGTTACTTACCTCAATTCGGGCGTTATTCCCGCTGCGAACGTAGGTAGCACCGACTATACCAACGCCAGCATCCCGCTCCCGACGAAGGTCCGCGACGATGTCGTTCGTATCGATCACAACTTCAACGACAAGTGGGCGATTCTCGGTCACTATATCGGTGACTCGCAGACGCAGGGCTACGGCCAGCCGGAACTTGGCTGGACGGATGGATCGAACTACAGAACCCTCACCAGCGATCTCATCTCCCCGGCCCACAGCGCGGCCATCAAGTTGAGCGGTACCATCAATCCCAACCTGCTGGTGGAAGCCAGCTTCAACTATGACGGCAACGCGGCCAAAATTGCTGCCGGCGACGGCTCTCTTGCTGGCAGCGTGAGTTCCTTCCTGCCAACCAGTTGGGCCACCTCCTGGACTCCGGTTGTTCCGGCCTATGCCGTCACCCGGAATGTCTGGCCTGCTATGGAGTTTGACTCTACCTTCGGCGGCGGAATCAACATGGACACTGGCACCGAGCCTTATCACAACGGAGCACAGGACTATACGCCCAAGGTGGATGTATCGTACACCGTGGGCAAGCATTCGGCGAAGTTCGGCTTTAGCTACAACCGCTACACCAAGAACCAGATGATCTACGGCGATTCGCAGGGTAAAGACCACTTCGGCTCGCTGACGGGCAACTCAGTCACTGATGCCCTTTTGGGTTTGACCTCCAGCTACTTCCAGGCCCAGATTGCTCCGGTTCGCCACTACGTCAACCAGACTCCCTCGGTTTATGCGATGGATAGCTGGCACGTTACCCCCCGCCTGACTTTGCAGCTTGGCGTTCGCTATGACGCTCTGCCGCAGACTTGGGAACGCCAGAATCTGCTTGGCAACTTCAATCCGGCTGATTACCTGGGCGGCGCGTCCAATGCTCCTGTTTGGAACACGGACGGCACCATCAGTGCGACCAGCCCGCATCTGTATAACTACATTCCGCAAGGTCTGACCTCTGGTATTCAGTCCTACATCAACGGCACCAACCTTGCCGGCCAGAATCACACTCCGAATGCCTTGGTCAAGAACGACTTCGACACGCTGCAACCTCGCGTCGGCTTCTCCGATGACATCTTCGGCAACGGCAAAACCGTTCTCCGCGGCGGCTTTGGAACCTTCTACGAGCGCATGCAAGGCAACTCGGCCTTCAACGTGGCCACCAGCGCGCCCTTCTACCCCACACTCACCCTACAGAACGCCCAATACAGCACGCCGGGATTGAACTATAACACCGGCACCTCGGTCACGCCCAGCGAACTGATCTTCGCCAGCTCACAAGGCGCAATGGCAACCACTTTCAGAGCTCCCGCTGTGGCTATGTACAGCCTTGGCGTGCAGCGTGAAGTGAAGCCCTCGATCATCTGGGTTGTTCAGTACGTCGGCAACGTGGCGTGGCACCAGAACGTCATCAACGGCTCGATCAACAGCTTGTCGCCCAACATTGGCTTAGTGAATTATGGTGCTGGCACTGCGGATGCTCGCATGGTCCAGGGTGATTCCGGCGGCAAATACACCGGGGACATCAAAACCGGTGGATTTGCCAACGTCGGCGGCATGAATGCCTATCGGCAATATCAAGGCTATACCCAAATCTCGCAGGATCAGAACAACACCAACGGCGGCTACAACGGCTTCCAGACCGGTCTCCGCGTCCAGAACCGCTGGGGCCTGAGCGGCGATATCGATTACACGTGGTCGCACGAAATCGATATTACCTACCAGGACCGCGTCAGCCTCGACAACCCCTGGAATACGAAGTATGACAAGGGTTCGGGCTACCTGGATCGCCGTCACATCCTCAACGTCGACTACGTCTACAACCTGCCGTTCTTCAACAAGAGCCAGGGTCTGCTCAAGTCCATCGCAGGCGGATGGCAGCTTGCTGGAACCTTTGTCAAGGAGACCGGCGTACCGGTGTCTCTCGGTTTGAGCACACCTGGTGGCTACGATCCAGTCGGCTTGGGCGAAGGTTATACCAACCGTCCGAATATCACAGCCGGCGGCAAACTTGCCTATTCCAAGAAGGTTGACAATTGGTACGACAAGACCCGCGTCGACAACAACATCACGCCTTCCTGGGCGGGCGGTGCCAACCTGGGCTTCGGCAACTGGGGCAAAGACACCCTGGTTGGACCCGGACGCGTTAACTTCACCACGAACCTGTACAAGGATTTCCAGATCTACAAGACGGCAACCTTCCAGATTCGCGCTGAGTCGTTCAACACTTTCAACCACACTGAGTTCAGCAGCATCGACTCTACGGCCAACAAGGTCAACGGAACCTACGATCCTCGTAACCTCGAGCTTGGTGGCCGTTTCGTATTCTAACCTCAACCCTTAACCGGGGCGCGGCAGGCAACCCCTGCCGCGCCCCTTTTCTTCAAGCACAGATGAATATCGGCTTTCATTTCTTGTAAGATGGTGCAAGTGTGAGACGCGCCCTACAATTCTGGCTTTTCCCGCTATTGGCGATGATGCTGGCCATGACGGCGGTTCGTTGCGCCGGGCAGGTTGTGGAGGACGCACAGAGCCAGCGGAAGATTGCATTAGCCCTTGAACAGCAGGGCAAGAATTCTGAAGCGGAAGCCGCATGGCGGCTGTACCTGAAAGATTATCCCTCCAGTTCTGAGTCTTATGCACACCTCGGACTGCTGGAGGCGCGTCAGGAACACTACGCCGACGCGATATTGCTCTACCGCAAGGCTCTGGCGATGAATCCCGCGATCCCTGGCCTGCGTTTGAATCTCGGCTTGGCGCTTTTCAAGGGCGGCGAACTGAAGCAAGCCATCGCAGAGTTCAAACCACTCCTAGCCCAGCAGACCTCCGGCACAGCCGAGCAGCAGCGCCTGACAATCCTGATTGGCATGGCGCACTACGGATTGGCCGAGTATGCCGAAGCGGTTCCATATTTGAAGCAGGCGACCGCAAATGATCCACAAAATATGCCGCTGCGGTTGTCTTTGGCGCATAGTTGCCTATGGTCCAAGCAGTATCAGTGTGTGCTGGATAGCTATCATGAAATTCTGTCGTTGAACGCGGAGTCCGCGGAAGCCGATATACTTGCAGGTGAGGCGCTGGATGGATTGAAAGATTTTTTTGGCGCGATCCAGCAGTTTCGTGCTGCAGTGAAGGCCGACCCTAAGGTGCCGGACGTCCACTTTGAATTGGGTTACTTGCTGTGGATTCAAAAGCAGAATGATGAGGCGGCGCACGAGTTTGAGGCCGAGCTTGCCAATGACCCGAATCATGCCCAGGCCATGACTTATCTGGCAGATATAGATCTGCAATCGCAGCAATCGGAAGCCGCGCTTCCGTTGCTGGAGAAGGCTGTTCGTATCGATCCCAACATCGAACAGGCCCATCTCGATTTGGGTATTCTGTATGCTGGCGCTGGCCGCTCCGAAGATGCGCTGCGTGAATTGAAAGAGGCTGAAAAACAGGCTCCAGAGGATGTAAACGTACACTGGCGGCTGGGGCGGCTCTACCGGACGATCGGCAAAAATAATGAAGCCAAAGTGGAGTTTGAACTGGCCAGCCGGATCACTAAGAAGACGGATGATGCTCTGCTTGACCGCATTGCTCATGGCCGCGAAAAACCGCCTCAGGCCTCTGCCTCAGACGTGCCGGCCAGTGAGAAGTGACTTGTTGTGAGAAACTCTGTAGTTTGATTAGATTAGTTGTTGAAAGTGAGTTCAGAAGGAATATATGGTCCAAAAGACGAAGCCCGAAGCCAAGACCCAGCCCAAGCAGCCTGTCGGTCTGCGTTCGCTCGGCGAGTATTTGAATTTGTCGCCAGCCACAATTTCGTTGGTTCTGAACAATGCTCCGGGCGTGCGTTCCATCCCCCAGGAGACCAGGGATCGGGTGATCGAGGCGGCCGCGAAATTCGAATACCGACCGAGCTTCTACGCCCGCTCGTTGCGCAAGCAGAAGACCTTTTCCGTGGGCGTGCTGGTTCCAGATCTGAGGGATAACTATGCCGCGCAAGTGATTGCCGGAGTCGAGGAATATCTTGTCGAGGAAGGCTACTTCTATTTAACCGCAAGTTATCGCAGCAAGCCGGAGCTGATCGAGGAGTATGCAAAGCTGCTGATGGACCGCTCAGTGGAGGGTTTTATCCTGATTGATACCGTGCTCGATCATGCCATGCAATTGCCTGTGGTTGCGGTAGCCGGTCATCGCAGCATTGAAGGAGTTACAAATGTAGCTCTTGATCAAAAATGCGCCGCGCGTCTTATACTGCAACACCTCTATGACCTGGGCCACCGCAAGATCGCCTTTATGCGCGGCGGAAGCCACAGTTCCGATGCGGACGAGCGCTGGGAGTGCTTGATGGCCGCGGCTCAGGAATTGAAGCTCAAGGTCAGGCCAGAGTTAATGGTCCAAATCCAGTTGAAAGTCTCCACGCCGGAGCTTGGCTTTGGACCGGCTCATGAGCTTATTGAGCGCGGTGGCGAGTTCACAGCGGTCGTTTGTTATAACGATGAGGCTGCGTTTGGCGTAATTCGCGCCTTTGCGGATCATGGTCTGCAAGTACCGCGCGATGTTTCCGTGGTGGGTTTCGACGATATTCGCAGTGCATCATTTTATAGCCCCAGTTTGACCACGGTGCGCCAGCCGCTAAATCTGATGGGAATCGAGGCTGCGCGCATACTCCTCAAGAGAATTCGCGGTCAGGAGTCCTTTCCGGATGTAGTGGCGATTTTGCCCGAGTTAGTGATTCGCGAGTCTACCGGCGTGCCCAAGAAGCGATAGCACTTTTCGGTGAAAAAAGAACCGCTCTGCGACTGCAAAGCGGTTCTTGAGAAGTTGATCTGAGTGTCGTCCTAATTTCCCGTCTTTTTCTCGTCTCTTTTGCCCTTGTCATTCCTCTTGTCTTGCTGTGGCTTGTCAGCGGCAGGCTTGGCTGGTGCCTGGGCTGCGGGCTTAGCGGGAGGTTGAGCAACGGGCGGCTTTGTGGGCTGCGCCGGGGGGGCAGCCGGTTTTGAGGCAGGAGATGCTGGCGAAGATGCCGCAGGTGCCGTCGTCGGTTGCGGCTTTACAGGTACAGTAGGCTTGGCTGGTGGAAGGCCTGCCGGTGAAATGGGTGCATTCGCCGTCGGCTTCACTGCCGACTTGCCAGCCGGAGTGGAAACCGGAGCCGCTGCCTGACCGGGCTTGGTGGTCGCGGCTGGTGGTATGGTGCCCGAAGGCGGGGCCAGCACCGTGTGGCCTGGCAGTGGCCTGACCGGCGGAGTCGGCTTCACGGGCGGCTCGGAGGGCGGCACACCGGGCTTGGCGGAGATCACCTTGCCATTCTGATTGATGAGAGCAGGCCTTTCAGCGCTCACGCGAACGGGCTGAGCTGGAGGATGGCCGGCAAAAGGATGGGCAGGTGGTGGAACATCGATATGCTCCACCACCTGTGGATGCTCAAAGACATGAACGTCGACGACAACCGGGGCTTTGTGTGCGGAGCGGCCAGCGGCGAAGTCCTCCTGACGCATCGCCGATGCGCCAATGGAGCGGTTGACGTACGTGACATTGACGACGTTGATATTCACATACGTGGTCTGCACATGAACGCGCGGACTCTCGCGGAAATTGGTGATATTCACTTGGTCCATGTAGCGGGGGCTGGCGTGATACCAGGGGTGGTACACCTCACCGGGGCCAAGCGGGAACCAGGCCGAGACGCCCGCGCCGCCGACGTGGATGCCGCCAGCAAAGACGACCAGCGCGGGAGACCAGACGGGATGCGCGTCAGGAGATCCCGGCACCCAACCCCAGCGTCCTTCAAAATTAACCCAGCGGCCATAGTGGAAGGGCGCGTAACCCCAGGGTTCATCCTCCACCCAGACCCAGCCCCACGGTGCGTGATTCACCCAGTGGCCATAGTGGTAGGGCGCCCATCCGTAGGGAACATCTCGCGGGAACCAGATGGGACCGTACGGTGTGTCCGGTCGCCAATCGCCAGCAGCATCCAGTTCATAAGCGCCTTCAATTTCAGGGCTTACATACCTGTAAGAGATTGTCGAACTGATCTGCTCGTCCCGCCGCTGACTCCAAAAATCCAGGTCGTCAGGAGATCCAGGACGAAGCCACTGGGGAAAGACGGGATTGGAACCGAAAAGTTCCAGGGCCTGCCTACCGCGAATGGTAATTCCACCAATTCCGGGTCCACCGGCGAATGCCTGCTCACCGAAGTTGGTGAAGACGGCGGCACCCTCATCAGGTAAAACGTCCACGCGCAACTCTTCTCCAGGGGAATCCACGCCACCACTTCCGCTGGGAGTGTTAATGTGTATTCTCTGACCTGGCCACAAGCCGAAACTGTGAAAATGAATCGAACCCTGGGCAAGGCCAAATGAGATGCCAGAGGGAGAGACTTCGACAAGGCTCACATCCGAGCTTGGCCCAATGCGGACAAAGGTTTGACCGACCTGAATTTCCGCGCGCCCGTCGCTGTTTGTGACCACACGGTCGCCTGGACCCAAGGGGAGATTTGGCAATGCCTGGCCCCGTCATCGGAACCAACCTGCTGAATGGACACGTTTCCAGTGATGAACGAGAGCCGACCGGCCTGGGCGGGTGGGTCGTCCTGTGCGGAGATCGATGTAGAAGCGAGAATCAGGAAGGCAGCGGCGGCAATGGCCAGCCGCGCTCTCCTGAAAGATGCTGGAGCAAACAAATGCATTCGTTCATCCTTTCGTCGAGCAATCATCTTACATACTAACCCGGTTCTATTTGAAAAGTTTTGGAATAAAGTTGTCTTCTGCCACTCAATTCTCGGAACCATCTTCTGGATGCAGGCGTATAAGAGGATGAGAGGCGATTGCCATGGGGATGAACAGAATGCGGCGTGCGGCAATGATACCGGTGACTCTGGCGCTGGTTGCCGGTCTAGCAGGATGCATGGTCCATGTGGATAAGGACGCCAACGGCGAAGATAAGCATGTTCGCGTGGATACGCCCTTCGGCGGCGTTCACGTGAACACCAATCAGACCACGGCTGCGGACCTGGGATTGCCGATCTATCCGGGCGCAACGGTCGTCAAGGACAAAGACAATTCCTCGGCCGATGTGCATCTGGGCTTTGGCGAGTTCCAGTTGCGTGTGAGAGCCGTCTCCTATGAAACGGGTGACCCACAAGACAAGGTCACTGCCTTTTATCGCAAGGCGCTGAATCGCTATGGCGACGTAATCACCTGCCAAGGTAACACTCCGGTAGGCTCTCCGGCGGCTACGTCCGAGGGACTCACCTGCAACGACAGCAAAAATGCCAAGGTGCGAGTCGAAGATGGCGATTATGGGATCAGCAAGACCAGCCTGCAACTGAAGGCTGGCTCCAAGCGCCACCAGCACATCCTGGGCTTTGAGGATTTTAAAGGTGGCCGGACCCGCTTCGCGCTGGTGGCGCTTGATCTGCCTGCCGGAGTGACGGAATCTGACAGTGGCAAAAACGACTAGGCCGAAACGCAGAGCAGGCACAACAAAACCCCGTCCTGCCTGGACGGGGTTCGTGTCAAACTAGCATTGTGCTCAAATTGAAAGCCTTGCAGCTTACGCCTTGGCGATCTTGCCGTCCTTGATGCAGCCGGTGCAGACTCTGATCCGCTTGGCGTGGCCATTCACCAGCGCCTTGACCGCCTGAAGATTCACGCTCCAGCGGCGTCGTGTGATGTTGTGGGCGTGAGAGATGTTGTTGCCGTATTGCGGACCTTTCCCGCAGATGTCGCATACCTGTGCCATGACGTTACTCCAGACTAGAATCTTTCGCGCTGACGGGGCGCATAAAGACACACCTCACCGCCAGTTGCCGAATCTTCATTATACCCGGAATGCAGCCCCATGCCAACTGAAATGTCGGACCACTAAACGACGGGCGAACAGCAAGGGGCAGGGAATAGGGATCAGGGAATAGGGAACAAATGCCGGGTGCCCCATCCATTTCGCGTTCTTTGCGAAATGGGTGGGAAACCACGAACCTCTTCTTCACAGTGAACAGGAGAAAGTCCTATACTTCCACCCATGCGCGCCCTTCCGCTCCCGCTGCTCTTCGTCGTCTCCGCTCTTGCCTTCGGCCAATCCAACCCGCCCGCCGCGTCGCCAATCTGGCAGATGCAGGAGTCAGGCACCACAGCCGGTCTGCGCGGGATTGATTCAGTGGACGGCACAGTCGCCTGGGCCAGTGGAACCGGCGGCACGGTGCTGAAGACCCTCGACGGCGGCGCGCACTGGACGCAATGCGCTATCCCCGACGCAGCCAAAGACGGCGCAACCCTCGACTTTCGCGGCGTGCAAGCCTGGGACGCGAAGACAGCGATTGTGATGTCGAGTGGCAAAGGCAATCTCTCCCGTCTTTACAAAACTACAGACGGTTGCCTCCGTTGGAAACTACTCCTCTATAACACAGAGAAGGAGGGCTTTTGGGCTGCACTTTACTTTGAGGCTCGCGGAGACGGCAAGGGTCTCGGGGACACCGGTTGGCTCCTTGGAAATCCAGTATATGGAATGTTCTGGCTTATGAGAAGCATTGACTCAGGCAAGCATTGGGTGAAGCAAAATAACAAAATGTTGTATCTGAAGCCCGGTGCCCAAGGAGCGTGTGTGGCCAGTAACTCCGCCTTCATTGCGAACGGCGGTTTTGCGGCTTTTGGCTCAGGCGGCACTGGCTGCGCCAATGTATCTACGATGACGCTTAGGACGATATGTGAGGGTTATTGCTCTGCGCAGGAGATGAATCTCGACGGAAGAAAGAACTGGTGGGTTAGCGAAAAGGGTTTGCGCGGGCTGAATACGGATTCATCAGGCGTCTTTTCGATTGGGGCGCGGTCCCAATACGCTGGCGATACTCTTCTCCAACAGGTAGTAGTCGTAGTCGGAGGTGATTATTCGAACGCTAACGAGACAGGTAACTCGGCCTCCTTCAGACGCTCAGCGTGGGATACCTGGACCGCCAGCACCACCCCGCCCCACGGCTTCCGTTCCGCCGTGCAGTGGAGCGAAGCGCTGAAAGCCTGGATCACCGTAGGCACGAATGGTTCAGATGTAAGTCGCGACGACGGCAAGACATGGCAGCCCCTAGACAACGGCAACTGGAATGCTCTCTCGCTGCCCTTTGTCGTCGGTCCCAGCGGCCGCATCGCGCGCATCAATCCGGTGGCGCTGCCTGCCGCGAAATGAATCGAGCAATTTTCTTGTTGACGCAGAGTACGGCGTGGACCGGGAGGCCGGCGCTACAGTTTCATGCCTCTGGGTCGGTAACCTCGGTGGCGGTGTATTACGAAAGAAACCCGGTCCGCGCAGCCCCCCGCTCCAGCACGATAAAATAGCCTCAACCGAATGCCGCAAACCTCTCCAGCCGCCGCGCCCCAGACTACCAGCCCCGCGCAGAGTACGGAGCCGCGCCCGCCGATCATCCAAATTGAAAACCTGGAAAAGACTTACACCACCGCGCGCGGCAAGCTGACGCTCTTCAGTGGCTTGAATCTGGAGGTCCAGCCGGGCGAGAGCCTAGCCATCGTCGGCCAATCCGGCGCGGGCAAAAGCACGCTGCTGCACATTTTGGGCGCTCTGGACGCCCCAACCGCCGGTTCGGTCCTCTGCTCCTCGGTGAACGTGAGCCAACTCTCGCCGCGTCAGGCCGCCGCCTTTCGCAATCGCGAGATCGGATACGTTTGGCAGTTTCATTATCTGCTGCCGGAGTTTACGGCGCTGGAAAATGTCGCGCTGCCGCTCTTGGCAAGCGGCATGAAAAAGCCAGAGGTGACTGCCAAAGCGGTCCACTGGCTGCGCGAGGTTGGTCTGGAAGACCGCGCCGATCATCGGCCCGGAGAGTTGAGCGGCGGCGAGCAGCAGCGCGTGGCGTTGGCGCGCGCCTTGGTCAACAGTCCCCGCCTGCTGCTGGCCGATGAACCCACCGGCGATCTGGACGGAGCGACCGCTGCTCGCGTCTTCGAACTGATCGAACGGCTACACGCCACGCACGGCCTGACCTCGATTTTGGTAACGCATAACCTTGACCTGGCGGCGCGCTGCACGCGAACCTTGAGGCTTGAAGCCGGACGGCTGAGTGCGTCGGATGGCTCATCATCGCGCATTGACAACTGTATAATGTAGTGATACAGTTCGTGCATGATCAAGTCATTCCGGCACACCGGCTTGGAGAAGTTTTACTTGACCGACAGCAAGGCAGGAATCCAGCCGCGTCATGCGAAGAGGCTAAGGATTCAATTAACCACGCTGAATCAAGCGGAAAAACCGTCGGATATGAATATGCCAGGCTGGTGGTTTCACGAACTTGGCAAAGATTTAGCGGGTCATTATGCGGTAACCGTTAGTCGTATGTGGCGTTTAACCTTTTCGTGGGATGGCTCTGATGCTATCTTGCTCGACTATCAGGACTATCACGATTGAGCGGAGGAAATATGGAAATGTACAATCCATCGCATCCTGGTGAGGTGTTGCGGGAAGCGTTAGCAGGGCAGAACATCACACACGTTGCGAGACACTTAGGAGTATCTCGTGTCACACTCTCAAGGATTCTGAACTGCCGTGGTGCCGTGACTCCTGAGATGTCCTTAAGGTTGTCTGCTGCTTTAGGGACTTCACCCGGCTTATGGTACAACATTCAATGCCAGTATGATTTTGCGCAGGCAAAACGTAAAAAGCTCCCTAAGATAGCTGTCTTAGCGAAGGCTGCATAAACGGTCAAGCGCCGGTTGATGCCGAGTTTTTCGGCCTGCCCAACAAAAAACACCTTTGCGGCTGGTTGGTGAGTCTAATCGGATAAGAAGTCTGAAAAGGAATCAATTTTTGCTCATTTCCGGCTGGAACGGATAGGATGGAACTCTCACGGCGAAGGGAAGGCCGGAGAAGCAATTGCGGCGGTCCAGAAGAGTCGGCCATTGAAGCGGGCGGCGCTGGCTGCCGATAGCCAGTATCAGGGAGGTCAAAATGTTCGAACGCTATACGGAAAAGGCGCGGCGCGTGATCTTCTTTGCGCGGTATGAGGCCAGCCAATTTGGCTCGCCGTACATCGAGACCGAGCACCTGCTGCTGGGCCTGCTGCGCGAAGACAAAGCGCTGACCAACCGTTTTTTGCGCTCCCACGCCTCGGTGGATTCGATCCGCAAACAGATCGAGACGCACACCACCATCCGCGAGAAAGTTTCCACCAGCGTCGATCTGCCGCTCTCCAACGAGTGCAAGCGGGTGCTGGCCTACGCGGCGGAAGAGGCCGAGCGGCTGGGCCACAAACACATCGGCACCGAACATCTGCTCTTGGGCCTGCTGCGCGAGGAAAAATGCTTCGCCTCCGAAATCCTCCAGGAGCGCGGGCTGAAGCTGGCGCAGATTCGCGAGGAACTGGGCCGCGTGACGCAGGAAAAAGCGCAACCGCAGCAGCAGCAGCAGCGGCGCGAGTCCAGCATGTTGGCCGAGTTCAGCCGCGACCTGACCCAGGCGGCGATGGACGGCCAGCTCGATCCCCTCGTTGGCCGCGACGGCGAACTGGAGCGCGTCATCCAGATCCTCTGCCGCCGCACCAAGAACAATCCGGTACTGATCGGCGAGCCCGGCGTGGGCAAAACGGCCATCGTCGAGGGCCTTGCGCAGCGCATCGCCGACGGCGAAATCCCCAGCTTCCTGGCGGAAAAGCGCGTCCTCGGACTCGATCTTTCGCTCATCGTTGCCGGCACAAAATACCGCGGCCAGTTCGAGGAGCGGCTCAAGACCATCATGAAAGAGCTGATGGAAAATCAGAACTCCATCATCTTTATTGATGAGCTGCACACGCTGGTCGGCGCGGGTTCAGCCGAGGGATCGCTGGACGCCGCCAACATCCTCAAGCCTGCGCTCAGCCGCGGCGAGTTGCAGTGCATCGGCGCCACCACGCCCGCTGAGTACCGCAAATCCATCGAGAAGGACCGCTCCCTCGAACGCCGCTTCCAGGCCGTCAAAGTGCCTCCGCCCAACGAGGCCGACGCCATCAAGATCATCCACGGCATCAAGGACCGCTACGAGAAGTTCCACGCCGTCAGCTACACCGACGCGGCCATCGAGTTTGCCGTTTCGCACTCCAATCGCTACATCGCCGACCGCTTTCTGCCCGACAAGGCCATCGATCTGATCGACGAAGCCGGAGCCCGCGTCAAACTCCGCCAGACCTCGCTGCCGGAAGAGATCACCGAGGTCCAGAAGCGCATCAAGTTCATTGTGCACCGCATGGATTCGGCCATCGCCAACCATGAATTCGAGAAGGCGCGCTTCTACTCCGACGAGGAGCGCAAGGAGCGCGAGACCCTGCGCGCGATGCGTGACAAGTATCACTTGGATGACTCGGCGGCGGGCATTGTCGGCCGCGAAGACATCGAAGACGTGGTCAGCCGCTGGACCGGCGTGCCCGTCAACAGCATCAAGGAAGAAGAGACGCATAAGCTGCTGCGCGTGGAAGAAGAGCTGCACAAGCGCATCGTCAGCCAGGAAAAGGCCATCAGTGCGCTAGCCCGCGCCATCCGCCGTTCGCGCGCCGGACTCAAAAACCCCTCGCGGCCCATCGGGAGTTTCTTGTTCCTCGGCCCCACTGGCGTTGGCAAAACCGAGGTCGCCCGTTCACTCGCCAACTTCCTCTTCGGCAGCGATAAGTCGCTCATTCGCTTTGATATGTCGGAGTTCATGGAACCGCATTCCGTGGCCAAGTTGATCGGCTCGCCTCCGGGCTACGTCGGTTACGGCGACGGTGGCCAGTTGACCGAGCGCGTCCGCCGTTCGCCCTATTCGATCATCCTCCTCGACGAGATCGAGAAAGCGCACCCCGATGTCTTCAACATTCTCTTGCAGGTCTTTGAGGACGGCCAATTGACCGACGGCCTGGGCAATACCGTTGATTTCAAGAACACCATCATCATCATGACCTCGAATATCGGCGCCAAGTATCTGGTCAAGGAGAAGAAGAACATCGGCTTTGCCAGCGGTGATGAAGACCGGATCAATCAGGATGTCGAAAAGCAGGTCATGAGCGAGGTAAAGCGGGCCTTCAACCCCGAGTTCCTCAACCGCATCGATGAAACCATCCTCTTCCAGTCGCTCTCGGATGCCGACCTGCTGCAGATCGTCGAGCTTCTCGTTCAGCAGTTGAACGCCAACCTGGCGCAGAAGTCCATCACCATCTCGGTCAACGAGGAGGCCAAGCGCTGGATGATCGACAAGACGCTCACCGACCGCAGCTACGGCGCGCGCCCCTTGCGTCGCGCCCTGCAGCGCTACGTCGAAGACCCTTTGAGCGAAGCCCTGATCGGCGGCCAAATCTCCGCCCGCCCGGCCTTCCTTGAAGTCTACCTCGACGCCAACCAGCTCTTCTATCGCCCCCTCACCCCCGACGAGGTTCCCACCGAAGAAAAACCCGCCGGGATACTCCTCTACAGCAGTTAACCCCGCCCAACTCACCACAAATCTGGGTGCCCCCGGTCTCGATTCTGAGACCGGGGAATTCTACAAATTCAAGCGCTGGGTGCCCCAGGTCTCGATTTTGAGACCTGGGAATCCACAAAACACAAGTGCCCCCGGTCGAAAAGCCGGGGGCTTTCTTAGCCGATCTTGCCAGCGAAGCCCTCGGTTCGAGTAGAATGAAGGGAAAGAGCTGCAAAATAGCGACAAACCACGGTGCGCTGTCGAAAAAAATCCCTTCATCGCAGGCAGGTGGGATATGCTAAGAGATACAGCCCCGAATATCATTCAGGAGTCCTTCCGTTTGCCACTCCATCTTGCCACATCCGTTTGTCGCCTTGCTTGGGCCCGTCAGCTTTGCGCACTTGCTGCCTTTGCTGTTCTCGTGGCTACCGGTCCAGCGGCCAGCGCGCGCAACGCCTCGCACCACAGGCATTCTCGTCTCCATGCGATGAGTCCCATGCTGGCGGACGTGAGCCTGCCCAACATGGGTCTTATTGCCGACGACGAAGTGCCGGAGGATGGCCAGAAGTACGAGCTCAAGCTGGTGCGTCAGGGTGGCGAAATTCTCGACGTCATCTACCGGGTAGGCGATACATATATTCCCGAGGCTCTCGACAACCTCAGCCAGTTTCTGCGCGACAGCCACAACGACGAGGTCAAAAGCTACAATCCCCGCACCTTCGACGTCCTCCATACAATGCTTAGAAAGCTGAATCGATCGAGCAGTGTCATCGAGGTGCTTTGCGGCTACCGAACCAAAGAGACGAACGATGAACTCCGCGAGAGTGGAACCACCAATGCAGCGGAGCACTCCGAGCATATCGAAGCCAATGCGATTGATATCAGGGTTCCGGGCATTCCAGCGGTGCAGTTGCGGGACGCCGCGCTTTCTCTCAGCGCAGGTGGCGTAGGCTATTATCCCAAAGGTCAATTCGTCCACGTAGACACGGGTCCGGTCAGGAAGTGGACGTATGTGCCGCGCCGCGCCAAACACGCTCACCGCCACCGCCACGCGTAAAGCCGCCTTCTGCCCCTCTGAAAGCAAGCAATAGATGTGGCTGCCCCCGGTCTCGATTTTGAGACCGGCGAATCCACCAAATTAAAAACACCCATACAAAAATCCGGGGCTTTTTTTTGCGGATAACTCGATTCACCCGCCGCGTTGTATTCCATGTTGGCGCCAAACATGGCCTCTCGCAACGATCCTGGATTATGATTGAGCTGTTCGAAGGCGAAAAACTGCATGAAGGCTATCTTTCTGTGTGCAATGCTGCTCGGATGGGGACTTCTTTCTCCTCTAGCCAGCGCGCAATCCGATCCAGCCACCTTCCCGCTTGCCGGCGACTGGGAGGGTATTATGACGGTTCAGGACTCCGTCCACCATCTGGTGCTGCATATGAATACAACGCCCGAAGGAAAGATGACAGCGCTCCTGGACGACATCGACGAGAAGATCTCGGGCATTCCCGCAACCGGTGGTTCGTTCGACGGCAGCCATCTGATCCTTCGATTCTTTTATTGGAAGAACAACGGCACAGACGTCCTTGAAGAGAGGTTCGCCCCCTATGAGGCGACAGTCAACGCATCGAACTCCGAGATGTCCGGCGTTTGGACACAGGAAGACTCGTGGCCGCTTAACTTCAAGCGTATAACCTGGCAGGCGAAGGTTCCCAAGCCGGCCCCGCCCACCGTTTTCGACGGCGATTGGTCGGGCATCGAATACGAGAGACCTGGTCACACAATCCGTTTCATCTTTCACATCCACAATACCGAGGACGGGCTGATGGCCCTTCTCGATTGTCCCGATGAGCAATTCAAAGGCGCCCTGGCAAGCAAAGTCACTTACGATCAGGCTTCGCGCCAGATCTCTATTAACTGGGGTCCGGCAATCTTCACTGGGAAGATGACTGCGGACGGCAAAGCTCTCGACACATCAATGACGGAGCCTGGTTATCATTTTTTGATCCACTTCGATCGCCTGGCGCTGGAAAAGTCAACCCAACCGTAGCGCCGGTCTCCCAGCCAACTGTAGCGCTGGCCTCCCGGTCCACGTCCATCCGCCGAGAATAAAGCCGCTCATCCGCCAGCGTCGCCGCTAACTCGCCACCTATATCAGTGGCTTGCCATAGCTGCGTTGAATTTCTCAAAGAAGCTGTAGTACACCTTGCTATTGAAGTCACCAGCAAAACGCAGCGGATATACGCTCTTGACGAGGATTTCCGTTGCTTCTGGTTGAGTTGTGAGAATATCCATGACCTCGGAGATGAAATCAGCCAGCGGCATGGCTCTTGGGTCGTTTGCCTGGTGCGCGCCCATAAGCTCCGTTTGAACGTAGGGAGGCGCCAATTCCAGAATCTCGACCGAGGTGTCACGGAGTTGATAGCGAAGAGTATCTGACCATGAGTGGATGGCAGCCTTGGTTGCGCAGTAGGTGGGCGTAGATGCCAGCGGCGTGAACGCCAGACCAGACGACACATTGATCACCGTGGCCTTTGCCTGCTGCATCAGGTGCGGCAGCAATGCGGTCGTCAGTTGCAGCGGCGCGGTGAAGTTGGTCGCGATTGTGGCGTCGATCACAGAAGGGTCGGGGGCGTTAACAAGGTCTTCCATCTGCATGATGCCCGCCATGTTGATCAGAACGTTCAGCGAGGGATACTTCGATGTGATCTCCGTAGCGAAACTCTTCAGCTTGGCCGTGTCCTGAACGTCGAGAATCTCGCAGGCCATGCCAGAGTTTGCCGCAACGACGGCTTCCAGCACACTCTTGCGGCGTCCTGCGATGACGACCTTGTTTCCGAGCTTGTGAAACGCTTCGGCTAGGCCGCGACCGATGCCAGATCCGCCGCCGGTGATCAGGATGGTATTGTTTCCTTTTGGATTCATTGTGATTGACTCCTTCTTCGATTACTATAGGAGAGTTACACTCTAAAGGGAAGAAGTAACCTTGAAGTTCGATACTCACCGTATGGTTAGAAATGCGAAAAACCCGGCAAAAGCTGCAAAAAATAATTATGCAGCGCTGCGTTTCCAATCCGTCCACGGTGTCGTTGCTTCTCCCGATGTTGATAAGTTGGTGGAGGAGATCATCGGCCGGATCGCAGACAAGTGGACCATGTTGCTGCTGGAGGCGTTGGCACAGAACGGTGTTGTGCGCTTCAGCCAGTTGGCGAAGCTGGTCAGCGGCATCAGTCAGAAGATGCTGACACAGACGCTGCGGCAGATGGAGGCGGACGGATTCGTCACGCGCACGGTGTACGCAGTCGTCCCGCCTCGCGTGGAGTATGCATTGACTCCTTTGGGGGAAAGTCTAGGCGCTGCCTTCTGTGGTGTGTGGCATTGGGCGGAGGCGAACTACAAAGAGTTGGAGCAACATCGCCTGGCCTACCGGCAAAGAATGGGTATAGAGAGGTAGCCGGTTTTTCTTCGTATGTTGTAAGAAAAACGGCGGGTGGCACCGATCCTATTGACCGCTCCAAACCCCTCTGAGGGTGCCCTCGGTGCCTCGCTTTTGGGCACCGGGGAGGTATGAAATACCGTCGGTGATTTTACTTCTCATCAACGTCGATACGGCCTAGTTCTGAGATCGCTTGATTTAGTAATTCCATGAATGTAGCGCGGACGTCCTCGTCCGCGCTTGTTTCTTCCTAGGCCATGCACGGATGGTTCAAAAGTGGCTAAAAATCCGTGTTAACTCAGAAGAAAACGCTCAGCCGTTATTGGCCTTTAGCAGTTCGATGGCCTTCAGCAGCGGCTGGTCGGCTTTGGCGGGCTTGGCGGCTGGCTCTTCCTCTTCCTCGACCGCCAGACCAACCGGCACGGTAGGCATCACCGCTTCATCCTGAATCTTCTTGCCGTCGGGGCTTTGGTACTTGGCCACGGTCAGCAGCAGCGCCGCGCCGTCGGGCAGCTCGATGGTCTTCTGCACTGAACCCAGGCCAAAGCTCCGTTCGCCCACTACGTCGCCGCGCTTGGAGGCTCCGATCGCTGCGGCCGTCAGCTCGGCCGGACCATAAGTTCCGCGGTTGATGAGCACCACGAGTGGCGCAGCGGAGATAAACTTGGCCGGGTCGGCGTTGAAGCTCTGGCGGGGAAATTTCTGGCCTTCCAACACGGCCAGCGATCCCTGCTTGATGAAGAAGTTGGCCAGCCGCAGGCCCTGCTCGGCGTCGCCGCCAGCGGAGTCGCGCAGATCCAGAAGCACCTTTTGATGCGGAGACAATTTGAGCGCGGCGGCAATCTCGTCCACGCGCTGGGCGGTCAGTGCTCCGGGCTTCAGCGAGAGAATCGTCGCGCCTTCAATCTGCTGCTCAACTAGCGCAGGCACGGCGGTAACGGAGCGGGTCAGCGTAAGCTTTTCGGGGTCCTGCTTGCCGGGGCGCACCACGGAGAGCGTCAGCGAACTGCCTGGCTTGCCCTCCAGCAGCAGGCGAATCACCGCGACCGACAACTCACGCGTGGATTGCTCGCCGATGGACTCGATCACATCGCCGTCCGTCAGGTGCTCTTTGTCCGCTGGCGAACCGGGCAGCACGCTCACGATTACGGCATAACCAAAGCGCTTGGAGGCCGTGATGCCCACCTGCGCCGCGCCCGCCGGACGCTCTTTATAGAGCTTGTACTCGACCGGAGTCAGGTAGCTGGAATCGGCGTCCAGGCTCTCCAACAGGCCGTGCAGCGCCCCGGTGGTCACGTCGTCGATGTTGGGTGTGGTGACGTAGTCGGTCTGAATCTTCTCCAGCACCTCGCGGTAGACGTTGGTCTGGCGATAGGCGCCATCCTGCTGCCCGCCGGCGCGCACGCCCAGCAGCCCAAACTCGCCCAACACATAACCGGAGACCAAAGCAAGGCAGATCGCGATGGAAAGCCCAAAGACAAATCGCTGAAAGAATCGTGTCACGCACACCACCCAGACGGCCCTATCAAAAACAGACCGCTCATCCTATAGACGTTCATCATACCGCAAGGGGAGGCGCTGCCCGCGCGAAAACAGCATTCGCGCCCGCCGTGCCTCCACATTTATTGATCCGGTCCAGAAGTCCAGAGCATTTTGTCTTTCGCAACAGACTTCCGTGCCCCATTTGATAAAAATGCTGGGTGCCCCATCCATTTCACGCTCTTTGTGAAATGGGTGGGAAACCACGAACCCCATCCAGCACTACCCAAGCAACTCCCCAACAATCCCCGCCGCCGCCTTGAGCGCCGCGTCGATCTGCGCCTGATCCTTGCCACCGGCCTCGGCGATCTCGGGCTTGCCGCCGCCCGATCCACCTACGAGCTTGGCCACCGCACCCACCAGCTTCCCCGCCTGAATGCGCTTGGTCAGCCCCGGCGTTACGCCAGCAATCAGCGCGACCTTGCCCTCCGGCTGCGCCGAGGCCAGAACCACCACGCCCTCGCCGAGCTTCTGCTTCAGATTGTCCACCAGAGTCCGCAACTGCCCGCGCTCCAAGGCATCCGCCCGCAGCGTCACCAGCTTCACGCCCTTGACCTCGACGGCCCGGCCCAGCGCCTCGTCCAGCGCTCCGGCAGCCGACTTCATGCGCGCCTCTTCCAGCTCGCGGCGCAACTGCTTCATCTCGTCATCCTGCGCGGCCAGCTTTCTGCGGAAGGCCTCTGGAAGGTTCTCCACCGAAGGAACCAACTGCGCCGCAATCCGCGCCACTTCAAAGTCCTGGCGGAAGGCGTTCAGCGAGCCGAAACCGGTAATCGCCTCCAGCCGACGTACCCCCGAAGAAACCGAGCCTTCACTCAGAATTTTGATGAGTCCGATCTCGCCCGTGGCCGTGGTGTGCGTGCCGCCGCAAAGCTCCGTCGAAAAGCCATCCGACAGCTTGACCACCCGAACCCGGTCGCCGTACTTTTCGCCGAAGAGCGCCATGGCGTGGTACTCGCTGACGGCCACGTCGATGGGCACATCTTCCAAAGTCTCAACGCGCGCGTTGGCCAGCACCTCGCGATTCACAATGCTCTCAATCTCTTCCAACTCCTCGTCGGCCACTTGCGCAAAGTGCGAAAAATCGAAGCGCAGCCTCTCTGGATGCACCGACGAACCAGCCTGCTTCACGTGCGTGCCCAGAACCTGCCGCAGCGCCGCGTGCAACAAGTGCGTGCCGGTATGATTCCGCCGGATCGCGTTGCGCCGCTCTGCATCGACCACGGTCCGAACCAGGTCGCCGACTGCAAGGCCTTCCTTCAATAGAGCCTTATGCGCGCGCACGCCCTGCACCGGCAGCACGCAGCCCTCGATCTCCGCGACCGTCGTATTCCCATCCGCCGAAGTAAACCACCCCGTATCGCCCGTCTGCCCGCCGGAGTCGCCATAAAAGCTCGTCTGATCCAGCACAACTTCGACCAGATCGCCCGCCGCCGCAGCCGGAACGCCAACTCCGTCCTTCACAATCGCCAGCACCTCAGCGCCAGCAGCAGTGAGCGATTTATACCCCATAAATTCCGTCTTCGCCAGCTCCCGATAAGCCGGGCTAGCCGTCTTCTGGCTCCCGCCCTTCCAACTGACGCGGGCGCGGGCTTGCTCTTCAGCGCGGGCGGCTTCAAAGCCCGACTCATCAAATTTCACGCCAGCATCGCGTGCCGCATCCACCATAAAGTCCAGCGGCAAACCGAAAGTTTCGTAAAGATGAAATGCCATTTCGCCAGGGATTAGTCCACCGCCGTAGCCAGAGCCGTCGCCAAAACCTGCACCACTACCTGATCCACCACCAAAGCCGGAACCATCTCCGAAGCCTGCTCCGTCTCCTGAACCTCGGCCAGAGCCGGAACCGTCTCCGAAGCCTGCACCAGAATGGGCTTCTCTAATTAACTCATCGAGTTTTATGAGGCCGATCTTCAGCACGCGATCAAACTGCTTCTCCTCGGCCAACACAACCTTGGCCACACGATCCGCCGAATCGATCAGCTCCGGATAAGCCCCCTGCATCAAATCTCGCACGGCATAAACCATCTGGTAAAGAAACGGCTTTTCCTGACCCAACAGCCGTCCATGCCGAATCCCGCGCCGAAGAATCTTGCGCAGCACATAGCCGCGCCCTTCATTCGAAGGAAGCACGCCGTCATTAATCAAAAAAGTAGCCGCGCGAGCGTGGTCGGAGATGATGCGGAGGCTGGCGTTGGCGATAAGAGGTTCGATTCCCTCAGGGGCTAAAGCCCGGTCATTTTTGGTGGCCTCATCGGCACGACTAAAGTCGTGCCCTGACGCTTCATGACTATTATTGAGTTTTTCCGCGGCAGGGGCTAAAGCCCCGACTTCTGGGGCATCAGTTACGGCGGGGCTAAAGCCCCGCCCTTTCAAAACTCCGGTTAGCTCGGCTGCTCTTTGGATGAGCGGAGTGAAGAGGTCTGTCTCGAAGTTGCTGACTTTGCCTTGAAGAACGGCTGCGAGGCGTTCTAATCCTGCACCGGTATCAATCGACGGTTTGGGCAGCGGGGTCAGCTTGTAAGTCGTCTTTTTGGTTGCTGGGTCTACGATGGCCGAGCGGTCAAACTGCATGAAGACCAGATTCCAAATCTCCACGTAGCGAGCATCGTCCTGGCCGAAGGGCAGGTCCACGCCGGGAGTCTCCGCCGCTTCGATGCCCATGTCATAAAAAATCTCCGAGCACGGCCCGCACGGGCCTGTTTCCCCCATCTGCCAAAAATTGTCCTTTAGCCCGTACTCTTTGATGCGCTCCTTGGGCACGCCTGCCGCAATCCAGAAGCCCTCGGCCTCATCGTCGCGCGGCACGCCATTCGCCGGGTCGCCCTCAAAGATCGTCACGTAGAGCTTGTCCTTGGAAATTCCGAGCCACTCTTTGCTGGTCACCAGTTCCCAGGCAAAGGCGATGGCGTCTTTTTTGAAGTAATCGCCAAAGGAAAAATTCCCCAGCATCTCAAAGAAGGTATGATGCCTCCGCGTGAAGCCGACATTCTCCAGGTCGTTGTGCTTGCCCCCGGCGCGGACGCACTTTTGCGAGGTCGTTGCGCGGGAGTACTCGCGCCGTTCGGCCCCCAAAAAAACATCCTTGAACTGATTCATCCCCGCGTTCGTAAACAAAAGCGTGGGGTCGTTGGCGGGCACCAGCGAGGAAGAATGCACCTGCCGGTGACCCTTCGACTCAAAAAAGCGCAGAAAAGCGGAGCGGATTTCGTTTCCAGAGCGGATTTCCATGGCTCTTTCAGTGTAATTGGCGGCGGGGAAAACAGCGAAACCAGATTCCGGCGATGCGGGATTTTGTGGCAATACAAGCGAAAAGCAACCGCAGGTCCTTCGATTTTCTTCGCTTCGGCACCTATGAACATGGTCGTAATTGGAGCGTATATGAAACAAATACAGCAAGTTAGCTTCCGCTGCGCGGAAATCGCGAGTTAGCGAGTTCGCGGCGGTTCATGTCTGACGAAACGTGCAGTGGCGAATCCGGTCGCTCAGGATGACAGATTTATTGAGTAGGGCAAAGCTTTCTTGCTCGTTCAATGATTCATGGTTCTTTCTGACCACCAATTGCCCCGAATCCCGCACAATCATGGGAGAATGAAAGCAGACCTGTTATGACTACCGAAAACAACGAAGTGACCT
>Ga0255351_1000061_pt1 | contig 50170 bp, 45 predicted proteins | sample HBST25r2metaG_FD_186024 | JGI IMG/M metagenome (GOLD analysis project Ga0255351, IMG submission 186024) | Peat soil microbial communities from Stordalen Mire, Sweden - H.B.S.T-25.r2 | ecosystem: Environmental > Terrestrial > Soil > Wetlands > Peat | place: Sweden: Norrbotten County, Stordalen... | reverse complement strand
CCCCAAGGGGTATCCCTGTCTAGTTCTTTGGCCGTATGAAAATGTTCCTTTTGGAAATGTAGCGCCGGCCTCCCGGCCCACGTTCGTTCATTGGATAGAACATCTTCATCCGGTCACGGACCTAGCAACCGGAACCTCGCAAATGCCTTACTTCGCATCGAGGCTCACCTCAGGTAACTGCTCATAACTGACAAATGCGAGCTTGAGACTGTCCGGTGACCACGAAGGGACATTGATGGTTCCCTGACCTCCGAAGAGCTTCGCCAGCACGTGGACCTTCTTATCCTTCAGCGACATGAGCCGGAGTTCCACATCCTTGTCCGGCGGGTGGCCGGTGACGCCTTTCTCATAGGCCAGAAACACCATCCATTGTCCGTCGGGTGAGATGTGCGGGAACCAGTCGTTGCTCTCATCGGAGATGACCTGCTCCTGCTCTTTGCCGTCGGGCTTCATGCGCCATATCTGCATCTGCCCAGTGCGCTCCGAATTGAAGTAGATAAAGGCGCCGTCGGGTGAATACTCGGGGCCATCGTCGAGCCCAGCGGCAGTCGTCAGCCGCAGCTCTTCGCCGCCAGCCGCGGGGATGGTGTAGATGTCGAAGTTGCCGCCGCGTTCTCCTGTGAACGCCAAGGTTTTTCCATCCGGCGACCAGCCATGCCAGTAAGAAGGCCCGTTCGCGGTGACTTGTCGGGGTGCGCCTCCGCCAATGGGCAGTACGTAAACGTGGGACCCCTTGTCAGCTCCCGACTGGTCGCTGATGGCCAGGAATTGACCGTCGGGCGAGATGCCGTGATCGTTGTTGCAACGGGTCTGAGCACCGGTAGCGATGAGCGTGGACTCCGAGGCGCCCAAGGCAAGCCGGCGGATAGCGCCGTCCTGATTGAAGATCAGGAAAGAACCGTCACGAGACCAGTTTGGAGCTTCAAAGTGCCCAGCAGCGACATATTCCACATGGCGATCTGTAGAGGCAATCGCGACTGTTTCCAGCGCGCTCACCAGCATCTGTTTACCGGTTGCGGCAGGGAGCTGCACCAGGCTGACGTTGGAGAAGACAGCCTTCTCGATAACGTCCTTGTCGTGAGCGCAGACGCCGATTCCAACATAGAACTCACCGGTAAGCGCCAGCTTGGTGGCCGCGCCGGCGGGTTCAAGCTTGCCGCCCTCGCCGGAGACAAATGCGTAAATGAAATCGCCGTGCTTCTCGATGCGAACGGTCTTGGGCGCGGAGACATTCGACTCGACCTCGTGCGTGTCGGCGCCGGCCGGGTTGCGGTATTGCAGAGACGTCAGGCCGCTTCCATGCACGGCTACGTCAACAGATGCAGAGCTTCCATCAAGCGACTGGCGAATCATCAGAACGGCCTTGCGATGGGCATTCCCGCCTTTACCGATAAAGGCAATGTCTGCGGTGAGGGCAACATTGCCGGAGACTTTTTTCCAGACAAAATGAAAATCGTCGATTCCGAACCACATGTTTTCGCCGCTGCCACTGACCGTGTAGGCGTTGCGGACGTGGTCATATTCCGCTGAGCCGGCGTGGAGCACAGTTCCCACGTCCTGGTGCCCCTCAAAGAGCCCAATCGGCTGGGTTGCGGCACCCGCGGCCACCGCAACGGTGAACACTGCCAAACCGCACAGCTTACTCAGTGGGCGAACAAAGCAATCAAACATGAATAACCTCTCAGAACGTGGCATGTATAGAGCATCAATATGTTATTCCTCGCCAGGCAGGATCGGGTAAAACAAAATCCGCGGCCTGCCATTGCCAGACACAGCACATCTGCTCCCCATGCACACCACGGTCAGTTTTACATGTGCCACAACGACGTTGGTCGCGCCCTACGGTTGTTCGCAACCTGAACGGACTGCCCCGCTTCGAGCGTTGAAACAGGGCGGTCTTTTGCCCCTTACAATCGATGAAGGATGAGGGTATCGATGCCCGGACGGAACTGCTTCAACCTGGCGGAAACCGTTACAGCAAAATCAGGGATGATTTACCCAGAGGCCATGCAGCAAAGTCGACGCGACCAACTGGGAGCGGCGACCCTGAATGAATCCCATTGGGCACAGTTTCCCTGATTTTGCTCTAGTTCTTTGGCCGTATGAAAATGTTCCTTTTGGAAATGTAGCGCCTCCTCGTTGGAAATGTAGCGCCGGCCTCCTGGCCGGCTGTAGCGTGGGCCTCCCGGCCCACGTTCGTTCATTGGATAGAATATCTTCATCCGGTCACGGACCTAGTGCGAGGAAACACATGAGAGTTGGAATCGTTGGAACCGGCGCTGTCGCCTGGAAACATGCTGAAGCCTACAAGAACATTGGCTACCAGCTAAGAGCCTGCACCAATACTACGGCTGCGCGCGGGCGCAAGTTTGCCGACGCTACCGGAGCGGAACTGCTGGAGACTGTCGACGAGCTTTGCCGGCATCCGGAGATAGATATCGTCGATGTCTGCACGTTTCCAGCTTATCGGCTTCCCGTGGTCGAACTATGTGCCAGAAATGGAAAACATGTTCTGGTACAGAAGCCGATGGCTATCGATCTCGAGACCGCTGGACAAATGATTGTTCTGGCACGGGATGCCGGGATTCAGTTGGGCGTTGTAAGTCAGCATCGCTTTGATGACTCCGTGCTGTTTCTGAAGCGGGCAATCGCAGAGGGACGTCTGGGGAGAATCCTGCAAGCAGACGCGTACGTAAAATGGTGGCGTTCAACCGAGTATTACGCACGCCCGATCAAGGGGAGCTGGGCCGTCGAAGGTGGAGGGGCGCTGATCAGCCAGGCAATCCATCAAGTGGATCTCTTGTTACACCTGGTGGGCACTGTGGATGAGGTCTTTGGCTACTGGAAGCTCGGAGGCGTACATCCGATCGAGTCTGAAGACCTGTTGAGTGCTGTCCTTCATTATTCCTCGGGTGCCCTGGGCGTGATTCAGGCCTCGACATCGCTGTGGCCAGGATATCCTGAGAGGCTGGAGATTCATGGAACCAAGGGGACAGCCATCGTCACGGGCGATCAACTGACAGCTTGGGATGTCCAGGATGACACGGGAGACCCTGCACCGATAGGTCGCCAGGCCGCTTCAGGGGCGTCGATTCCGATGGCTATCTCCGTAGTGCCTTTTGAAAGACAACTCTCCGACTTTGGAGAAGCATGCAAGGCGGGCAGACCTTCCGCGTGTTCGGGCCTGGATGGGTTCAGGGCGCTACAACTCGTCAAAAGTATCTATACATCATGTGCGGAGGCACGGAAGGTTGAGATCGCGCCGGCGAAGTTCTAAAGTATTTTCAATTCAAGTGTTAACACGTCGGCTGTGCCCCATCCATTGTGCGTCCTTTGCACAATGGGTGGGCGGGCTATGATGTCCATCTCGACGGTAAAGAGTTAACCCGAATGCGCCCTGAGAATCTGTCTGAAAACTGGCGAAAGAAGCCTCGCAAGTATTTGCAGTTAATTATGTACTCGCGGCGCATAATGTGAATTGAGTGGAGCCAGATAGCAGCGTGGAAGCTCCACCAGTGCAAGAATGGGCCGGAAGCTGCGCACAAGCAGGCGCGGAAGCACAGGGCTCTGTCTGCCAGAATGAGTGAAACAAATATTTTACGCACCCCGAAAAAGCGGCCTAACTCCTTTAATGTCTAGATTCTGCAAATAACTCCTGTGGAATCAAGAATTTGGAGCAACACCCATACCGTAACTCATTGAAAACAAGGAATTTCCTTACAGAAGCGGGGTGGGGGTGGAGGGCATTCATCTGTATGCAGGGTGCCTGCCCCACACTGCTTGGCGCTCCCCTGGCGATGCCGGCCCTCTGTCTCCGTGCGGGCGCGGCCCCTCCAGTGCTTACGCAGGTTCCGAGCCTCTTGACCGCGCCGCCTTCATTACCAGTCCGTCAGCGTTCCATCCAGCTTCCGATTAACCGGAAGATACGCCCGTTGATACGGATACTTTGCCGCCAGACTCTCATCCAGCTCCACGCCCAGCCCTGGCGCATCGCCTGGAACCATCAGCCCATCCTTGAAGCTGTATTGGTGTGGGAAAACCGCGTCTGTCTCATCCGTGTGCGGCATCAGTTCCTGTATCCCGAAGTTATGAATCGCCGTATCGAAATGCAGCGCCGCGGCCATCGTCACCGGAGATAGGTCCGTCGCTCCGTGGAAACCGGTTCGCACGTGATACAGGTCTGCAAAGTCGGCCGCCTTCTTGAGGTGGGTGAAGCCTCCCCCATGCACCAGTGTCATCCGCAGATAGTCGATCCACTGGTTGCGAATCAGATCGTGTGCGTCCCAAATCGAGTTGAACACCTCGCCCACCGCGATCGGCGTCGTCGTATGTTCACGGATGATCTTATAGCCCTCCTGCAGCTCGGCCGGCGTTGGGTCTTCCATCCAGAACAGGTGAAACGGTTCCAGCTCTTTACCCAGCCGTCCCGCCTCGATGGGCGTCAATCGATGGTGGCAGTCGTGGAGCAGGTGCAACTCGTCCCCAAAAACCTCGCGCACCTGCGCAAACAGCTTGGAAACATGACGCAGATAAAGCTCGCTGGACCACTCGTATTCCGATGGCAGCCCACGCTCGGCCGGCTCGTAGCGTCCCGGTCCCTTCGAGATGCCGTAGGTAGTCGCTAGCCCTGGAATCCCGCTCTGAACCCTGATCGCCTTGAAGCCCATCTCCTTGTGTCGCGCCACGTCTTCCAGCGCGTGATCGATATCCTTGCCGTTGGCATGCGCATACACCAGGATGCCCTCGCGGCTCTTGCCACCCAGCAGGTTATAGACCGGCGTGTTCAGTGCCTTGCCCTTGATGTCCCAAAGTGCCACATCTACCGCGGCAATGGCTGCCATGGTTACAGGTCCACGCCGCCAGTACGCTCCACGATAGAGATATTGCCAGATATCTTCCGTCTGGAACGGATCGCGGCCGATGATACAGGGAATCACGTGCTCGGTAAGATAACTCGCCACCGATAACTCGCGCCCATTCAGCGTGCCGTCACCCAAGCCATGGATGCCTTCATCGGTCTCAATCTTCAGCGTGACAAAGTTTCTGCCTGGCGACGTGATGTTTACATAGGCATTGGTAATCTTCATGGCAGCAATGACTCCTCAGCTCCAAACAAGTACAGGGCGTTCACCCCTCGCCTTCCACTAACGCTCCGCGCAAGTAGTCAGCCATCGTATTGCTCCCTATTCCCTGATCCCTGATCTCTGATCTCCGATTATTGGTTCACTCCGCTGGCCAGGAAGCCGCCATCGACGGCAATTACCTGTCCGGTGACAAACGAAGCCGCCTCCGAGGCCAGGAAGATGGCCGCCCCGACCACTTCGCGAGCCTTGCCGAACCGGCCCATGGGCGTACGAAGAATCAACTCGTCTCCGCGCGGAGTCCCTTGAATGATGCTGTCGTTCAGGGGCGTTGGAAAGACCCCCGGCGCAATGGCATTCACATTCACGCCCTTCCGCGCCCACTCGATGGCCAAAGACCGGGTCAGCGACACCACCGCCGCCTTGCTGGCCGAGTACGCTGCTACCTCGTAAAAACTCACAAACGATGAGAGGGACGCGATGTTGACAATGCGCCCATATCCCGCCCGGATCATGGTCGCGCCGAAGATCTGGCAGCAGCGCAGGGTGCCTGTCAGGTTGGTCTCCATCACTCGTGACCATTCGTCCTCTTCCACTTCCAGCGTAGGCGCCATGTGAGTAATTCCGGCAGCATTCACAAGGATGTCCACCTTGCCAAACTCCTTGAATACTACATCGTGCAGCTCCTGCACAGATGCCCGGTTCACCACGTCGCTGGCCACACATAGCGAGCGCCTGCCCAGCGCTTCGATCTCCGCCGCTACCTTTTCCACCTGCTCCAGGCGCCTTGAACTGGCAACCACGTCGGCTCCGGCTTCCGCCAGACCCAGCGCAATCGCATGGCCAAGCCCGGTGGTTCCTCCGGTCACGATTGCAACTCGTCTTCTCAAATCGAAAAACATTGCGCTCATGAATGAATTCCTCTGAGCTGCAGCTCAAAGACGCCGCTTTGCCCTGACAACTTGACGACGGCGTTCTTAGGGAATACAAACTGGCAGACTGTACCAAGTAGAATCAGTCCAGCGCTCGCCAAACAAATGATCATTAGTTTGTGTTCCAAAGAAAGAATACCAGATTGCAGTGAATTCTCACCGCCGCTGGGATTGCCGGAGGTTGAGCGAAGCAAGCAATTGAAACGGATTCCTGGTGGTCCCCTTCGGCGAGAAGCGGCATAACCAATACTCCAATGCCATTCTGAGTGATCTCCTTGGGCTCTTACTGCTTGCACGTCTCGCTTGGTGGCTGCTTGGTGGAACTCGACGCTATCGTGCATTGGATTCAGAGGGGGATCACCGCACGACGAGCCCGTTTGCCTGCCACTGGCTTTGACCGCAGGTGGCCCGAATGGCGCTGGAGGACAATCGCAGCTGCGCCACGTAGCCGCGAAAGTTCGCGATCGTTGGTGGTTCCCAGACGAGGTGCTGGGCCAGCCAGCATCGCAGCCTCAAGTTCAGCTTGAATCATGGGACCGAAGCGAGCCCATGAGGTGGTAATGTCGCCGGCAATCAAAATCACTTCAGGAGAGAGTGCCGCAGTGATGAGCCTCAGACCGCGGCCAAGGCAGGCTGCCTGCCGGGACACAGCTGCGATCGCCGAGGCATCTCCCTCCTCTGCCATGCGCAGCAGGTCGTGAATTGTGACTGCTTTCTCTTTGTGAGAGATCTCCTCATAGTAGCGCAGAGCAGCATTGGAGGAGGCAAAGACTTCCCAGCACCCACGCTGTCCACACCCGCACAAGGGACCCATCGGGTCGATGGGGCTATGGCCGAATTCCCCGGCCAGCCCGCTTCGGCTGGTAACAATCTGTCCGTTGGCGAGGATCGCCGCGCCGACTCCCTCTGAAACCGTAATCAGTACGGCATTGCGAATGCCATCTAACTTGCCCGACCAGAGTTCGGAAAGCAGGCAGGCGTTGGCGGCGTTGGCCAGCTCGACCTGAAGCTGCATCTTTTTTTCCATGGACTTCTTAATATCGTAGTTCCCCCACTTGAGATTTGGAGCGAGGATGAGACGTTGCGATTCAGGGTCAACGCGGCCAGGCAAGCTTATGCCGATTCCTTCACAAGAGCGGTCGGAATGATCGGCGCGCATCGATTGCATGCAGAGAGCAATCTTGGCGATCGAGCGCTCGGGATCAGAAACCAGGGGCACCACCTGGCGAGCGAGAAACCGTCCATTCAAATCCAACAGCGCAACAATAGCCTGATGGGGCCTCACATCGGCGGCCAGGATCACCAATTCATCGTTGAGAGAAAGAAGCGTGGGGCGGCGGCCCCTCGGCCTGTGAACGACGGCGCCCTCCTTTACCCATTTCTCGCTGATGAGTTGCTCGACTATCGCGGATATCGTGCTTGGCTGCAGGCCTGAGGCTCGGGCAAGATCAGCACGAGATACAGGCTGCTTGGAACGAACAATCTCCAACACAATATCGCGATTGATATCCCGCGCATTCTCGCTCGAGGCCAGCTCAACATAGGCCAAGTCGATCCGCTTCATTCCGCGGGTCGCGGGTCCCGAACGTGAGGTCGAATTCATCCTTGCTGCCTCACTTCCCTTTCAAGGTACTCATCGTGCAACAGAGCGATCGGGCCGGTCATCCAAAGCCACGCATATTCCTCTACGGTGCTCCGGAGACCGGCCAATCAAGCACGGCCTGCCGCAAGAGCCGCCATTTCGAACAATTATAACTTGAAATGAAGGAAATGCTCTTGCAATTGTGTCTCATGCAAAGTAATGCCACAACCATAAAAGAGGCAGAGAGGAATTGAACTTACTCCCTGGCCCGTATCAACACTCTTCACTTCATTGGCAGTTCACCGCTCGAGAGAAATCGGGAGACCCGGAACGCCCTATAATCGGTACGCTTTCTTCACAAGTCCATAAGTCAGTTCCCGTGCAAGTTCCACTGCTTCATCCTCATCGATGCGCTGCCCGGCTACCAGGCGCGCCAGGAACCCGGCATCCATGCGCCGGGCCACGTCGTGCCGCGCGGGGATCGACAAAAGGGCCCGCGTATCGTCGTTGAAGCCCACGGTGTTATAAAAGCCGCCGGTCTCGAGCACCTGTGCGTGGAAGCGTTTCATTCCTTCCGGACTGTCGTGGAACCACCACGGAGGTCCAAGCCGCAGGCAGGGATAGTGGCCGGCCAGCGGCGCCAATTCCCGGCTGTACGTGCTTTCATCCAGCGTGAAGAGAATGATCGTCAGTCGTGGCTCGTTCCCAAATCGTGCAAGCAGCGGCCGCAGCGCCTCCACGAAATTGATGGGCGCGGGAATGTCTGAGCCCATATTGCTGCCGTAGCGCGCGAAGATCTGCTGGTTATGGTTTCGCGCCGAGCCGGGATGAATCTGCATCACCAAGCCGTCGTCCAGGCTCATGCGCGCCATTTCGGTGAGCATCTGGGCACGGAAGAGTTCCTCCTGCGCGGCATCGGCGGTTCCGGCCACCACCAACTCGAACAGCCGCGCCGCCTCCGCCTCGCTCAAGTCTGCCGTTTGCGCGGTGGGGTGGCCATGGTCCGTGGACACCGCCCCCAGAGTCTTGAAGAACTGCCGTCGCGCAGCCAGGGCGCTCAGATAGCCCGGCCAGGTCGCCGTGTCTTCGCCGGCAATCTCCCCAAGGGCCTGAACATTCTTGCGAAAGTCTGGAAGACTGGGATCGACCACCGGATCGGGTCGAAACGCCGGCACAATCCTACCCGCCCAACCCGAATCGCGAATGGCCGCGTGATTCGCCAGTGAATCCAGTGGTGAGTCGGTGGTTGCCAGCACCTCAATCCTGAAGCGGTCATACAGGGCACGCGGCAAAAACTCCGCCGTAGCCAACCCTCTTTCGATTGTCTCGTAGTAGTGATCCGCCGTGGAGGTGGACAGCCGCTCATCGAGCCCAAAGAGTTCCTGAAAAGCGAAATCAAGCCAGAGCCGGGTCGGCGTGCCGCGAAACAGGTGGTAATGGCTGGCAAAAGTCCGCCACACCTTGCGCGGCTCGGCAATCTGGGTGCGCCCAATCTCCAAGTCCTCTAACGAGACCCCCTGGCTATACAACATGCGGAAAACGTAATGGTCGGGCTGCACAAACAACGCCACCGGATCTGGAAATGGCTCGTTACGCGCAAACCACTCCGCCTGCGTGTGCCCATGCGGGCTCACAATGGGCAGATTCCGAATCTCCGCGTAGAGCCGCCGGGCAATCGTTCTCACTTTTTCTTCGGCCGGAAAAAGCCTGTCTTCGTTGAGCAAAGCCACTGAGGTCCCCTTTTACTAGCCCATCGTCTATCGTTCAAGCCCCTCGCGCTCGTACAATGTGGCAGTCTGGCGGATTTGCGTAAGCTGATTTCCAGGACTCGCGCATGGTTGGAGATTGTTTTGTCACGGACAGCTGAAGCGGAGGTAACATATTTTTTCCATGACGCGAATTATTTGTTCTATCCGAGATTGTTGTCAAGGTCAATTCGCGTTCGGCGTCGATCGGAATCTCGATTGAAGATGAATAGGCAGGCAAATCCATCGATGGGAGCGTTCTCTTGACAGCCGCGCCTCGAAGAGAATAAATTCGCGTCGAACAGTAAAATACTGTCAAAAACCGATTTGTGGGCGTATCCAGGGGATGTTCTGCACCGGAGACGATCCGAGAATCTGCAAGTCGCTTCTGCAATTGCCCATCGATCCCTTGATTTGGAAATGCTGTTGGCAGGACGGAGGAGAAATGAACTTGAAATCTACGGGCCGGCGTGACTTTCTGAAGCAGACCGGATTAATGGGGTCGATTGCGATGATGGCGGGGTTGCCAAATGGCGCGATGGCTTTGGGCGGGGAGCAAGGCCGCGTGATCGAAGATGCGGTCCTGCCTGCACAGTCCGACGAGGCGCCGAAATATCACATCAAGTTTGCGGTGTGCGGCGTGAGCCACGACCACGTCTACGGCATGATCGGCGCCATCCAGCGTGGCGGCGGCGAGATGGTTGCGGCCTGGATCGAGGAAGCAGACAAGCTCGCGACTTTCACCAAGCGATTTCCCGACGTGAAGGTCGTGAAGACGCAAGATGAGATTCTGAACGACCCTTCGGTACAACTGGTGCTCAGCTCACAGATAGCCAATGAGCGGGCCCCGCTCGGCGTGCGTGCGATGAAGCATGGCAAGGACTTTTTATCGGACAAGCCGGGTATTACGACCCTGGAGCAACTGGCGGAAGTGCGGAAGACAATCGCCGAGACAAAGCGGATCTACGGCATTATGTACAGCGAGCGCCTGGAGGTAAAAGCAGCGGTGTATGCCGGAGTGCTGATCGAGCAAGGCGCGATCGGCAAGGTCATTCAGACAATTAACATTGCTCCACATCAGATTATTCAGGGTCACGGCGATGCGGGTGGCGGAACGGGGCGGCCGGAATGGTTCTGGAACCCCGACCAGTATGGGGGCATTCTCTGCGACATCGGTTCGCACCAGGTAGACCAGTTTCTGTATTACACGGGGTCGAAGCAGGCCGAGGTGGTGGAGTCGCAAATTGCCAATGTGCGGCATCCGGATCGTCCGCGGTTTCAGGATTTTGGCGACATGGTATTGCGCGGAGACCGCGGCCTGGGATATGTGCGGCTGGACTGGTTTACTCCCGATGGGCTGGGGACCTGGGGCGATGGACGGCTCTTCATTCTGGGTACCAATGGCTACATCGAGGTGCGCAAATACACCAATGTGGCAGTAAAGCACCAGGGAAACAATCTGTTCATCGTGGACAGCAAGGAGGCGCGTTATATCGATTGCAACAACATGCCGCTTCCGTTTGGGCCCCTGTTTGTTGCGGATATCGTGAATCGCACGCATGTTGCGCAGGATCAGGATCAATGCCTGCTGGCGGCGGAGCTGGTCATCAAGGCGCAGAAGAACGCCAAGTTCGTAACGCTGAAGGATTAGCAGAAGGAGAGCACGATGAAGAACGCGGTGAAGGGTGGAGTTTCCCGACGCAGGTTTTTGAAAACCGGGCTGGGCGCGGCGGCAGCGATTGGATTCCCCACGATTGTGCCTTCGGCCGTTCTGGGCCAGTATGCGCCGAGCAAGCGCATCAATATTGGCGCCATTGGCGCGGGGCGCATCTCGCGCGTTCACGATATGGCGTCGATTTTGCCGTACGATCGCGCCAGAATCATGGCGGTCTGCGACCTGGATGCACATCGTGTCGAGGACGGGAAAAAGCTGGTCAACGACTTCTATGCGGCCAAGACAGGCAAGCCCTACGACGGTGTGACCGGATACGCGAACTATCACGATCTGTTGGCCAACAAAGATATCGACGCGGTAGTGGTGAGTACACCGGATCATTGGCATGCCCTGATCGGCGTCGATGCGGTGCGGGCGGGAAAGGACGTGTACCTGCAGAAGCCGGCGTCATTGACGATTGCGGAGGGCCGGGCGCTGAGCGATGCGGTTCAGGCTTCGGGACGGATTCTGCAGATCGGCAGCCAGCAGCGTTCGACAGTGCAGTTTCGGTATGCGGCGGAGTTGGTGCGCAACGGCCGCATCGGCGACCTGCAACGTGTGGAGGTGGGTTTGCCGGGCGATCCAGCCGGTGGCGACAAGACACCTATGCCGGCGCCTGACGGGTTCAACTATGCGATGTGGCTGGGCGAGACGCCGTATGTGTATTACACGGTTGACCGGGTGCATCCGCAATCGGGCTACGGCCGTCCGGGGTGGCTGCGCTGCAGACAGTTTGGCGCAGGCATGATTACCGGATGGGGAGCGCACCATATCGATAGCGCGCACTGGGGCATGAATACGGAATACACCGGCCCGATCGAAATCTGGGGCCACGCGGAGTTTCCCGATCATGGGCTATGGGATGTGCATGGACCGTTCAAGACTGAGGCGTTGTATGCGAACGGCGTGCACATGAGCGTGAGCGGCGATTATGCGAACGGAATCAAGTTCTATGGAACCAAGGGATGGATCTTTGTCTCGCGCGGCAACGAGCAAGTGACGAAGAGCGATCCGGCGGCGAAGCTGAACGATGCAACCGCGCTGGCGTCGAGCGATCCAGCGATCGTCAAGTCGGTGATCGGGCCGGATGAAATTCACCTGTACGAAAGCAAGGAACAGCATGGCAACTGGCTGGATTGCATCATCAGCCGCAAAGCGCCGATTTCTCCGGTCGAGCTGGGGCATCGGGCATGTTCTACTTGTCTTATTCACGATATGGCGATGGTGCTGAAGCGCAAGCTCTACTGGGACCCTACCAGGGAGCGCTTCAAGAACGACGACGAGGCGAATAGCATGTTATCGCGTCCGCAACGGGCGCCTTACATGCTGTCGTAAAGGGGAGAATCATGATAACTAGACGCGATGCTCTGGTTGGATTGCTGGCGATGCCGAGCGCTCTCAATGGATTTGCCTTGGCAGCGAACGAGCAGCCGATTCTTGGACCAACGGTCTTCAACTGGAACGATATGAAGCCCGTCAAGACCAAGACCGGCGAAGTCAGGTCGCTTTGCAAGAGCCCGACCGCGACACTGGACCAGTTGGAGATGCATGTCACCACGCTGAACCCGGGCGAGACCTCGCACCCGCCACATAGGCACGTGAATGAGGAACTGATCATCATTCGCGAGGGTGACTGCGAAACTCTTTCGAACGGCAATTGGGTAAAGGCAGGGCCGGGGTCGGTGGTCTTCAACGCATCGAACAGCCTGCACGGGTTCCGTAACATTGGGACCACGCCGGCAACTTATCACGTCATCAACTGGAGTCCTAACAAGGACATGGCCGCGAAGCCGCCATCCTAGCGTGTAGATGCGTAAACTCCCCGGTCTCGGAAGCGAGACCGGGGGCGCCCCGGCCGTCCTCATCGCATTCCACAATCGTGCGGTCGCGGTACTAGCTGCATGGCACTGGAACGCCTAAGTATTCGCGCTGATGTTTGACTTCTAACCGACAAGGTAACCGACCTATGCGCAAGCTTGCAATGACCTTGATTTGTGCGGCTGCGATGCAGGGGGCAGCACAGGTTCCTGCATCGAACCCCGTGTCCATTCAAGTTGACCTGGCCAAGCCGCAAGGGCCGTATACGCCGATCTACGCCTGGTTTGGCTATGACGAGTCAAACTACACGACGATGAAATACGGCAAGCAACTGCTCAGGGAGCTGCATGACCTGAGCCCTGTGCCGGTGACCATTCGCACGCATCATCTGCTGACATCGGGGAACGGAGTGGCGGAGCTCAAGTGGGGTTCATCGAACGTATTCACGGTGGATGCAAATAGAAAGCCGGTGTACGACTTCACGATTACCGACCAGACCTTCGACGAGTTCCAGAAGGCAGGGGTGCGGCCGATGGTGGAGCTTGGCTTCATGCCCAAAGACCTTGCCGCAACCGTTGCCGGAGTTGCCGCGTACCAGGTTCACTACCCAGCCAACACGACCTCTGGCGCATCAAACAATCCGCCTGAGGACTACGTTTTGTGGGGCGAACTGGTGCGGCGCTACACCGAGCATCTTGTCGGACGTTATGGAAAGCAGGAGGTAAGTAGGTGGTACTTCGAAGTGTGGAATGAGCCGGATATCTCCTACTGGCACGGCACGCCCGCGGAGTACTACAAGCTCTACGACTACGCGGTAGCTGGGGTTCGTGCGGCACTCCCGAATGCAATGGTGGGCGGACCGGCAAGCACGGGGCCTGCCTCAGAGAAAGCAGCCGGCTTTCTGAATAACTTCCTGAAGCACTGCCTGAACGATAAGAGCGCGGCGAATGGCCAGCCAATCCCGCTTGATTTCATCTCGTTCCATCCCAAGGGCCGGCCGACAGTGGTAGACGGGCACGTGCGAATGGGACTAGCGAATGAGTTGCAGGCCAGCCGAGCCGGCTTTGAGATTGTCGCGAGTTATCCGCGGTATATTCATCTGCCCATCATTTTGAGCGAGGCCGATCCGGAGGGCTGCGCGGCTTGCTCCATGAAGGTGAATCCAGCGAATGCGTATCGGAACGGACCACTCTACGCATCGTATACGGCGGCGGCGATCAAGGCACTGCTCGACCTGCGGGACCGGACCAAGGTAAACCTGATCGCTATGTTGTCGTGGTCGTTCGAATTTGAGAACAAGGAGTACTTCGAAGGATTTCGCACGCTGGCAACGAATGGGGTGGACAAGCCGGTGCTGAATGTTTTCCGGATGGCCGGGTTGATGTCCGGGGAACGGGTGATGACGAGCAGCACAGGACAGGTTCCGCTGGATGAGGTCCTTAAGATGGGAGTGAAGGAGACACCGGACGTGGACGCACTCGCAACGAAGGCGGATCATGAAGCGGCAGTTATGCTTTGGAACTACCATGACGACGACTTGCCAGCAGCCGGCGCGGAGGTGCAAGTGACGATTGCAGGGGTTCCAGCGGGAGTGAAGAAAGTGTTGCTGGAACACTATCGCATCGACGACACGCACAGCAATTCATACAGCGTGTGGAAGGGGATGGGCTCTCCGCAGACGCCGACGGCGGAGCAGTATGCACGGTTGAAAGAGGCGGGACAACTGGAGCTTCTGAGTTCGCCGGAGTGGCTCGATGTAAACGGCGGCAAGGTGACGATCGGCACTCGCCTTCCACGGCAGGCTACCTCATTGATGCGATTGATTTGGTGATCGAGCCGCCGCGCAACCAATAGGCAACGCAAAGCGGTTCAAGGGAGAAAAAAGTCATGGCAGTTGAACAGGTGTTAGTGGCGGGTGAATGGCGCAACGCGATGGCGAAGTCTACCTTTCGAGTGGAAGATCCCGCAACCGGTGTGACGCTCGAAGGAGAGTTCCCGGTCAGCGAGTGGCAGGACTGCGAGGATGCGCTGAATGCGGCTGCGGCTGTGGCCCGAGAACTGCGAGCGGCGCCCGCTGAAAGGCTGGCGGATTTCCTCGATCTCTATGCGAAGAAGATCGAGGAGAATGCGGCTGCGCTGGTAAGTATCGCGAACGCGGAGACCGGGCTTGCGGCCTCCCCGAGGCTGAGAGACGTCGAGCTGCCGCGAACCACGACGCAGTTGCGTCAAGGAGCGGCAGCCGCGCGCGAGGGATCGTGGACGCAGGCCGTCATCGACACGAAAGCAAATATCCGTTCTCACTACGCGCCGATCGGGCCGGTGGTCATCTTCGGGCCCAACAACTTTCCTTTCGCGTTCAACGGCATCTCGGGCGGCGACCTGACGGCGGCCATCGCCACGGGCAATCCGGTGATCGCGAAGGCCAATCCTCTGCACGCGGGCACCAGCAAGCTGCTCGCCGAGTGCGCGGTCGCGGCCCTGGCTCAGGTTGGGCTGCCGCCAGCTACGCTGCAGATGATTTACCGCACCAGCAAAGAGGATGGGCTGCGACTGGTGAGCGACTCACGCATCGGAGCGGTGAGCTTTACCGGAAGCCGCGAGGCCGGGCTGCGTTTGAAGGCCGCGGCAGAGAGCGCGGGAAATCCAATCTACCTTGAGATGTCGAGCCTCAATCCAGTCATACTGTTGCCCGGCGCACTGGCTGAGCGCGGGGAACAGCTTGCCGCCGAGCTGGCGGATAGCTGCCTGGCCGCGAGCGGCCAATTCTGCACCAGCCCGAATCTGATTCTCATGATCGCCGGGGAGGCAGCTGAGCGATTGGCTGCCAATCTGGCGGAGATCCTCGATAAGCGTCCGCCGGCTCCGCTGCTTTCGGCTGGCGGCCTCAAAGGACTGGATGAGAGCGTCCACGCGCTGATCGATTCCGGGGCCAAAGTGGTTACCGGCGCTGAGCCGGCAGGTGGTTGCGGTTGCCGCTACAAGAACACGCTGCTGCGCACCACTGCCACGCAGTTTCTGGCTCAGCCTGAGGGTCTGCAGCGTGAGGCGTTCGGCAACGCAACGATGGTGGTCACGGCAGCGGACATTGCTCAGTTGCGGCAGGTCATTGAAGCGCTTGAGGGAAACTTGACCGGCAGCATTTACTCGAATTTGAATGGCGAGGATGATGCAATCTATGCGGGAGTTGCCGGCGATCTCCGTTTCAAGGTGGGGCGGCTCTTGAACGACAGGATGCCCACAGGGGTTGCGCTGAGCCCGGCAATGAATCACGGCGGACCTTATCCCGCAACGGGGCATCCGGGGTTTACGGCGGTCGGCATTCCAGCGTCGCTGCTGCGCTTTGGCGCGTTGCATTGCTACGACAATGTGCGCTCGGATCGACTGCCCGCCGTCTTGCGGGACAAGTCGCCGAATGCTGCGATGTGGCGCAGGATCGACGGCGCTTGGACCCGCGGCTAGAGGATGCAACACGATCCTATCGAAAAAGGGTGGGAAGAAAGTGACGAATCCAAGCGGATTGTGACAATATGGATTGTTCAGTAAACGCTTTCCCAGTAGGTTGGCAATTGGGAACCGGAGAATGAAGATGGGCATGAATTCAAGAGTCTTGCACGCTGAAATTTCGAGTGCACCCGTGAAGGCCGCAAAGATTGCGCTGCTGGCGTTGGCAACCGCCGTCATAGCCGGCGTTTGCTCGGCACAGGCGCCGCAAGCGAACCTCAACATTCAGTTGGATAAGCCAGCGCACGCCGTGAGCCCGACTCTCTATGGGTTGATGACCGAGGAGATCAACTATTCCTACGACGGCGGCCTGTATGCGGAGATGGTGCGCAACCGTACGTTCCAGGATCATGGTTGGGCCGGCGTAGGGAGATGGAACATTGAGCACAACGGGAATTCCGTTGCGTCCATGGCGGTCGATCAGACGGACGGACCCAGCCCGGCCCTTGATCTGAGCTTGGCAATCACGGTGAAAAAGGCCGATCCGGCTAATCCAGCCGGCGTTCGGAATGAGGGCTATTGGGGGATGGCTGTTCGTCCCAACACCACCTACAAAGGTTCGCTTTACGCTAAGACCGACTCGGCTGACATTGGACCGCTGACGGTCATGCTGGTCAACGACAACACGGGTATGCCGGTAGCAACGGCCTCGGTGCAAGGGATCTCGACCGAGTGGAAGCGATATGAGTTCACGCTGACAACTGGCAAGGTAGAGCCTTCGGCGGAGAATCACCTCCTGCTTACAGTCGGACATGCCGGCAAGCTGTGGATCGATCTCGTATCGCTGTTTCCGCCCACTTATAAGAATCGCGAAAACGGAAATCGTGCTGACCTGATGGAGATGATGGCGGGGATGCATCCAAAGTTTCTGCGGCTGCCGGGCGGCAACTATCTCGAGGGCGACCAGATCGACGAGAGGTTCGACTGGAAGAACACGATCGGCCCGCTGGTGGATCGGCCAACACATCGCAGTCCCTGGAACTATCAGTCTTCGGATGGAATGGGTTTGCTCGAGTTCCTCGAATGGTCTGAAGATCTGCATATGCAGACGGTGCTAGCGGTCTACGCGGGCTACTCGTTGAAGGGCGACCACATTCACCCTGGACCGGAGCTGACTCCGTTTGTGCAAGATGCGCTTGACGAAATCGAGTTTGCAACTGGGGAACCCTCCACAAAGTGGGGCGCGGTGCGGACAAAGCTTGGGCACCCTGAACCGTTTTCAATTAAGTATGTCGAAATCGGCAATGAGGACCAGTTCGATCGCTCCGCGAGCTATGAAGGGCGATTTGCGCAGTTCTACACAGCGATCAAGGCAAAGTATCCGCAACTGCAATTGATTGCGACAACTCCCGTGCATAGGACAAAGCCGGATGTGGTGGACGATCACTATTACAAGCGCGCGGACGAGTTCTTCGAAGACGTGAAGCACTACGACACTGTCGACCGGAACGGACCGAAGATCTTTGTCGGCGAATGGGCCACTCGCGAGGGATCTCCGACGACCAACATGGGCGCGGCCCTTGGCGATGCAGCGTGGATGACGGGGATGGAGAGGAATAGCGACCTGATCGTCATGGCCTCGTATGCTCCGCTGTTCGTCAACGTGAACCCCGGCGGAATGCAATGGGAGTCGGACCTGATCGGGTATGACGCCATATCTAGCTATGGATCTCCGAGTTACTATGCCCAGGCCATGTTTGGTGAATACCTGGGAACGGAAGTGCCAACCTCTTCGCTTACGGGCGGAGGCGACCGGTTCTTCTACTCGGTGACGCGCGACTCGGCGAAGGGCGAGGTATATCTGAAGCTGGTGAATGCATCATCCCTGGCGCAGCCAGTCGAGATCGACCTGACAGGCGCGAGCAATGTTTCAACGACAGGAACGCTGGTTTCATTGGCAGGCACCAATGATGCGGAGACGAACACCATCTCCACGCCTAAGCGCATTGTGCCGGTGAAGTCTATGCTCGCGAGCACCTCGGCGAAATTCGCGCATACCGTGCCTCCCTATTCGGTGCAAGTGATCGAGTTGCAGGCGAAGTAGCCAGGGAACCTCTCCACAAGTTCATACTGTGTCAGGGCACGGCTTCAGCCGTGCTGTAAATGCTGCCTAATCAAGGTGGGCTTTAGCCTCTGAGGAAAAGTTTGTCGCCAGGAAGAACCTGTTCAGAGGTTCCCTCGTGCTTCGCCGCAGTTCCATCCGGATGTAGAATGAGAAGCGAGCCGATAGTCTGGAATTGCAATAGGGAGAGAACACAATGGCGCTGATAAAGACATCCAATCCAGCACTGAGCGAAAAGACGTTTAGCGATCTTTCTGCCGGACAGTACGGAGGCGTGATCGACGCAGCCAACCGGATGACCCTGAGCGGCACCGTGAACAAGACTGGCCTTTTGCTTGTCTGCACCATTGCAACTGCGGCCTGGACTTGGCACCTGTTCCTTCAGTCGCGCGACATGACGGATGTGATGCCGCTGATGCTCGTCGGATTGATCGGCGGATTGATCTTCTCCATGGTCACCATCTTCAAGAAAACCTGGGCTCCGGTGACTGCGCCAATCTACGCGCTGCTGGAAGGCCTGGTGCTCGGCGGCCTGTCCGCTGTCTTTGACTTGCGCTATCCGGGCATCGGAATCCAGGCGGTGAGCCTGACCTTCGGCACGCTCTTCGTGCTGCTGCTGGCCTATAGCTCTGGACTTATCAAAGTTACACAGAAATTCCGCCTGGGAGTCATCGCGGCCACCGGCGGCATCATGGTCTTCTACCTGCTTGAGATGGTGCTTGGGCTCTTTGGGATCCAATTCACTTCCATCAACGGCTCCGGTCTCATGGGAATCGGATTCAGCCTGATAGTGGTGGCCGTCGCGGCGCTGAACCTGGTGCTCGATTTCGATTTCATCGAACAAGGCGTGCAAGCAGGTGCGCCAAAATATATGGAGTGGTATGGCGCCTTCGGGATCATGGTCACGCTGGTCTGGCTCTATCTGGAGATACTCATACTGCTTTCCAAATTACGAAGCAGAAACTAGGGCCGGTTGGCGTAAGTTCAAACGGCATGGCGCCGGTCGTTGCATCGCTTAAGTGGTAGCGATCTTCCGCGCATTGCTTGCCGGCTGCGAGGTGCGCAGTTGGAAGATGATTGGTACGCGTTCGGCCAAGCTTTCTCCAGAGGTCACAGCATCCGCGTCAGAACGTCTCGTACAGCCGACATGCACTGCTTGACGCAACATGCGCCAAAACAGCCGCCAGATGAAAATAGCCTCCCGCTCTTTGGAGGCCATTGCACTTGTAAGTCTTTAGTTTTGTTGGTGCCCGGAGGGGGACTTGAACCCCCACGACCTTGCGATCTGCGGATTTTAAGTGCGTTGCTGTTGCTCGTAAATTATTGTAAATAAAACATGTTATTTTGGGTAACTGTGAAAGTGTGCAAGTGAATGTGTAAGTTTTCCCTAGCAGCGTCGGATTTTCGCGGTGGCCCTGAAACCGTCCCGGCGGGGCTTTTCTGGAACCCTCTGCTTTCTCAGCGGTGCAAATATCCTGTTTGCCGGTAGACTTCGGCCAGTTCGCGGAGGCGGGCGCGGGACTGCGTACACAGGTTTACCACTTTTACCGCGACTCACTTAGGTTCAAATCCTGCGAAGAGCAGGTTTAGCAACCCTAGGTGTTGACAAACGTCTCACTAAATGCCATTATCGTCTCATGAAATCCGATGTAAGTTTCATGAGCGAGTTATTTCGTATCGTAAATGGTGCACTTCGTCTCGATATAGACAAGGTGCGCAACTATACGGCATTCCTTGCGGAAAAATTGGAGAAGGCTGGCGATGTGTCATCGGCGGCACGGCTGCGCAAGATGCTTGAAGAGAGCGATCAGCAGTTGCGGCCTGCCGGCGCGGCGTTTGCGAATGCGCTTCCCGTTGACGAAGATAGCAGGTTTCCGCTGATCGAACAGGTCAACTTTAAGACCTTATCTGAGGCCCCGGTAATTCTTGGTCAAGAGCAATGGGATACCGTCAACGAGTTCTTGAGCATCGCGAAGAGTTACGCGCTCGCTGACGGTGACGGCCTGACAACCTCGCTTAGTTTTCTCATGTACGGTCCGCCAGGAACCGGGAAGAGCCGTCTCGCGCGTTATATCGCGAAGGAGCTCGGCCTTGATTTATACATTGCACGCCTTGACGGCCTGATCTCGTCGTTCCTGGGAAGTACCTCGAAAAACATCCGTGCCCTTTTTGATTTCGCGGCCAGGACGCCGTGCGTGCTGTTTCTCGACGAGTTCGATGCAATCGCGAAGCTGCGCGGCGACAGTCAGGAACTCGGCGAACTGAAGCGGGTTGTGAACAGCTTCATCCAGAATCTTGACACGTTGGGCAGTCACTCGATCGTAATCGCAGCGACAAACCACCAGGAGCTGCTGGACTCCGCAATCTGGCGACGCTTTAGCTACCGGCTCGCGTTGGATTTCCCGGCGGCGGATTTACGGGAGAAGATGTGGAAGGAATTCAGCGTGGGATTGGAATTCACGGACCGGGAAATTGCGCTCCTCGTCGATCTGTCCGAAGGCTTTTCCGGTTCGGACATTCGTGAAGTCTATGTGCGGCTCCGCCGCCGTCAGCTTACCAAGCAACAGCACCCCGGGCTGAAGGATGCCTTCCAGGTTCTTCAAAACATGGGTATCGGGGAGGGCGAGGACCGGCGTTTTTTGTCGCACTTGCGCGGTAAGGATGTCCAGACGATTGCGACCTTGCTGCGTGACAGAAACGCGAAGCTGTATAGCCACGCCGCACTCGCCGATCTGCTGGGCGTTTCAAAAGCGACGGCGCATCGCTGGGCCACAGGAACGGAGATAGAAATCAATGGCTGAGACAACCAGACCGCCGCGGCAAGAACGCCTTCTGATCAAGGTGATCATGCCCAAGCAATACACGGAGCGGAAGGTGCCCGGCGGCGGAACGCCGCCGAAGCCATTCCGGCCGGTCGATCAGAAATACCGAGCGTCCCTGTCAAGTCAGGTCGCGGCGATCCGCACCGCGATTGTTCCACAGATCAGGACGGCTGGCGCTGCGCCGGTGAGGGTAAAGTTGGTCTCGCAGGCGGCTGCCAAGAGTCATCGACCGGAGCATCTCTTTTCGGCGCAGTCGTGCCCCATCGTGAGCGGAGGAGGCCTCGGCGAGCTGTTCGTCAAGGCGACGCCCGAGGGGCTGGACCGCCTGACGTCGATCATTGAGCACAACACGTCGGACCAAATGACGAAGGAGTTGTCGTGCGTCGAGACGATTGAGCCGGTCACGCCTTCGTATCGGCGTAGTGGCCTTGACGCGGCTGATGTGCTTCGCAACAGTCCGCGCGGAAAGAATGGCTTCATCACGCGTGTCGGGCTGTTCAATTTCGGACCGGACCGCGACCAGCCGAACCTTGTTGCGGACTTGCAGGCCGTGTGCAAGCGGCGCGACATCACGTTGAGCACGCGGGGATATTCGCCTTCGAGCTTCACGTATGAAGCTGAATGCAGGACAGTGGACGATGTCGAAGCGCTTTCTCGCGTCATCGGCGTACGTTCGATTGCACCGATGCCGCTCATCCGTACCATCCGCCCGCGCATGTTCGCCACTAAGCCGTTGCCGGCGTTGCCAACTGCGGCAGACGTGACCGGGGACTTCCCCATCGTCGTTGTCGTGGACAGTGGTATCGCAAGCAATATTGCTGGCCTTGAGAGCTGGGTGGCAGGCCGCAACTCAGAGGTCGCGCCCGCCTACAGGAACACCGATCACGGCACATTCGTCGCAGGACTGATCTGTTGGGGCAGCCAGCTCAATCCGACGATTGCGGGCCTGGATGACGGCCCATGCGGCGTTTATGACCTGCAAGTCATCCCGAACGACGATCCGGCAAAGGGAAGCACGCTGCCCTTGTTTGAATCCGAGTTCCTTCAGACGCTCGACGAGGCACTGAAGCAGCACGCCAACAAATACAAAGTCTGGAATCTTTCGCTCGGCACAAGCGCCGTTTGCTCGCTCGATAAGTTTTCTGAACTGGCCGAAGAACTCGACAACCTTCAGGAAAAATATCAAGTCTCCTTCGTTATCAGCGCCGGGAACTACGATACGCCGCCGCTGCTGGATTATCCGCGCACCGGCAAGCAGTTGAGCGCCGGACGGATTACAACGCCCGCAGACAGCGTCCTCGGCATCACGGTCGGAGCGGTATCCCACGTGGATTACAAAGCCAAAGGCCCAAAGGAGCATCACCCGTCCGCGTTCTCGCGGCACGGCGCGGGACCGAACTACGTCATCAAGCCTGACTTGGTCCACTATGGGGGAGCCTGCGCGACTGACGCCTCACATATTTCTGGGATCCGCTCCGTCAATGGAAACGGTTCGGCTGAGAATCTCGGCACGAGCTTTGCGACGCCGCTTGTTGCGCGGACGCTGGCGCAAATCTACCACCAGGTGACGCCCACCCCGTCACCCGTGCTTGCGCGGGCGCTGCTGACGCACCACGCACGCGATCCGCGGACATCTCAGCGCGTGCCCGACGGCGAAGAGAATTTTTTCGGCTTCGGCTTGCCCGCGCCCGTGCCCTATTGCCTCGAATGCACTCCGCATACGTCAACACTCGTCTTCGACGACGTACTGCGCCCCGGCTACTTTCTCGAATGGAATGACTTTCCTTACCCGCCGTCGCTTAAGCGCGACGGTAAATATTACGGCGAGGTCTGGATGACTGTCGCCTTCGCTCCGGCACGGGGCGCCCGGTGGGGGACGGAGTATTGCGAGACACATATCGACGCCCACTTCGGGGTCTACCGCAAGGAGAAATCGCGAGAGACAGGCCTCGTCAAGCCGAAGTTGAAGTTCGTCGGCATGGTGCCTCCCGAGCACAAAAACGTGGGCGAGCTATACGAGTCCTATCAGGTGGAAAAGTTACGCAAGTGGGCTCCTGTGCGCACATATTACGGCAACATGGAAGGCGGCGAGCGCGGCGAGCGCTGGCGCATGATGCTCCGCCTGCTGACCCGGCACGGCATAGAAGACGAGGATGCCTTCAGGCCGCAACCGTTCTCGTTGATCGTGACGATTTCCGATCCGCAGAAAAAGGTGCGCGTTTACGACGAGATGGCGCAGCTTGTCCGCAACCGCTTCCAATCGCAGAACCTCACGGTTCGCGTCGCGGCGCGGGTGAAGGCGCGCACATGAGTTTTTTCAGAACAGAGGGGAGGTGAAAAACGATGTCGAAGAGACCGAGTGGATTGAGACCCGGTGAAACCGTCCCGGTGTCCGGTCTGTACCAGCAGATCGGACCCCGTGGCGGAAAGGGTTCGGAGGTGACTTCCGTGAAGGGAGAGCCGTTGCCTCCTGCACCCGTAAAGGGAACCACATACAAACTCGTGGACCCTGCAAAGCACAAATCCGGACGGTAAGGCACGCGCTTGGCGAGCCGGAACAACCCGGCCCTCCAAGCTTATCACCAATGTTGGGCGCTAGAAGTGTGTTTGTAAAAGGAGAAATTAAATGTCCGAACAGGAACATAAGCACGAGGTGAAGATTTTCATCGATCAGCACACGTACCATTCGCCCAACCCCACCACGGGCGCGGCGTTGTATACGCTGGGCAAGGTGGACCCTGGCCTGGAGCTCTTTCGCGAAGTGACAGGCGATAGAGAAGACCCGGAAGTACCGAACGGGCCGGAGACAGTCCACCTGAAAGAGGACGAGCACTTTCACAGCGGGAAGCCGAAGACGTACACGATTTATGTGAACGGCCAGGAGAAGACGGTCACGACAAAGACCGTGACCTACGAGCAGATTGTAAAGCTCGCGTTTCCCAACCCGATCATCGGTCAAAACATTATTTACACAGTGGGCTACGAGGATGGCCCGCACAAGAACCCGTCGGGAAGTCTCATGCCTGGCGGCAAGGTCTACGTGAAAGATGGAATGATCTTCGATGTCACGCCTACTGATAAATCGTAGTTGGGATTTGCAGAAGCTGCAGAACGAAGGCTATGAGCTGGACATCAAAGCCGGGTTTCTGCTCGTGAAGGGCGTGCCGTATGTGAACTCCCGAAAGGAAGTTCATCGCGGCACGCTCGTCGTGAAGCTGGTCCTCGCCGGCGACAAGACAACACGACCTGACGATCATGTGGCGTATTTCGCAGGCGAGTATCCCTGCAACGCTGATGGAACGGAGATAGCGCAGATTAAACACATCACCGGCGAACGCACGCTCGCCGAGGGCGTGGTCATTCAGCACTCGTTTTCGGCGAAACCGAAGCCGGAGAATTCTTACCCTGACTACCACAAGAAGATCGCTACCTATGCGGCCATCCTTGCCGGCCCGGCCCAGCTCATCGATCCAACGGCGAAGCCGCAGACTTTCAAAGTCGTCGCACCCGAGGAGGAAACGCCGGAAACGCCGTTTAACTACACAGACACCGCTTCGAGCCGGGCCGAAATCGACGTGATCACGGCGAAGCTGCAAAAGCTGAAGCGGGTTGCGATCGCTGGCCTCGGCGGGACGGGTTCTTACGTGCTCGATTTCGTCGCGAAAACGCCGGTGTGGGAAATCCATCTTTATGATGGCGACGCTTACCTGCAGCACAACGCGTTCCGGTCTCCGGGTGCCCCCTCCCTGGCGGAGCTTGAGGTCCAGACGCAGAAAGCGACCTGGTTCAAGGACATCTACTCGAAGATGCATTCCGGGGTGAAGGATCACCCGGTTTATATCGACGAGTCCAACGTCGAAGAGCTGCGCAGCATGGATTTCGTTTTTGTCTGCGTGGACAGTGGCGAATCCAAAGAGCTCATTATCAGAAAGCTTGAGGAGTTCAACGTTCCATTCATCGACGTGGGCATGGGTGTGCGGGTGGCTGACGAGATGCTGGCCGGTGCCGTGCGGGTCACGACCAGCACGCCGGGCAGGCGCAATCATTTTCGGGGCCGGGTTTCTTTCGAGGATCTCGGCAATAATGAATACAACCGCAATATCCAGGTCGCCGATCTGAATGCACTGAACGCCACCCTGGCCGTGATCAAGTGGAAGAAGCTATTCGGCTTCTATCTCGACATGAAATCAGAGCATCACAGCCAGTTCCATACGGCCACGAATAAGCTCATCAACGAAGACAACCCCATCAAAGAAGAAACACCCGACGAATGAAACAGCCGGTCACCTTCAAACACGAATTTGTCCAGTTTATTCCGGAGGAGCTGCAGGAAGGGACGGTCTATGTCTCGATCCGCTTTGCAACGGTCTCGCACCTTTGCGCCTGTGGCTGCAAAACCAAAGTGGTTACCCCGCTGAAGCCAACCGATTGGAAACTCACTTTTGACGGCAAGACCATTTCGCTTCATCCATCGATTGGGAACTGGAACTTCCCGTGCCGGTCGCATTATTGGATAAGGAATAACAGGGTGCAATGGGCCGAGGACTGGTCCCAGAGCCGGATCGATGCGGGCCGGGCTCACGACAGGCAATCTCGGGAGAAGTACTTTGACGGCGAAGCAGCCGTGAACGAACCTGCAACTCCGACGCGGTCGGATTCGGCAGTCCCGAGTTCCCCGGCGTCGCCAAAGAGATCATGGTGGAGATCGCTGTGGCCATGGTGACAGAAAATGTCTATCCGCAGACGTGGGCACAATCATCTCAACAAGCTTGCTCTGTGCGGCACCCTTCTGCGAGTTCACGGCCTGCGTGTACCGGGGCTCATGCGCAACGTTGTCCCGGTCGCGGTGCTCAGTGGCGTTTATAAACTCCACAACCTCATGAGCGCACAAACACGCGGGCTAACCCTCTATTGGGCGCATGATCTAGTCCAGCTCCTTGACTGGATCGAGGCCGGTAGACACGCTTGAAGATCGGTAGAAAGTAAAGGCCCGCGCCAGTTGACCTGACGCGGGCAGTTGGATCAATACTCAGAAGCAAGCATGATGGTCAAAACTCTGACAGTCTGCTTCGGATCGCTCGGGTCTTCGCTGCCTTTGGTCACGGTGGTGTCGTAATAGTCGATCTTCCAGAAAATCTTATTGCCGTTATGCTCGAACGCTCCAAAATCGCGCTCGCCGTGCGGGTCGTTGCCGGGCGTGAAGTCGTTGAAGGTCTCTACCTTTTCACGGATGGCGGATTGATCGTCAGCGGGCAATGCTGTAATGCCGGGCGTCTGAAATACTCGACCAGCAAGGCCCATAGCGGTGCGGCAAAGGTCGTTGAGTTCCGCGATTTTCTTCGTGTTGCTCTGTGTCATGAACTGCCTCTTTCGTTTGAGTGACCCCCACGGCGGGGGCGAAAGAGGGCACACTTGCCGCCGCAACTGAGCGCGGCTGTCATAGCTTTTTGGGGGGACCGCTCTTGCGGGGGAACCGAAACAGCGTCATTGATAGCAAGCGGCGGCGGCTAAAGTGCCTTCGTCCCGTCCGTGTCTGGGTCGCGCCAAAAGGGCAGACATGAGCAGACGCGATAACGACTATCGCCACAGCTTATGCTTATTAGAACGCGAGGGGTTCGGGCTGATAGATGGAGGACGACCACGCGGGTTTTTTGCCGGGGAGGGCGGAAACCATGAGCAAGCCGGAGAAGCGAAAGGGTAGCAGTCGCAAGGCAAGAAAGACAACAGAAGCACCGGAGACAGAGGCAGCGTTTGCCACGCTGGGGAGGGAGTTTGTGCGATTAATTCGTAGCGAGAGAAGCCGGGAGGCTGTTGAACAGGCAGCAGCCCTCAAGCTTGCCGAGTGGCTTTACGAGCACAGACTGACGAAGGCTGAACGCCGCAATTTCATGACACGAACGGGCTGGGTTTTCGACTCCGCTTTATCCGCAGATGACCCGCTCCGTCATACGCGGGATGACGAGCCGCCCTCGGCTGAACTTACCGACCCCGAAGTACCCTTTTGACTATCGCCACAGCTTTTCAAAGCGGGCGGGGTTGGTCGCCGTGTACTTGACGGTGTGCTGAATGTTCCGGTGTCCAAGAAAATCCTGAATGAGTCGCGTGTCGGCTCCCTGGTCGGCCAGGGCGAAGCCGCAAGCGTGGCGCAGCATGTGAGGGTGGGCAATCAGGGGCAAGGCGGCTGCCACGCTGTACGTCTTCAAAAGCAGATTGACTGTCGATCGGTGTAAAGGCCGGCGCTGCTCGCTGACAAAGAAACTCCGGCCAGGTGGTTTCATCCGGACGCGTTCCTTCAGCCAGCCACCGATTGCCCGCAGCTCGTCCGTTCGTAGGGGCTGCGTTGTCGATAGACCACGCTTCAACCGGGCGACATGCAAGACGCGGCTTTCGCTGTCCACCTGGTCGAGCCTCAGACCGCAAGCTTCCGAGACGCGTAGACCATGCCGGAACATCAGGAGCAAAAGACAACGGTCGCGGGCTTCGTTTCGGCTGCCCTTGGCTGCCTCGATAAGCCGTTCGACCTCTCGGCTGGTCAGGTGCTTACGGTCGCTGCCGGGAACCTCTGACAACGCTGTTTTTCGTGTTTTGGGCTCATTCATCATTTTGTCGAGAGTTTCCCCTGTTCGAAGTGCCTGAAACCCCTATAAACAGCGGGTTGGCTTTTCTGACTATCTACAAAATGTCCTATTTTGTCGAGGGGGAACACTGACCGGTTAGCAAAAAGGGCAAAAGCTAATGCCGGATTCGCTTATGTCTGGTAAGAGGGATTTCATCGCCCCTGTTTCTGAATCATTTATTGAGGGCCATAGCCGTCGCCTGCCAGTTTGCGGAAATTCTGCTTCAGGACGGATTTTCTTGCATCTTCGCCATCCGGCTGAATATAAAAAGTCGCTCGTCTGGGATGATCTCCCTTAAACGCTATCTGACCCCAAGCGCTAGCTGTCGCTTTTCCCTTATCCAAGGGGTCCACCGATACTTCAACATATGCGGCGCTTTTCCATAAAGCCTTGCTGACCGCTCCGACATCCGCCGTTTCAAGAATAGTGTCGGCTTTTTTTCGTTGATCTAGATAATCCAAGGAATCTTCATAAACAACCGTGGTGAATGGTTGAATGGTGCTGAGGGCAATAATGTTTAATTTGCATTCCGTGCCGAAGGAATCTTCAGCCGCTTTTTTGAATTGCGTCGTGAGATCGACAAATTGTTTGTGCGATACGGGCAATACAATATTGTTGAGGCTCCAGCGGGTCATAATATCTTCTTTTTGAAATTAGGTTGCAGATTTCGTGTAGCAGAAATCCAATGCCAGATTCAATCTGTTTAATTGCTTTCAAAGCCGTTTTGATTGAATTGGCTAGTAAGGATATAGCCTTCAAAATGCATGGCTAACAATAAAATTTCTTCACAAAAAGGTTAAGAAATCGAGGGGGAAGGGGTTTGAGTAGCAGCGGAACAGAAACTGCGATTGGCCAAAAACCTCCCTCTACAAAATGTTCCATTTTGTCGAGGGGGACCATGGCGGGGGTTAGCCAGGGCGTCCGGAAAATCACCCTTGGGGAATTAACCATAAGCCGAAAACGTTTTTTACTTTCATGTTTTTGCCGTAGAGTGCGCGGATTGGTTCAACAAGGATTTTGGAAAGCGAGATACAGACCATAGGCCTCGCGCTATTCAGGCAACAAGGCTACCAAGAATTTCAACCACAAGGGGATATTACGATGTCGATTATTACAAAACCGGATTTTGGTTCTGAGTTTTTACAGGAAGTTTATGTGAGCCTGCCTTCCGAGGGCAAGTTGGTTTTTCTGAAGAATTATGAAGCGGCGGCTAGGGAAGTAGGACGCCCGGTAAGCGAAGGATTAACGCAGTCTATATTGGCCGTAGCGGCAGATGCCAGTGAATCAAAGGAAACGAGGCGTCTGGCATTTTCTATTGCCCAAACGCTCGCCAACCCTTTTTCCGGAAATCTTGTTCTGCCGGGTCAGTTAGATAAAACTGCTGGAGTAGTGTTGGTGCCGGGCAAGACGCTTGCAGGCACAGACCTTGTTTTTATAACTGCTTTTGAACCCACGAACCGGGAAGGGGAGAAGCTTGGCAGGAAACTTGCTTTTTTTGCCTCCCCCGAAAATTTGCCCGGTGACCCTCAGTTCTTTAACCAAAACATCGCGAAGATCGGTGGGCTTCAAGGTTGGCATGGTCGTGACGGATGGAATTTCTATCCGAAGCGTTGGGGTGCGTCGAGTTATGAAGAAGGACTCTTCAAGGGGTATCAAGACGGCAGCGCTATCGGCAAATGGAGTGAGCCGTTACTGGAGCTTGTGAACGGCGGTACTCGTGATAAACGGCGGACATCTGGTGTCGAGAATATGCTTGTGTTGAGCAAGAACCCAGAGAGTCCTCTGTATAACACATTTGTAACCATCCCCGGTTCCTACGTCGCGGAGTGGTCGCAGTCCTGCACGGAGGGCCGAGACTGCCCGGACCTCGTGCCCTCTGTCCATTTCCCGGACGGCGGAGTCCGTTGGGGCTACGAGGACGGCAGTCGTTCTTGTGTCCGGCCTGTCGTGGCGCTGGAGCTTAGTCATTTAACCATTAAATAATTTTCTTTTCTGTTCCCGAGAAGCGGGACAGATTTTTGGGGTGAGGCTGTACGGCCATGCGGCGAGGTTGCGGAGCTACTCCCCATCGAGGGCGATATCGACACTGACGCGGGTTACTCGATATTGAGCAACGGTGCCGCATCGTGCGAGCGCTGGATCGAAAAGAGCCAAATTCATTCCGTCGCTGACAGAACTCCGATATATGACACCTTGATATCCGCACTTCTTAATGAACTCGCAAAGGTATTGGCTGGGAGTGTAATCAATCGCAGCAGATTGCGGAACGACAGGCCGCGTAAGCTCATCGCCCAGGCGTTCCAAAAAAGGCAGATCATTCCGCATTCGCCCGATGTCCGCCGCATCTTCGAGCAAAAATGGAGACACCATCTTTCGCGGACTTCGCAGATCAACCAGTTTCAAATCGGCAGGGGTTGTGAAATCCGCAACACAGGCTATTTCTCCCGTATGCGGACGGATTTCTGAAATGGCGGTGCGTTGAGTTGATCCGAGATAGAGGTAAGGAATTCCCGCCGGATTCGCTCGTCCGTGCGACGCAATCCGGTTAGGAGGAGCCCCCATTTGGTCTACCGTGAAGGCGGCATCTGCCGTTTGAATTCGGGCTCGATACCACACGGTCGGAATCTCGTCGGGATCGAGCGTAAGAGGAGACAAAAGCGCTTCGAGACGATCCAAGTCAATCGTTGCCTCTGGAAAATAGCGGTTGTGATACATCAACTCATCGCGCAGCTTTTCCCACTCACTTAAACGGTCTGTTGTTGGATCATTCGCGGGTACGAATGTTTGACGCGCAATCTCACCATCATCAAGAATTTCGCCGAGCAAGTCCTTCGCTCGGGAATCATCCATCCGTGGATGCTGAAACATCGCCCAATCTTCGCGAAACCACTGAACGAGAATTCTACCGGCGTCGTCTTGCCGGTAGGCACTTACCAAAAGCTCGAAATATTCTGAAAGCTCTGCGGGTTCCAAAACGGCAACGTTGTCTGAACCGCAGTAGGAGCACAGCCCGTTGGCAGTTGACCGCAGGGGAATGATGTTCCTGCGCAGGCCGCGATCACCGAAACACTCTGCGCAGCAATTCATAGGAACTATACCGCTTTGAGGAAATAGTCGGCGAGGGTTTCGATGTGATGGTTCATCGACAACTTTTTCACGTAGCCAAGCCCCGGAAAATGCCCCTGTTTATGGAGGTCCCTGAATTCCTTTACGGCTGCTGTCTCAAGCACTTTTGACTTGGGGTTATTCAGAACTTTCATCATCTTCGCAAGCGCCTCAGCGAACTTTCCTGCCGGGTCCTTGGGCGTGTCTTGCCGTTCTGACACGAAGTGATAAATCCACATCGAGTCATCCTGGTCAGGATCGATAAACGTCAGATGGATTGCAATCGCATACGCAGGGCCGCCGCTTTCGCTGTAGTCATCGCCCACGATCAGGAAGTCACCGAAGCCGTCCATACCTTCGTCCTCGAAAGTGGCGTGGAGGTCCGAGAAAGGTTCAAGCAGCTCGTAGTCCCTATTTCGTTTACGTTCAAATCCGTCCTTCAGCAGTACCCGGTGCCCATCTTTGAAATGCTTCTGATACAGCTTTCCGCAGTATCTATCAAAAAAGACGTGGCAATGATCTTTGGTTATTGTCCCTAACTTCTCCGCCAAAGCCTTTGCTTCCCCAAAATCTGCATGGATGAGAACCGGCGAGTGGGATGCATGTTGCTGATAGCACTTCACCGCCTCGGCTGCACTCATATCGTGCTTCAGGAGTATTCCGGCTGAAATACCCGGCAAATCCAAAAACTTCTTCTTTAGCAAATCGGTTAGTGGGGCCCCTGCGTCTGATAAGTCGCCGTGGCGAGGATTCACGATCACGATGGCGCGGCCATCAACTTCAACGACCGCATCGAGCGCCTTATTCAAGCCGCTCAGTACATCACGGACGGGTTCGATGATCGGGCGAAACCCGGCCTTCTTGAAGAGGGGAGCCATTTCCCGAATGGTAATGAGTTCGAATTGCTTTCCGCGAAAATAAGGATGATACATGCGTTCAGGCCCACGCCATTGCATCTTGCAAGCTGGAATTCACCGCAGCGACAAGCCGCGCATGGTCTGCCTTGCGAAGTGGAACCGACAAGGCCGCTGTCTGAAGCGAGAGCGGGAGCTGATCGACCAAAGCGGAAAGCGGCAAAAGGTTGCGGGTCCGTTTCAATACCCGCACCATTCCGGCGTGGGCTTCAACCGGGTCCAGCTTCACAAATGAATCGCGCATTACGGAGTGCAGAGCAGTATTGGGCACAGCGGGAATCGTCACCCCTAGGGATGAGAGGATCATCCGTGCCTCTGCGATCCTAATGGAGTCGAAGATCGCACTCGGCGACGTGCGCTCTGGCTGATCGGCGGCTTCACGCAATGTAGAGATGTGATGTCGCCGGTTAAGACGCAGAATGCCCACGAAATCCGGTACTGTGTTGGCTACGGCCTGGACATGGCTTTCCGCTGCAATCACATACACCTTGGCAAATACAGTGGCGTAAGCCGCTATCTGACGCTCAAGCCTGGTAAGAGAATCCCGCTCAGACTTTACCTCGTATACCGTCGCGGTGCCATTCAGGATCGCAACGTCAGCCTTACATTCGCCTACTCGAAACTCATTCATCATCGATGCAGTTTGTAGAGAATGCTTACCGAGCAGAATCTTATGGGTGAGGGCGGCTTTATAAATGTATTCGTGCCGGTAGCCCTCGCGCTTCAGTAGCCGGAACGCCGCGTCAAAAAGCGTGTAGACCCGTTCGGACAATGACAGGGAGCTGAGCAAGCGGGATTGGCTTGCGAGTCTGGCGAATAGGGGTGACCGCCCTTTCCGAGCCATTTCCTGTATGACGCTCGACGAAAAGAGCCTTGATATCGCGGCCAACTGGTCCGTTGCGAGATCGCTCATTTTGTTCACCCGACCTGTGTCCCTCATCCAGTGTTGCCTCCCTCAATTCTAGCTCAATTCGGTCCGGGTTCCCAGACAAATAAGCGCGCACGTTCCTTTATTTTCAATGACATAATTCAGGCTCAAGCCGCCAAATCGCGATACAAAGTCGTCCTGCCCACATTCCAGAGTGCGGCCACATCTCCAACCCGTTCCCCCTTGATCGATCAGTTTCCTGGCCTTGGCGACTTGCGCCGGGGATAACTTCTTCCTACGGCCAAACTTCACCTCATGGCGACGGGCTTCTTTCATCCCGGCCTGGGTGCGTTCGACGATCAGGCTGCGCTCAAGCTCGGCCAGTACGCCGATCATCTGCCACATCGCCCGGCCCGTGGGCTGGCCCTGGACTCTCGCCACGATGACCCACTGGCGCAAGAGAATGAAGGTTGCGACAATATGCTGACGCGGGAGAGGGTGGCGTGATCAGGGAGCCATTATTGGCGGCCAGGACGGCATATTTTCCGCCGGGAAAATCATTATGCGGTTGTAGTTGTTATCGGTCACGAACAGGAGTCCGCTGCCGGGATCGTATTTTACGGGCGTCATTTTATTGGCGGTGTCGTTACAAAGGCTCAAACCCGCCTGGGTCAAATTGCTGCCGGTGCTTGTGAAATTCGCGTGGCCGAGCACATAGGAGGCGTTCTTGCCGTTGGCGATGACGCTGGGACCGACATTGAAGACCAGCACGCGGGAGTTTTCGCAGTCCGCGACGAACAGGCGGCCATTGTAGGTATCGTAAGCGATGCCGGAAGGCAAATTCATCCCCGATTGGGTATCGGCGGTCGTGGCGGTCGTGAAACCCGATTGCCCGAGCACAAAGGTGGCGTTCGGGCCATTGGCGGCGATGGGCGTGCTGTACACCAGCACCCGGTTGTTGCCCTGGTCGGTGACAAACAACCGGCTGTTCGTCGGATCATAGGCAAGGCTGTTCGGCGCGTTCAGCGTCGACTGGGTATCGCCGGTGGTATTGGCAGTCAGGCTTGTCTGCCCGAGCGCATAGGTCGCGTTCTCGCCGGCGGTGAAGCCGGATGCGGCGGCATAAACCAGAACGCGGTTGTTGCCGAGGTCCGCCACGTAGAGATTGTGGTTGACGGAATCATAGGCAACGTCGGTCGGCCCCGACAGTGTTGACGCCGTGTCGCCGCCCGCAGTCGATCCGTAGGTTGCGCTGCCCAGAATATCGGTGGCGTTCGCGCCGTTGCTGCTGACGGGCGTCGCGAACACCATGATGCGGTTGTTGACCGTGTCCGCCACGAACAACCGGCTGTTGGCGGTATCAATGGCGAGGCCCTGGGGGCCGTCGAGACTCGACTGGGTGAAGCCCGCGGTGTTGGGGCCCTCCAAACTCGTCTGCCCGATCACATAATCCGCAGTGTGGCCGCCGCTCGAGGTGGAAATGGAATTGTCGCTGTTGAGGTCATACATCAGCACGCGGTTGTTGTCGGTATCCGATATATAGAGATCGTGGTTGACGGTATCGAGCGCGATGCCCTGGGGATAATAAAACCCCAGCGCGGTCGGACCATTGTTATAGCCCTTTTGGGTCCATTCCACCGTCGTGGTGGATGATGTGCTGCTATACTCGCCGAGCAGATCCTCGGCGTTTTCGTCATTGACGGCGGTGCCGAGGGTCACATGCGCTGGCGCCTCGATCTGGGCGGTGTCGCCGGTGCCGTCTTCGCCGTACTCGTTATATCCCCAGCAATAAAGCGCGCCTTGGTTGATTCCGCAGGCATCCATGCCGCTCTGGCTGACGGCGGTCCAGGTGGTGGCGACGGGGCCAATGACGACCTGCTGCGGCGTATGGTACGAGGTGGTGTTGGCGAGGCCGTCTTCGCCATTGGCGTTAGATCCCCAGCAATAGAGCGCACCGCTTGAGTTAACGGCGCAAGTATCGAGAGCGTGACCGGTCCCGTCGGTGGTGTTCGTGCTGACGGAGGTCCAGTTCGTCGCGGTGCCGACTTGCTGCGGCGAATTGTACTCGGTGGTATTGCCGAGGCCGTCTTCGCCGTTGCTGTTATATCCCCAGCAATAAAGCGCGCCGCCATTGATGCCGCACGTGTCTTGGCCGTTCGTGCTGACGGCAGTCCAGGTGCCGGAGATGGCGGTGACCTGCTGCGGCGTATGGTACGCGGTGGTATTGCCGAGGCCGTCTTCGCCGGCGCCGTTCAGTCCCCAGCAATAAAGCGCGCCGCTTGTATTGATGGCGCAGGCGTCGCTGCCGGATTGGCTGACGCTGCTCCAGTTCGTCGCGGTGCCGACTTGCACCGGTGAATTGTTTTCGGTGGTGTTGCCGACCCCGTCTTCGCCTTCGCCGTTCTGTCCCCAGCAATAGAGCTTGCCGGCTGTGGTGATGGCGCAGGCATCCGCTTCGCCCATGCTAACGGTGCTCCAGGTGGTGGAGGGACTCGTGACATGTTGCGGCGATGTGTGCTGCGTGGTATTGCCGACCCCGTCTTCGCCGGCGTAGTTATATCCCCAGCAATAGAGCGCGCCGGCCGTGGTAATGGCGCAAGTATCGTAGTAGCCATTGCTGACGCTGCTCCAGGTCTCGGAGGGGCTCGTGACCTGCTGCGGCGTTGTGTACGAGGTGGTGTTGCCGAGGCCGGCCTGGCCGTAACCGTTAGCTCCCCAGCAATAAAGCGCGCCACCCACGGTGATGGCGCAGGCATCCTGGTCGCCCTGGCTGGTGGAGGAGATAAGCTTGAGGTTGAAGAGCAACACGCGGTTGTTGGCGCTGTCGGACACATAGAGAAGATCGTTGGTGGAATCATACGCGACCCCGCCGGGGCTGTTCAGCCCCGATTGGGTCGTGGCGCTGCTGCGGGCGGTGAAGCTCGATTGTCCCAGCACATTCGACATAGTCGCGCCGCCGCTGCTGAAACCATCGCCACCAATCATCACGCGATTGTTGCCGGTGTCCACGATAAAAATGCGGCTGTTGTTGGGAATATCGCCCGATTCCGCATCGATGGCGAGCGCCGTGGGGCCGATATTGCTGCCGCTGGTGTAGCCCAATCCCGACTGGGTCGTGGCGCAAGTGTTGGTGGTGTAGCCCGACTGCCCGGCCACGCCATCGGCATTTACATCGTCGGTGTAGCTACTAGGAAACATCAGCACGCGGCAATTGGCGTAGTCCGACACATAGACCTGGCTGTACAGGGGATCAATGGCGACGTCTGTGGGATCGTCGAGCGTCGATGCGGTGTCGCCGGCGGAACCCGACCCGAGATAATAGGTAGCATTTTCGCCATTGGCGAGGCCCGACGTGCTGAACTCCTGCACGCGGTTGTTGGCGCTGTCCGCCACGTAAAGAAGTGAGGCCCCTATAAAGAGCGCGACGCCGACCGGAGCGTTCAGCTTCGATTGGGTTGTGCCGGTGCTCGTACTGGTGAAGGCCGTGCCGCCGCTCGCCTGGCCGAATTCATACGACGCGTTCTCGCCGTTGGCCATGCTTGATGTGCTGAAGATCATCACCCGGTTGTTGGATTTGTCCCCCACATAAAGATACTGGTTCGTCGGATCGATGGCGACGCCCTGGGGATTGGAAAGGCTGGAAATGCTCGCGCTCCCGCCCTGGTTCGCGGCGCAGTGGATGAAATCCGCCTGGCCGAGGACATAGGACGGGGTCTTGCTGGAAATAAGGTTGCCGGTGGTGAGCGGGAAAACCAGGACGCGATTGTTGCCGCTGTCCGAGACAAACAGCCAGTGATTGGTGGCGTCGATGGTCATGTAGGTCGGATTATTGAACCCGAGCGACGACGCGCCGTTATTGGGGCAACCCTTGGTGTAGTAATCCGTGGTGTCCACGGACGGGCTGCTGAATTGCCCCAGAATGTCGACGGCGTTTGCGCCGTTGGCGATGATGCCGCTGGTGCTGGCGCTGGCGGGAGTTGCCGCGCAGAACAGCGCCGCCAGCGCTATCAAGAGCACCGCTGCGAATTTTCCGGGAAAAAACGCGGCCGCGCTTGAAATTCTGTGAAATAACGATGCCGTCATTCTTGCCGCCCACGCCGTTGTAGGTGAAACCGGGGCAATCCGTCTTGCCGGCGGTCGTCGTTATCGTCGCCCCCGGCGGCGGAGTCAGTAATCCTGGGACATAAACAACATGTCATAGGTCTTGCTCCTGCCGTTGTAGACGAAGCCGATATAGTCGGTTTTGTTTGCGGTGGTGGTCAGAATTGGGAACACGGCACCACCGGGCGCGCGCACATCGGCCGGCCATGTGACGGTCCGCGATCCGTGCGCGTCCTGAGTGAGGGAAAGCAGGTAGTGTTCGCCGGGTTGGCCTCCGGTGAAGGTAAACTTGCGGTTGCCACCCAGCGCCACGGTTTGCATCGCACCGTTATTCCAGTCGACGACGATTGTCGGCGCATCGGTGAGGTCGTAATAAAGCTTCGCGGTGGGATCGCTGGCGGCGACAGGCTGCGGCGCGAGCGAAAGCGCAGCGGCAATCGCGATCCCCACCAAAAGGATTGTTGTTACACGCCCGGCTTGTGCGGAACCGGGTTTTCTTTTTGTCCTAGATGTGAGGCGAAGAAACAGCCGGTCTATCAAACCGCGCTGTATGAATTCGCTAATCGCATATATCCGCATGTGTTCTCCCCACTGGTGATCGGGGAGTTGATAAACCTGTCAAATGAGAGGTCGCATGCGCCTTTAGTCCCGTGCGGGGCCTGAACATGCGCACATGCCTCCCCGACTATATGTGGAGGCGTGTTGTTGCGGTACACAAAACCGCATTTGACAGGGGTTATTACGCCCCAGATTGCAGGTTGCAATCCGAGAGTCACCCTATAGAAAGAATCAGGGCGTGACAAGATTTCTCAGTGTCAGCGATGGCGGGGGGTACGGTGACTACATATTCCTCACTGGCCTCTGTGCGCTGGCCTTTGTGTCGAAGGGGCTTTCCCGCCGGTCTTCGCCCCTACCCCATGCACCCAATCCAGATAACGCTGCTCGGCGGCTAGTCGTTGTTCTTCCTCGATGTAGACCATCTCAACGGCCTTTTCGGCTTGCTCAGGCGATGCTCCGGCGGCGATCATGCTCTTGTAAACGCCCTCTGCCTTGGCCCCCACCCACCATCCGCGCGTTGCTTGTAGGCGGCGGGGCTGGGGTTTCCGGTCGGCGGTCGGCTTGCTGCGCCTGGGGGCTAGCCCTCCGGCTGCTCCTCCTCGTACCGATTGCAGCTCGTCACGTTCATTGCGGCGGGGTAGTCCCAAAAGCATAAGCAGAAACAAACCATTCGACCGTTCATTTGCCGCAGTCCGCCGTGTGCGCATGTGCCGCAATGCGTTTTGATGAAGTCCACGGACTCGGCTGAAGGTTCGTAAGGCTTGAGCGGGTCTGATGTTTCGTCCGACATTGGCTTTCCTCCTCAGGGTTGCAAGGGCTTCTTTGACGGAAGGCAGCGCCGCGAGCTTGGCTTTATTGAAGCCGAACGCGGCGGTAATGTCGGCTTGCTTCAATCCCATTGCTTTGAGCGCGGGAATACGGTGCAGACTGTGGGGCTTACCATGCCTGTCGATGAAAACCACCTCGTCGCGCCTGTCGTGCTTTGCTGGCGTAAACCCTGCTTGTCGGAATTTCTTCAACCGCTCGGCGGGAGAGAGTTTCGCCGTTGCCTCCCATAGGCGCGCAAGTTGGTCTTGTTCCTGCGTGTAGCGGCTGCCCCTGGCACCGTCGAACGCTGGCTTGAAGCCGAGTTCACGGGCGAACTTCTGCGCCAACTCAAAGCAAACATCTTTAGATTTCGGGTTCGGCACTTTGCCCTTGTCGTCAATCCGCAAAATCCCAAGGTGATAGTGTGGTTCGCCGCCCTTGATGTGCTGAACCAAAAGCCAAGGGCAGTTCTCATAGCCCAGCTTTTTGAGCAATTCAGGAATCTTGCTCTGCATCATTTTTGGCGTGAGGATGTCGCCCTTGCGGGTTCTGATCGAGATATGCTCGATAGGGTTCCTTAACGGATATTTACCATGTCTGCGCGGCTCCGCGATGTTGTTGGCGAAAATGCAAAAGCCGTTGATGCTGCCGACGCCGAGACTGTCGGAAATCAGATTGATGGCCTCGTTCTCATACTGATTGCTGCCCTCCCCTGCCAGATAATCGGAAAACGCCTTAAATCCACCTCGACGGCTGGGCTTGATAATCATTTGCGCCGCCGCCCGCGCTTGAACTGCGCCATTTTTCGCGCTCGGCCTTGCTTTGGGGTCAGGCGCGTGTTCCAGGCCGCCCACGCCGCAACCCGCGTCCTGTGCCGTTCGGTTCTGGGCTGGACAGGGCACGGGCCAATCCAAAGGCAATCGACAACCTCCCCGCATACTGCGATGAAACGCGGGGCTGTCTCGTATGCCCAAACCTGAGCCTCGCCCCCGCACCACGGGCAGGGTTTCCCTTTCGGTAAGTGGGCGTTCGGGTTCCGCATCAGCCAAACCCAAGCCTGAGAATGGCCGAAACGGCGACGGTGTGCTGCTGTAGCGTTTGGGATATTTCGGGCCTCGAAAGGGCGCAGGGCTTGCCCTCATGCGCGGACTTCGAGATTTGGTTAAAGTTGTTCCCCTGGCGATTGATGGCAACCGTAAGCGCGGCAATTTCGTCGCCGAGCATCCTGCCTCTTTGTAGCGCGGCCTCGTCAATCGGGATGCGGAGGTCGGCGGCGATCAGTTCAAGGACATAGCGGGACGGGTAGCTTTTTGCGGCGGCGGCTTTGGCCTCAAGCATGGCCTTGATATCCGCCGGAATCCTTACATTGATTTGGGTGTCTTTCTGTCCTTTTATCTTGCTTCTTCCCATCTTTGGCGGATGGGGTGCATGGGGCGAAGCCCCTGCTAATTGTGTCGCATCTGCGACGCAATCAGGCTGTGTGTCGCAATCGCGACGCACAACTGTTACTTGCGTAGAACCTCCTAAATTTTTTAGTGTACTTTTTCCTTCGGATTTGGTTTTTTCTTTCGCTTCGGTATGAGATGTGTTCAACGCCGCCATTCTGACGGACTGCGGGAGGGCGGCGGCTTCGGGTTGCTGTGTGGGGGTGGTGAGGGAAGCCAATTTTTCGCGTAGGTAGTTGGCGCGAACCAAGAACATTCCGTCCCCGGCATCGGCCTTTGCTTGAGCCTCGCTAATGGCATTCTGAAGGGCTTCGATATTCGCGGACGTTCCATCATCCCCGTCCATGATCCCTCCCTAGAATGGTCTCTCCCGGATCATGCAATCATACGGAATATTGGTTACTAATTGGCTAAACCCCGGCTGCCATGCTGTCATAATTGACCAAGTAAATACTTTGTTAACCTTCATGCGACCGGCTCTTATCGCTCTCTGTCCCGGTCTGGCGGCTTCTGTGAAACGGTGCGCTCCTGATTCTGTTGTCCCTTTCGCTCAGGTCGATATTTCGACAAATCAATTTTGGCTCTCGCGGCGAGACGCTCAGCGTCCGTCGCGGCTTTCTCAACTGGCGCATGGGCAGTAACCGGCGTGGCGATCGTATGCGGCGTCATTTCGCTTTGTCGTAGCCCGCGCGGTTCCCGCTGCATCGCGAGGATCTCAGTCAAAATCTGCTTCTCGATAAGAGCCAACTCGCGTTTCAGTTTCACCATCTCCTGTCCGGCACCCAAGTCTTCGCGGCGTATGTCGCTTCGATTCGATCCTTTGCCGTTGCGCTCCATCGCAGCCGCCTCCGGTCCAAGGTGTTTGGTGGCCGGTCCCGTAAGGGTGGCGGCGTGTTCAAGATCGAGGCGCTTTAAAGCGGCGTCACACTGTTTCTCCTTCGTTAAATGCCCAACAGCCCAACGATCTGCCTCAAGCGAAAAGCCCGCTTTTCTGAGTTCCCTGGCGCCGCGCGCAGCCCATTTCTCTTTCCAGTTGTCGAGTTGTTCCGGCGTAACTTCAAGGCGCTTGCCGGTAGAACCATCCTGGCCGATCTCGCGTACGGTCAGAAGAATGTGCGCGTGAATATTCCGGTCGTCCCCATGCTTCGGGGCCTTGTGCATATTGGCGTCGGCGATCCGGCGCGTGCCGCGCGTGACCTCCCGGCAAAAGTCAGTGAGCATATATTCGCGCTGCTTCTGCGTAAGCTCCCAAGGAAGGTTGACGATGATCTCTTGGGCCTCACGAGCGTCTTTCCGTTTCTCAGAGGCCACTTGAGCATTCCACATCTGGCTGCGCTCTTTGGCCCATTCAGGCGGATTAAGCTTGGTGTCCAGAAAGATGCCGGTGAACAGAATGTCATCTTTGCCGTCACTGTTCTTTGTCGGTTTGCCGTAATCCCGCGTGAACTGGTCCTTGCGCTCATCGTGTAGTTGTTCGCGGGCGTTATAGGCAGCTTTGGCAACGGCGCTCTGACCTTTGCCGCGACTGACAGCTTTCTGAAGCGAAAACCGATACTGCGACATAGGCAATACCCCTATATCCCCCATTGGGGTAATTGAACTTATTGCTTAAGCGTTGCCTGCCGCGCGGCGGGCGGCTGTTGCTCGTTTGAGGGCTGCGGCAGCGCAACCTCTAATCTTGCGCTGCTTCGCGTCCTCGCTGTTCATTTCGGGGTGAGTGCGTTCAAAACGCGCGATGTCCCCCTCACACCAGACGAGGTCATGACCTTGGTTGAGCGTGAAAGCCGGGACAGGAAAACTGTCACGGTGTACGAGCTTTCGGAGGCCGCGAGCGGTGTAAACCGGCCAACGACAAACGAGGTCTTGGAAGCCGAGATAATCCACGGCGCACCATCACCTTTCTGCTCTTCTTGGCCGCTGGATAGCGGCCCCTGCTTTTTGCCAGACGGCAAAAACGTACGCGGAATCCCGGAGGGATGACGGTGTTCCCGTTTGGGAACACGTAAGTGCCCCTCACTTTCTTTCGGGATGCAAGCCAACAACCGCTGCCAATGAAGATTATCACGGTCGCGGTTAAGGAGGCGGCAAACAATGCCTACACAGGCAAAAGGGATGACCAGCTAATCGGATAACGTGAACCAAGCCTCTCCTGCCGGGTCTTTCACTTCTTTTTCGGCGGCCCTCGGGGTGGAACAAACAAGCCGCCCACTCACGCTTAGACCTTCATGAATGACGATATCGAAACCGCCGCCCCTCTTATGCGGCCAGGCAACCCCAACCTCACGCCAAAACGCCTTTTTCTTTTCGCTGCCCGCCTTCGCATTAACGACGATATAGGCGCGGTGTGACGGTTTGCGCATAGTTCTCCCCTTTCAGCAGTGGTTAAGCACTTCAAGGCCCGTGGACATTTAACGGGGGAAAAAACCAAAATTCGGTTAAGATGGATGACATTACCTCCCGGAGGCCCGGTATGGTCAATAACAAACTCGAAACCCTGGAAAAACAGAGAGCGCGAATTCAAGCCCGGATTGCGGAAGAAGAGGCCAAGCTAAAGTCGAAAACCCGCAAAGAAGATACCCGGCTTAAAATCCTGGTCGGTGCGGCATTCCTGAACGACGTCGAACACCACCCAGAAACACGGGCCGGTGTACTGGCAGTCTTGGAACGTGGCATCACGATTGATAGAGACCGGGAATTCCTCAAGACAAAGGGCTGGCTTCCGTAAATTCCCCAATCGTCACGAAAAAAGACGAATGGTGTCCTCTACTAGGTGCCAGGCGAGACCGGCAAAAGCCCCCAGAAGCATGATTACGATGAGACTGAAGACAAGCCGATTTGTGCCGATGCCCAAGATCGACGGGTCGGCGTTCTTGAAGACTCTCGCGATGGCATCCGAGATAAACCGACGTTTTTTTGTGCCGGGAGGAGATATGATCAACCAGGCGCGAAAAAGGTTCCCGCCTACGGTACATGCGAGAAGTCCAATAAGGAGAGTCCCGAACTTTTCCAGGGGATTTATAAGGTGGCCGGAGGCTTCGAACCCCTCCAGCTCGATCATCGGAACAGTAATTGCCAAACCGATGATGAACGATTTAATGCGTGGTTTGAAAAGGGGGGAAAAAACCCGCAAGTCAGCCAGCAAGTCAGCCAGCAAGGCCGCATGTTTCGAGCGTCGTGCCTCTGCCTTTTCACATAGCGGCTCTGCCGTTTGACTAGCGGCATGTTTTTCTTGAGATGCGGCACGTTTTTCTCTTTCTCTATATGCCGCGCAAAGCTCCAGAGCGAGGTGAAGTTCCGAAAACGGATCATCGCCGCTTCCCTGCCGGACTGAATCTGGATAGTTTTTTATGGTGAATAGGGGCCATTCCGGTATCGCATAGTCTCCGCCCTGCAACAGGTTTTCGGGTACGGCAGCTGTCTGCGTGACTTTACCGGAGCACGGGATATAGATCGATACCGTCAGGTTATCGGGCGGGACATGTTTGATTATGGCGGCGACTTGGTTTGGCTGCCCCGCTTCACCCACCTTAATAAGCCATTTGGCGATTGTCAGCCGCTTCCCGCCCGCAGCCTCAAGCTGCTCAATGAGAGGCCGGATGCCTCCAGCCATGTAAGAAGCCGGGGCAAGGAATTTGTGATCCGGATGCGGCGAAAAGCAATCGATGAATTGCAAATCCTCAAAATAATGCGTTCGCCTCACCATCAGCGGATTAGCGCCGGTCGCAATCACCAGGGCAAGACCCGGATAAAAGGGATCGTTTTTATCATCGCGCCTCGCGAAAAACCGCCCGACCTCATCGGGCTGGATAAGCGGACGGCGATGCACAGTTTCATTCCGGCCCGTTCCTGCTGTGCGGGATGTTCCTTGAGTGGTGGTTTGGCTAGTGCCTGCTGCTTCCGAAACGCCTAATGTCTTCGAAAAGGATTTTCCCCCGGTATCGCTGCGGCTGGTCCCATCCGTGACGCCGTGGCTTGTGCTTGAAGAAAATCCTGTGGTGTGGCCGTATGAAGTGCTGTGGCTGCTGCCGCTTGAACGGTTGGAGCTATAACCTGATGAGCTGAAAGACGAGCCTGAGCTTTCATTCTCTCCAACCGTCGCGTTGAAACTGTGGGATTCACTGAACCCTGTCGTGCGGGACGTGTTGGTGGATCGCGATGTCCCCTTCGTTTGCGAGGATGATGTTCCGTCGGTCTTTGATTTTGATAGCGTCTCAGTTTGCGAACGGCCATCCGAACGGCTCTCGTTTTGAGCCTGGCTTTCATTTGCGGATCGCAGCTCGCGGATGATCTCGGTTTCTCCGGCCAGCTTGGAGACGTATTCGCGCGTGAAATGGTCTTCGATACTGAAAAACACCTTTAGGCCCGCATTTGCAAGAAAGGTTTCCCAGTGACCTGGATATGTGCCTTTTAGCTGTTCGAGGCTTTGCAAAACAAAGAAAAGTTTCACGCCAAAACCGGCAAGCTGGGCAACGCCCTTTTCGATTGCCTCCATGCGTTTGAGGCCCGCGAACTCGTCAAGAATCATGAGAACGGGGTGACCCGTTGCCGGATTGCCGCGCGTGATCTCCATTTGGGTGGTGGTGAGTACCACCATCATGCGAAGCCATCGGTGATGCGTGTTCATGAAGCGCTGCGGCAGGGACAGATAAAGCGTCATTCCCTCGGGCCGTGTCTTCAACTCCGAAAGCTTAAAATCCGATTTCGCGAGACAGCGCTGCATGGCGGGGCTATCAAGAAATTCCGTGTGCAAATCGACGGATTGAAGGACGCCATCGAAGGTTTTATCGGATGACTTCATCATGGTGCGAAAGCGCAAACCGGTCGCCGCGACGAGGCCACCAAAAGCGGGATTAGCCTCCATCGACCGCCAAAGCAAGAGATGCGGTGCCTCGATTTTTTCTTCGTCATGCCCCTGCTCGCGTATGCACTCTGCGATTTCCCATGCGCCGCGCAAAACGAGATTTCTGAGCGTGATTAGGTTGCGCTCGTCAGGCATGAATTGCTCGGCGGTAAGAACGTGAAGAATGAGACCGCGCAGCATCTTACGCGCGGACTCATCCCAAAACGGATCGTGGGAACCGTCCTTGACGACGACGATGGCATCGGCAAGTCGGCTTGCCTCATCAATGGTTTCGTCGCTGTTCGGATCGAGCGCGTCAAACGGGTTGAAGCTGCTGCGGTAACTTTCATCGACATCGGCGGCCATGAAAGGATCAAGTACATGCACGGACTGCCCCAGCCCCGTGCAATATTTGTTACCGCGCCCCCGCCTGGCTGCCGTTACGGTCGCGTTTTCGCCTTTCGGATCGACGACAACGGCAGAGCCCGGCCAAAAACAAAGATTGTTGACGATAAGGCTTGTGCCTTTGCCGCCGCGCGTGCCGCTTACAAGGCAGATATGCCGGTCGTCACAATAGCCGAGGGGGGATTCCTCTTCGTTGCGACCAAGCCAGAATTTACCCTCGGCGAATGGATACTGTCTCGATACATCCTGGGGCGATTCCCATTGGGCGCTGGCTAGTCGGTCGGGCATAGTGCCCCCTTTAGCGTTCTGGACCGCCGCGCTCTTTCTGCGGTTGCGGCGCTGGTGCGTCGCTTCTTTTGGGGGCAAGGTCTTTTGCAAGTTTGTTAATTGCAGCCTGTTTCGCTTGCACGGCCTTGTCGTATTTATTGGCTTCTTCCTGCTGTGGCTGCATACCGCCGGTTCTGGCGCCGCCAGTTGTTCCGACTTTTTCCGGATCGGGCATGCACCGGATGATAACGCAAATAAGAACCGCCTGGCAAAGCCGAAGCTCTGACAGGCGGCGTAAGGGTTACTCCTCGGTTGCAGCTCGATCACTTTCTTGGAATCCGAGCATCTGCGTATGGGCGAGGTCAGCCGCTTTCGCGAGCAACAACAGGTCGGAAGTGCTGAAGTTGCCGCCGTTGTGATACTTCCCTTCCTTGTCTTTGTATTTGCGCTCAAAAGTTGCTGAATAGAACGCCTCGCCTTCTGCGGTCTTGTTGCGCCAAATAGCGGCGAAAACCGGATAACAGTAGACGCGTAAGATTGGTTGTTTTTTCGTCTCAGACATTTTGATTTCCTCTTTTAAAAACTGGACTGCGGAATTGCAGCTCGTGGGCAATGAAATTTCGGTCGTTCGGCCAGACTGTCAGCCCTGGCAGCGCTTCACGTGAAGCGGAACCGGAAAGCACGTTCCTCTTCGCTCGTGGGCGAAAGGAACGCTGTCTTTTTGGCTGCGGGTTGATGGGATGATCTTTGCCGAGACCGAATAAATTGACCCGCGAAATAGCTGCTCAATCCGTCAGGTCGGTTTGAAAGAAACATACGGAATGTTTCACGGAAACCACGTTTCGGGGTAAAAACCGGCTCATGGGGCGAAATCAGGTCGGAAAGCAAGAAAGTTTCGCGTTTAAATGGGGCTGGGAGCGATTTCTAGGCGGGGGGTGGCACAGAGAGATAGCCGAAATGCTTCTGGGCGCATGCTGCCCTATCCAGCGGGGTCGGAAGGGGCTTTAATCGGTGGGGAGAACGGTCAACGGACTCGGCTGCGTTTTTGGGCGGTAAGGATCGCGTACCGTTCCCCGCTATCCTTCGCCTTGGTGCTGAGTTTTGGCCGTGGCCCCTTACGCCTGTTTGTGTGTTTTCATGTAAGCATGAAAGCATGCAAGCATGAAATCGCTTACGGTGGGGAAGTCTAGCTGAATGGCGGCAAGTTTGGCGGCCTTTACATCATCTGCCGGCCAACGCACTTGTAGGGGTTCCCGTGGCTCCGTTTTTACGACGGCCTTCAGTTCCCTGCCACGTCGCGGTTCAGGTGCTTGCGGTAAGAGCTGCGCAGCTTTGGGTACGGCTGGTGCGGTGAACGCGGCGGCGGATAATTCAAGGGCTTTAGCCATTTGCTTTTACCTTTCCGGCTGGCTGCATGTTCTCATGCAAGCATGATTTTATGTTTTTCCAAAGGGCTGCAACTTCCTTAGCTGCTGGCCCCTTTGGTTCTGCTTCGGTGATCGTCTGACCCTTCGGAAATGGTGATTTGTAACCCGTTCGGTCATTGATAAATGTTTCCGCAACTTCGCCATGCTTCGATAACAGTGCGGCAGCTTGCGCCGTAATCAAGGTATTGGCCTTAACGCGGGTAAGGACGAAAAGAAATGGGACTCCGGCCTCCTTCAATGCCTGAACCGTCACGGGAGCGGCGGTGAGATCGTCCTCGCTGGCTTGCACAGGGAAAATAATAAAATCCGCCAACTCGAAAAGCTCTTTTGCTACATCGACACGTCCAGACGCGGTGTCTATGAAGCAATAGGCTGCGCCATGGTGGCGCAAAATCTCTAGCCCTTGTTCTAAGCCCTCGAAAGGAACCTCCGCGCGACCAGGCGCTTCAGCCTCGCGCTTGGTGTGCCAGGCGGTTAAACTGCCCTGCGGGTCGGTGTCTATGAGAAACACCGGGCCGTCCCCCGCACGTTCCGCCTCAACGGAAAGATGCTTCGCAAGCATCGTTTTCGCGCTGCCGCCCTTTTGCGAGTTGATGACGATTATCTGCATGATTTCATGCTCCTATGGTTTGCTAATTTTGAGCGTGCATGGAAGCATGATTAATAGTTTCCATGCAAGCATGATTTAGCCCGTGGAAGCGTTATTTTCCCTCGGCGGTCACCAGATAGCGGGGTAGGGCGGCAAGGCGTCTGTGGTCCCAAAATTCCCGACCTTTCTTTCCCGCTTAACCTCTTTCTGTGTGCGCCATAGGCGCACGAGCCGCCGCGCCCCTCTTTGGGGCGCATAAGCGGCGTACTCAGACCGCGCTTGGCGCGGTTCAATAGAATCCTTCCTCTTTTCTGGTTCTTCCGAAGCTTAAAAGAGCTGCGTCTAGGGGATTTTCCGGATTTAGATCGGAGGCAATAAAGGGAAATGTAGCTTGATTAGAGGTTCCTAGTGCTTTTTGTCCTTTATCGTCATTTTGATGGGGTTTCTTGGCTATCATGGGGAAGTCATAGGCGTTGCTGGTGCGGTTTACGCGCCAGACGGTTGCCCATATGTGGCCTAATCCTTCGACGCGCTCACGGACGCGCAAAATGCGGTTAACCCACGTTAGGAACCCCGCCGCCTCAAGATCGGGAAGGCAGCGGCCTACCGTGCGCGGATTGCATCGGGCTTCGTCTGCGATGGTCTCGTAAGACGGAAAGCAACGCCCGTCATTGAGATTGGCAAAATGGTATAAGAGGACGCGGAGAATATCGACGGCTGCGCGGGTAATCTCTCTTTTTCCTCTTGCTGTATGCGCCAAAAACATGACGCGGGCGCGGTCGTTGCGGTCTATCGGCGTTTGCTTGCCGTCTGTGAAAACCTTCGACCGCTTCGCTTGTTTCATTTTTCCAATGTAAGACATGGGTATTCCTCCTCTGGTTGTACCTTCGGAGGAGTCAGGCGACGAATTTTGGGCAAAGTCATAGCGTTAGGAAAAACGATGTTTTTTCCTTGACTGTGTGCCTGGGTTTTGAGAGATTGGTGGTGTCAACGCACCAGTCTTTCAATTCGCAGCCCCGCCCCTCAAAAGGCGGGTTTTGCATTTGTGGGGTTTTGATTTCTCCGCAGAATGGTTGACGACAGGCCCGACGAATCACCGAGCCATTCCGTAGCATGCCGCAGGCTATGATTCCCGTCTAGGAATTCATATCAGGGCTCTTGGCGCGCGCTGTTGGCGCGTCCATCGGAGACTCATGCTCGCACCCGTGCAATGCGTTCAAGCCCATCGGGTGGGCAAATCATGGCGCTCCGCTCTCAAGGAGCGACCTTCAGGGCGGGAAGATGGGCGCACCAAAAAAATGGAGGCCTGCCGCAGCAGACCCCCGAATTGATTCCTGCCTCAAGCCGCTTTTCTGGCCTTTGGCGGTGTGGTTTTTGCTGCCGGCTTTGGTGCCAGCTTCGCTTTCTCCTTCGCGGCGAACTCCTGCTTGACCTTGAGGCTGATTGCGTCCACATCCACCTTGTAGGCTGTGGTGGCGTCGCGGAGAACCTGCGCCGCGTTCTGCCGGGTGGCCGCGTGGAGAATGGTGATCTCTACCAGCAAACCGCTCAACGCTCCTTCCTCGGCACTCCGCAGATAGGCCGTAAACAGCTTCCCTATAGAGTCGCTGTCCTTCGCTTTCTTGATGCCGCGTTGACGGGCGACAATCTCCAAGCGGCGTTCGTCCAGCAATGCCGCCAACCTCTCGACCACAAATAGCAGGTCGCGCTTCATCAACCGCACCGGAACCGCTGCGACTACGGCAGCAAGTGTGCGGAGTCCTGTCGCCTGTGCGAGTGCTTCCTCGCGGCGGCGCTTCTGCTCTTCGGCGTTGCCTTTGGGATCGCGCACGGTTGACTGCTTTTTGGCGTGATGCACCGGGCAATCTGCCTGAGTGCAAACCTTTCTCAGTTCGCCTTTCTCGCTGCCTTCGGAGACAATCGCCTCGGTGGTGTACTTGCACGTCTTGAACTCCGGCCGGGTCGCCTCTTCTTTCGTCCTGGGCTTCTCCTGCCGGACTTCGACATACTTGTTTCGCGGAATGGTTGTGCTGCCTTCCTGCTGCTTTCCATAGCCCGTGCTAATTTGTACCAGCTTTGGTTTCGTGGCGATGCTCTGGCGCACATAGCTTTCCAGTTTCGCCGCGTAGCATTTTGGGTCCGAGCATGAATTCGGGTGGGCCGTTCCCATGTCGGCGAAGAGCAGCGTATTGTGGCCGGTGCGCTTCGGGCAATCAATGCAAGAGCCCGCCTCCGGCACAAGCTGCGCGTCCTCTTTTGAAAACGGCACGGTCGCAAGCTCCAACAAGATGTTGTGCTCAATCCACTGCTGAAGGTGGCGCAAGGGTAACAGGATACGTTTCGCTTTGTTTCCGCTGCCGTACTGTTCTTGATAGCAAGCGGTTAGGGCCTCTTCCTGCTGCGCGGGTTGCAACTTCGCCAGCAAGAGCGCGTGTCCGGTGCCAATCTCATCCCGGTAAAAAGCTTCGACCACTACCGGCGCAAGCTCAGTCAATTTCAAACGGGCGGCGACAAACGCGGGTGTCTTTCCAGTGCGAACAGAGATTTGCTCGATGGAATATTTCGGCTCCTCCAAGTTGAGAAGAGCGCGAAAGCCGTTGGCCTCCTCCATCGGATGCACGTCGGCGCGAATCAAATTCTCGACTAGCTGCGCTTCAAGTGCCTCCGCGTCGGTGAGGTTGACGATGCGCACTGGAACGGTTTCGGCCTCGGCCATCTGCGCTGCGCGGTAGCGCCTCGCTCCGGCAACAATCTCAAAGCCGCGTTCATTCAAAGGCCGCACCAGCAAGGGCGAGAGAACTCCTTGAACGCGAATACTCTCGGCAAGCTCTCTGAGAGCGGAATTCTCAAAGATGCGGCGGGGGTTGGTGGTGGATTCGGTGAGGACGGCAAGGGAAAGGTCGCGGTATTCGGTGGTGGTGTTCGGGTTCATATCTACTCTCCTTGAGCGGGCTGGTGTTCCGGTGATGG
>Ga0255351_1000059_pt1 | contig 50621 bp, 44 predicted proteins | sample HBST25r2metaG_FD_186024 | JGI IMG/M metagenome (GOLD analysis project Ga0255351, IMG submission 186024) | Peat soil microbial communities from Stordalen Mire, Sweden - H.B.S.T-25.r2 | ecosystem: Environmental > Terrestrial > Soil > Wetlands > Peat | place: Sweden: Norrbotten County, Stordalen... | reverse complement strand
TCCGAACAATTCAGAGTTTTGTTTCTTCAGGCACGGCTTCACAGCTTGCTGAAAAACTCCGATTTCACGTAGATGTGCGAAGGGGCACGACTTTACAGCTTGCGGAAAAACCCCACCTTGATGCAGATGTGCGAAGGGGCACGACTTCATAGCCTGCCCTGAGCGCAGTCGAAGGGTGCCATAAGTTGTTTAAAATGAGAGAATGGGGCTTTAGCCCCTGCGCCGCTGCAGTCGAATTCAACCCCGAATGAGCCTTTTTCCGCAACCTGTTTAGCCGTGCCATAAGCTGTTTAAAATGAGAGGGGGGCTTCAGCCCCTGCCCGTTTTCTCCTGAGTTTCGCTTAATTCCACGCCTTTTTCCGCAGCCTCTTCAGCCCCTTTCAATTTCGAGCTGCCTGTGGTCTCTTTTTCGACCTTTTCCGCCCACCCAACCAGAGGCATCAGGTCGGGTCCGGTGCAGGCCGGGTCGGCTTCTGAGGGGGCAGAGAGCATGATGTAGCCGTCTTTCGCTTCGCGTACATGGAAAAAGAGGCTGGGAAGAGGATGTGCCTCTCCGCCTGGCATCCCTACGACAATCTTATTGAGTGTTGTGTTGATTTGAACCTGAAAGACGCCCGGAGCCGTGCAGGCTCTCACGGGTCCGTAGGTGTGAGTCTTGAATGGCGCGTCATCCAATTTCATGGGTGGATCGAAATCGTCGTGAACTCGGCGCAGAGTTTTCGCGGTCTCCGGCGAGGCAAAATCGCGCGATTCCGTCCACGGCGAGTACAGCCACTCTTCTACAAATCCCCGCGCATTGATGGCAATCGGGTTGATCCGGCGAATGTGCTCATCGTCGTCGATCTGGTAGCGATAAATCACATGCCGTTCATAAGTCTTCATGTCCAGGCACGGGCTGTTCACGCGAAACTCGAACGTGTTGCCTGACGATTTGAGCCTGAGGTCGAAGTCTCCTCGTGAGTAATCTCGCTCTGTGCTCCACAGGATGCGAGGCGCGGGTGAATGAGCGTCTGGAGCAATCACATCCATCTTGAAATTGCTGAAGCGCGAAGTGCACCATGCTGTGCCATGCGTTGCTACCATGCGCCACTTTGGCCGCCCAGTTGAGGATTCAGAAGGCGCGGGCATAATCTTCGTGAAGAGGAAATCGCCAAACGCATCGGAGATGCTTTTCAGCGGCCTGGATTGCCAGCGAAGCGTCTGAGCCCAGGATCCGTCGCGGTGTTCATAGACAAGCAGAAGGTTGTCGTCTCCGCATTCAATGCTGAAGGAATACTCGACCTCAAGCATTCCGCCGATTTCGGATGGGCGGCTTACGTTGACTTTGAGGTTTTGACCATAAGCACCGAGGTCCTTGTCATCGCCATCGTTTTCCTTGTATTGAGCCGGACTGTCATCGTCCGGTGCATTTGCATGCAGCGCTTGAGCGAGGACTTTCTGTAAATCGGCTGGGCTTGACGATGATTTGGCGCAGGCCAGCGACGCATCTGAAGCTTTGATTAGATTGTTTTTCAACTCCGTGATCTTCTCTGCGATAGCAGCGGGAACATCGGTTTCCATCTGGCCGGATTCTTCGCTCGCAAGTTGCTTTTGCAGAGCTAAGGCACGCGACGCTGCTTTGGAAAGAGCGTCGGCCGCGCAACGGCTCTGCGCGCAACAGGGAACTGCCAGGGCCAGCAGCACGATCCACAACAGGCGCCTCATGCGCGCAATTATAGTGCAGCGCCAATGGCCTAGTGTCCTGTCCCTGAAATTCGCAGCATCAATTCCGATGCGATGCCTTGTCAAGGCCGCCGATCCTCGTTTCTAATGCATCTCCCTTATTATCATTACCTTACAGACGCAAACGGCTTGCCGATTGTTATGCTTCAATCCGATAATCTGTCATTAGTCGTTTGGTGCCTGGCGCAGTCCGGCAACATCTGTTCCCGGATTCGATGATTCGCAAACTGGCAAGTTATTTGTTTTCAGTGATTTGGGACCTAAAGACCTGAAAACAATGTACTTTACGGTGGTACCCATCCGCCAACGCGTTGAAAACGTTAGACTTGCTCCAAACACCCCCCGGGGGGATGGGGGCGAGGGGGGGTATCTCCTCGCGACGGCTCCATCGAAGCCTGTGCTATCCTCGGAGAAGCGGGGCTCCCATGCACAAGCGCATTTCCAACGGATTGCTGATCGCACCCGCCTCACGGCGCTGGTCGCGGTCGCGCGCGCGCATCATCTGCCCGCGCAAGCACCTCCGCGTGCTGCCCACCCGCACTCGACCTAGCCTCTTCGGCGGCGATTAGTACCCCAGGCTGCCGAAGACCCTCGATTTCTTTCATGAATGATCCCGCACGCAGGGGTCCGTGGCCGTGCACTATCCGCATCCACCCGGCCCCACCCAACCGTATCCGACGAGGAGACTAGATCATGACCAGGCAAGAACTGCACGCGCAATACGGACCAAAACTCAAGGGTCCCCTGCCCGGACCAAAGGCGCTGGCTGCCGTTGCGGCCGACACCCGCCTCATCTCGCCCAGCTATACCCGCTCCTATCCTCTCGTGGCTAAGCGCGCCAAGGGTTGTCGCGTTGAAGATGTGGACGGCAACGAGTTTCTCGACTTCGCCGCCGGCATTGCCGTGTGTTCCACCGGCCACTGTCATCCTGAAGTTGTCGCGGCCATCCAGAAACAGGCTGCCGAGCTGATTCACATCTCAGGCACCGACTTTTATCATGAACCGCTCACCGACCTGGCCGAACGACTCTCGGCCGTGGCGCCCATGCCCGGCCCGCACAAGTTTTTCTACGGCAACTCAGGCGCCGAGGCGGTTGAATGCGCCCTCAAGTTGGCCCGCTACCACACCGGCCGCCAGCAGGTGATCTCCTTCTTTGGCGCCTTCCACGGACGCACCATGGGCGCGCTCTCGCTCACCGGCTCCAAGCCGCAGCAGAAGCGCCGCTTTTCGCCGCTGGTTCCCGGCGTCACCCATATCCGTTACCCGTATGCCTATCGCGGCTGCACCGGCGGCCCCCAGGATGAGGAAGCCTTCAGCCTGGGCTGCGCGCGCTTCATTGAGGAGAAGCTCTTCAAGACAATCCTCGCGCCGGAAGAGGTTGCGGCCATCTTCGTCGAGCCCATTCAGGGCGAAGGCGGCTACGTGGTTGCGCCCGACAACTTTCTGCGCGAACTGCGCGCCATCTGCAACCGTCACGGCATTCTGTTGGTGGTGGACGAAGTGCAGTCCGGCGCCGGCCGCACCGGCAAGTGGTGGGCCATTGAGCACTCGGGCGTCGAGCCGGATATGGTCTGCATGGCCAAGGGCATCGCCAGCGGCATGCCGTTGGGCATTTGCATGACCCGTGCCGACATCATGGACTGGGTCCCCGGCTCGCATGCCTCCACCTTTGGCGGCAATCCCATCTCGCTGGCAGCGGCACTTGCGACGATAGATGTGCTGGAACGCGAAGGCATCGACAACGCGGCGCGTGTAGGCGAATTCATGCTCGAGCGGCTGCGCGGCTGGAAACACTCTCACCCGCTGGTCGGCGACGTGCGCGGACGCGGCCTGATGATCGGCATCGAGCTGGTCAAGGACAAGATCACGCGCGAGCCAGCCACTGCGCTGCGCAATCGCGTGGAGACCCTCGCATTCGAAAAGGGCCTGATGATCCTGGGCTGCGGAGAAACCTCGATCCGCCTCTGCCCGCCCCTGCTCATCAACGAACAGGAAGCCACCGTGGCGCTCGACATCCTGGAAGAGGCGCTCTCGCAGGTGGAAAAGGAACACGAACACGCCAACACACTTGAAGTCGCAACCGCCTGAGGCATTGCGAGAACAACCAGAGCTGGCCGGTCGGTGTTGATTCAAGCCCGATCTGCCAGCTCTTTCCATGTTCCCTGCCCCCGCCAGCCGCGATAGCCCGGCGCCTCTAGCCAATCTTCTCCTCAAGACGCATGTTCGCAATCTCCGACGTCCGATGCGCCGCCCGTTCCAGATTCTGCGCCATCTCCCGTGTGGCGAGGTGTTGTTCTTCCGCGGCCGCCGCCATCTGATGCGATAGCCCGGATAGATCCTCAGTCTGACTCGCGATGCGGTCGATCGCCGAGTTTGCTGCGGTCACATCTCCTCCAATTTCATTCACCTTGGATTGGATCTCTGCCGTGGCCGACGCGGTTTGCTCGGCCAGCTTTCTTACCTCGCTCGCGACCACTGCAAAGCCCCTGCCGTGCACTCCCGCGCGGGCCGCCTCAATGTTCGCGTTCAACGCCAATACGCTGGTTTGCGTGGCGATCGAGGCAATCAGCTCTGCCACCTTGGCCACCCCCGCGCTCGAAGACCGAAGGCTCTCGATCGAGGCCTTGCTCTCCGCGCTCGCAATCCGCGACTTCTCCGCCGTTTGTGCCACCTCCACCGCATTCTTCGCAATCTCAGCAATGCTGGATTCGATCTCATGGGTGGCCGTGGCCACCATCTGCAGATTGCCGTCCAGTTGCTCAATGTCGTTGCGCTGCGCCTCCTGCGCCTTCCGGATCGCGTCCAGCTTTTGCTGCGTACTGACTCCCCAAATGACCACTGCGCCGATATAATCGCCCCGCGCGTCGATCATCGGCTCGATCTCCAGATCAAGTTTCTGTGGCCCCAACGGGATGGTTGCCTTGTGTGGCAGATGATGCATGCCATTCTGCTGCCCTCCGCCCAACAGCCTTTCCACATTCGGCGGGAACTTGTGAAATACATGAATCGACTTGCCCACTAGCTCGTCCACGGGAAACGGCAGATACTGTTGCAGCGAAAGCAGCGTCTTGCGCGATGCCCGGTTGAGAAAGCGCAGCGTCAGTTCGCGGTCGCAGAACATCGCGTTGCAGGGTAGAGCATCCATGGCGAACTCAAAGCTGCGATCGGTGCCTGCTTCTGACTTAGCGGCCGGGGGCGCTTCAACACCCAGGGATACGTGCGCTTCATGCGAATTGCGATGCGAAAACAGCCCTTCTAAAACACCGAGAGACATATGCGGCCTTTCTTGCGAGTTCAGGTCTCCAGTTTCATTCAACTCAGGCCGCAGCGGGGGGGAAACTCGCTTTAGATCTGGCGTTGAACACGGAGGCTTCCCGAATCCGAAATGCCTGTCCCAAATTGGCGAAGCAGCCTGATGGTGAAAGCCGACAACATGAGCGAGAAATCGGCATTTCTCGATGCCCCTTTGCGCAGATTTGCGTCTTTCGCGTATCCAGCCGAGAATGGTGTGCCATGGGATGGATGGAGCAGGTGCGCATCGGCTGTGAGGAGCGAGTCCTCGCCGAATTGAATCGAATAGAGCGGCGCCCCGGTCACGCATCCAGCCTGCCCGCTCATCTGGTCACCGGCATCGACGGCGAAGACGCAGCTTTCTTCTTCCTGCGCCGCAAGGGTTACACGGTTGTCGCGCGGCGCTGGTCGGCCGGCAACCTGCCTGGCGACATCGACCTGATTGCGTGGCATGGTCCGCTGCTTTGCATCATTGAAGTGAAGACCCGCACCGCACACGACATCGCCCCGGCCGAGATTGCCGTCGACTCGCACAAGCGCGCGACCCTCCGCCGCCTGGCTCGCCAATACGTGCGCCAACTACCGCAGAAGACAGCTCCGCCGGTCCGCTTCGATGTGCTCAGCGTCTATCTTGTGCCGGGAAAAGAGAAGGAGTTCCACCATTTCGAAGCATCGTTCGGGTGGAGCGAGCGGCGGGATTACGAAGATCGATAGTCAACGAAGTGAGAATTCCTATTCCTTCGCATCTTCGAACTCTTCGTGCCAGGCCATCTGGATGGCCTCAAGCCGCGACTCGTTGGACTTGGCCGGATCATCCGCGAAGCCGGGAAGCTCCGTCACGTAACGATGAAGGTCGGTGAAGCGCACCGCCAACGGGTCCACGTCGGGATACTTCTCCTGAAGCTGAATGCCGATCTCTTCGGCGTCGGTCCACAGAATTTCGCGCGGCATATTTTTCTCTCTCTGGATGTGTTCTCGACTGTGTGGGTCTCAACTCTCCCATATCTCAGAGTCGAGATATGGGGCACCCGGACTACTTACCTTCCGCCAGCGTCAGCGGCTTGCCTTCAGAGACGTAGTTGCGATTCCACCGGGGGATCTCGACTTCGTAGACGCCTGGTTTTGTAATCACGGCCTGGCAACCAAGCCGCGAGTTCAACTGCTGATCGGCGGCCATATCCATGCGGTCAATCTCATCGTCGTCAGCCTCGCTGATGCCGCTCTGGTCCTTGATCCACAGATGGCAGGTGGTGCAGGCGCAGACGCCGCCGCAGGCGTGGTCGAGAAAGACATTGAAGTTCTCCGCCACATCCAGAAAACTCATCGGCTTGCCGTGGTGATCGTAAGGCAATGTGCCGAATTCAAACTCCACGGTCTTGCCTTCCGGCTGAAACGTCACCCGCACCAGCTTATCCGCGGGAATGTTGTTCTGATTTGCTTCGCTCATATCGTCACTTTCCTTTTGAGACATCCGCTACCTCGCTAACCGGCGCTGCACGCCACGAACCAACGCGAAGCGTCGATCACTCCGCTTCACTTGAACTCCGCAGCCGCCATCGGATGCGGAGCGTTGACTGCTTCGCCCAAGTCATCTCCAGCCGCTTCCATGGTCTTTCCGCGGATGGCCGTGGTCACCGCAGCGTCCATCATCAGCTCGGCAAAACGACGCGTAGCACGATCGAGCACCAGCGTGGCCTCGCGAATTGCGGATTGATCCTCGCCCAGTTTCGCGCTTGCCAGATGATCGCGCGCCGCAAAGGTTGCCGCCTGCTCTTCGCCCGTCAGTTGACCCCACGCCGGGCTCTCGGGAGCGCGCTCGACGGCCGCAAGAATCGTCTCCGCCTCGTTGCGCGCCTCAATCAGCAAGCGCTTGGCAAAATCCTCCTCGGCATGATCGAAGGAGTCGAGAATCATGCTCTCGACCTGCTCGTCGGTCAGCCCGTACGTCGGTTTCACTTCAATCCTTGCAGCCTGTCCGCTTCGCTGCTCGCGCGCCGTGACCTTGAGAATGCCGTCGGCATCGATGAGAAACTTCACTTCGATACGCGGCAGGCCCGCGCTCATGGGCGGAATGCCTTTGAGATCGAAGCGCGCCAATGAACGGCAATCGGCGGCAAGCTCGCGCTCGCCCTGGACCACGTGGATTGCCACGTTGGTCTGGCCTTCGACGCCGGTGGTGAAGTGCTCTGTAGCCGAAGCAGGAATCGTCGAATTGCGTTGAATAATCCGAGCAACAGTTCCGCCCAGCGCTTCAATGCCCAGCGAAAGCGGCGTCACATCCAGCAGCAGCATTTCCTCAGTTGTCTTTGAAGCACCGGCCAGAATGTCCGCCTGCACAGCTGCTCCCAGCGCCACCACTTCATCGGGATTCAATTCGGTGTGCGGCTTCTTGCCACGCGCCGCAAGATGGAAGAGATCGTCCACAAGCTGGCGCACCGCGGGAATTCTTGTCGATCCACCCACAAGCACCACTTCATCAATCTGGTCCGCCGTGATGCCGGCGTCGGCGAGGGCCTGCTTGCAAGGGCCCGCGGTCCGGTCCAGCACCGGCTCAATCAGCAATTCGAAAACCGCGCGCGGAATCTCGCGTTGATAGCGGTCGCCATTGGGCAATTCAATATCGAACTTTGCCACGTCCTCGGTGGACAGGCTGATCTTGGCGTCAATCGCTGCCTTGCGCAGCGCCTGCACCGCGCCCGGATGGCCGCGCAGATCCACACCGTGCTCCGCATAAATCTCATCCAGCGCAACCGCCTGCAGCAGGTTGTCAATGTCGTCGCCGCCCAGGTGCGTGTCGCCATTGGTCGATTGCACTTCAAAGATGCCGTCGCGCAATTTCAGAATCGAAATATCAAACGTCCCGCCGCCCAGGTCATAGACGGCAATCGTTCCTTCCTTCGCGCGATCGAGACCATACGCCAATGCCGCCGCGGTCGGTTCATTCACCAGCCGCAACACTTCAAGGCCGGCCATGCGGCCCGCGTCTTTAGTGGCCTGCCGCTGTGCATCGTTGAAGTACGCTGGTACAGTGATCACTGCCTGCGTCACAGGGGCGCCAAAAAATCGCTCAGCATTGCGCTTGAGTTGCCGCAGAATGTACGCGGAAATTTCCGGAGGCGTAAAGCGCAGTTCGCCCAGCGTGATGCGCGGAACTTCGCCGGCTTCCACGTCGTCGGCAAGACGGAACGGAAACAGCTTGAGCTCGTCCTGAATCTCCTCAAGACCGCGGCCCATCAGGCGTTTCACTGAATAGATGACTCGCTCCGGCGTCTCGATGAGCGCCTTGCGCGCGGTGTTGCCCACGGTTACCGTGGGGCGGCCGCCGCCCGAAACCGAGCCTTGCGGGGGAACCGGATCGAGCGCTACTACCGATGGCACAAGATTTAAGCCGTCCACGCCGGGAATGACCACCGGCGCATCGCCCTGCATGTAAGCGACTAGAGAATTCGTCGTGCCGAGATCAATTCCTACAACGCGGCCTGTCGAGTTAGATTCCGCCATGCTCTTCTTTCAAGCTCCCAGAACTTCATTCACGTCACGAACCAGATTGCTCAAATAACGCCGCCGGTCCAGCAACGCCACCATGGTCTTCTGCGCAGCCAATCGCGCCCCCGCATCGCCCTCGTCCCACACCTTCCACTGCGCTCGCAGATCTTCATCCACATGGCCCAGCAAGCCTTCAAATTTCTTCTGCGCCATTTCAAGATCGGCGTGGAGATCCGGGGGCCCCGGCGACAGGTCTTCGTCGCTGGAGTGGTCCCCCATCTTGCGCGCCATGCGCATTTCCTCAAGCTGCATGTTCAACTCGAAGACTTCTTCCAGCAGATCGGCGGGAACGCGCGAGGGATCTTTCGGCCCCTTGCCGTCCTCACTCGCGCGATTTTTGCCGGCGTGTTCCTCACCAATCTCAGCGCCTTCGAGCTTGAGTAAATACTCAGTGCGGTGCAGCGGATCCTTGAGCGTGCGATACGCGTCGTTGAGCAACGCCGTATCGGCAAGGCTCCACTCGCGCTCATTCTCGCCCGCGCGGGCAAATCGGTCAGGATGCACCCTGCGGCTGAGACGATGAAACTCATGCTCGAGGGCGGGCAGATCGACGCTGAAGCGGCGCTCCAGGCTGAAGACCTGAAAAAAATCGCCTCCCGGCGGAGGCTGAATCTTGCTGCAATGCGGGCAGAACAACGTGGAGTCGTTGTGCCCGATTGAACAAGACCAACAAGCAATCGGAACGGCGGAATCGAGAATTTTCAACATAACTTTTTCCGAACCTTTGGGCAGCGCCAGCCCACGACGAAGTCAAGCTACGACGAGAATGACGAACCGCAGCCGCAGGAGCGCGTGGAGTTCGGATTGATGAAGTTGAATCCCTGCCGCATCAGCGTCTCCTCGTAGTCCAGCGTCATGCCGTGGAGATAGAGGAACGACTTCGGATCGACGAACACCCGCACGCCGTCGAAGTCATAAATGCGGTCGCGCTCGCGTGGCCGCGTGTCAAACTTGATGGAGTACGAAAGTCCCGAACACCCGCCGCCCATGACACCCAGGCGCAGTCCACCCTCTTCCGGCGAGACGCCCTCCTTGGCCATGGCGATGCGGACGCGCTTGATGGCCCGCTCGGTCAGTTGCAGTCCGCCTGCCGCGCCGACAGAGGGCTGTGGTGCAGCCGGCTGTGGCGGAGGCGCAAAGGCCCCTTCCGCGGGCTTCGATTCGATGCTTACCATGTTCGACATACTTGCCTTTTTCACTCGCAATTCCCCATTAGCTGTGGGGTCGCGGTGTTGAGCCGCGACCCCTCTCAGGAAAGGGGAAGCATCTTAGTGCGCTGCAGCGGCCACTTCCGCCGTTTCCGCAACGCCGTTCTTTTTCTTCCAGTCGCCGATGGCCGCGCGAATCGCATCCTCGGCCAGCACCGAACAGTGAATCTTCACCGGCGGAAGCGACAGTTCCTTCACGATGTCTGTGTTCTTGATCGCCAGCGCATCCTCAACGGTACGGCCTTTGATCCACTCGGTGGCCAGCGAAGAGCTGGCGATGGCCGAGCCGCAACCGAAGGTCTTGAACTTGGCTTCTTCAATCACCTGTGTCTCGGGGTTCACGCGGATCTGCAGGCGCATCACGTCGCCGCACTCCGGCGCGCCCACCAGGCCCGTGCCCACTTCTGCAGATGCCTTGTCCAGTTGGCCCACATTGCGCGGGTTGTTATAGTGGTCGATTACCTTGTCACTGTATGCCATGGTCCGTCTCCTCTGCGGGGGAAGCCGCGTTGTTGAGCTGCTAGCTGCTAGCCTCTAGCTCCTAGCTTCGAAATCGAGCCCTTCACCGGCAACAGAAGGCTAAAAGCTAGCGGCTAGAAGCTGGTTCTTAGTGTGCTGCCCACTGAATCTTGGTCAAATCGATGCCTTCCAGCACCATCTCGTAAAGTGGTGAAAGCTTGCGCAGGTGCTTCACGATGTCGATCACCTTGGCAGCCACATAGTCCACTTCCGCCTGGGTATTGAACCGCCCCAAACCGAAGCGAATCGAACTGTGCGCCACATCGTCGCCCAGTCCCAGTGCCTTCAGTACATACGAAGGCTCAAGCGTCGCCGAGGTGCAGGCCGAACCGCTCGAAACCGCCACATCGTTGATGCCCATCAGAAGCGATTCGCCTTCGACGTACACAAAGCTCATGTTCAGATTGCCAGGCAGCCGATGCTCCCACGATCCGTTCACCTGAACGTAGTCCAACTCCGCCTCGAGCTTGGCCTTCAGGCTGTCGCGCAAGCCGCGCAGATAAGCCGCTTCCGAGTCCATCTCCTTGTAAGCAATCTCGCATGCCTTGCCCAGGCCCACGATGCCGGGGACATTCAGAGTTCCTGACCGCATGCCGCGCTCGTGCCCTCCGCCGTCAATCTGCGCCGCAATCTGCACGCGCGGATTGCGCCGGCGAACATACAGAGCGCCCACGCCCTTGGGACCATAAATCTTGTGCGCGGTCAACGAAAGCACGTCGATGTTGTCGGCGATCACGTTGACCGGAACCTTACCCACAGCCTGCACTGCATCGGTGTGGAAGATGACACCCTTCTCATGACAGATCTTGCCGATCTCGCGAATTGGCTGCAAGACGCCGATCTCGTTGTTCGCCGCCATGATGCTGACCAGGATCGTCTTGTCGTCGATGGCCCGCTTCAGGTCTTCCAGATCGATCAGGCCGTCCGCCTTCACCGGCAGATAGGTCACGCGATAGCCGTTCTTCTCCAGCCGCTTGCAGGTGTCCAGAATCGCCTTATGCTCGGTCACCTGGGTGATGATGTGGTTACCGCGCTCGCGGTACATCTCGGCAATGCCCTTGAGGGCCAGATTGTTGCTCTCCGTCGCGCCCGAAGTGAATATGATCTCCTTCGCGGTGGCTCCGATGAGCTTGGCAATCTGCTCACGCGCCGTTTCCACGGCCTGCTCGGCTTCCCAGCCAAAGGAATGGTTGCGGCTGGCGGAGTTTCCAAACTTGCTGGTGAAATAAGGCAGCATCGCTTCCAGCACCCGGGGATCCATGGGGCTGGTGGCGTGATTATCCATATAAATTGGCAGGGTTACTCCTGCCGGCACTTCCACTTGGCTGGCAACTGTGCTCATCTTCTTCTCCATCCTTATCAATGCACTGCTCCGCTCATCGCGGAGGAAATACTCGTTTACTGCGGCAAACCACTCAGAGCGTGAGCGAAACCAACCCATGCGCCTGGTGTGCCCGCCCAGCGGGCTGTTCGTGCTCCGCCAGATCCTGAATACTAATGCTCTTCAGCACCCCGGCGATGGTGTCGTTGACCCGCGCCAGAGGCTCCTTGATCGTGCAACTCGGCGTCAGATCGCAACTCTTGGCGCCCTTGATGCAGGAGGTAATGAAAAACGGCCCATCGATGGCCAGAATCACTTCATAGGCTGAAATCTCGCGCGCATCCCGGGCCAGTGCGTAACCGCCGTTCATGCCAGCGTGCGAACGCAGCAGGCCGTGCCGGGTGAGTAGTTGCAGAATCTTGGCCAGCAGTTGCGCGGGAATCCCGTAGGCGTCGGCCACATCCTTGGCGCTCAGCGCAGCCCTCTCCGGGTGCTCGGCGAGAAACTTGAGCGCCATCAACCCGTAATCGGCCTTCTTGGTCAGCTTGAGCATTGAATATCCGACTTCTTCGGTCCGTGTTCAGTATACGACCGAATCTGTCGGAATTTCAAGTCCATCCTGGAATCGTTTTTGGCCATTGCGGGGAAAATCTGCGCGAGCGGCGAAAGATTCAACAAATACCCGTTTCCAATTGTCGAAAAGATCGCTACAATCTGGCGGAAAGAGCAATTCATCCAACTGATTCACAAGCGATGGCCACCATCTGCAAACATCCAAAAGTGCGTATCGTTTCCCGGCACGAAGACACCGAGTATGTCGAGTGCATGGAGTGTGGCGAGGTCTTTGACTCCGATGAGTTTCGCGACATGGAGCTTGAGGAAACCGCCGAACCGGAGGAAGCCAAGGACGAGTAAAACAGGTTGCGGAAAAACACAGGCTTGAGGCAGATGTGCGAAAGGGCACGACTTCAGTAGTACCGATAAAGCCAATAAAATGAGTAGGGCTTTAACCCCCGCGGGGTCACGACAGGTACTCGTCGCTGGCGGGGAGGTAAAGGCCACCTTTCACGGATCCGAAGACTCCGCCTGAACTGGAGAACCGCCCCGGCTCATCTGGTCGCGTGCCCGCTTCCCGCCTGCGGACCCACCCGCCGCGACGCTGTCCACGCGTAGTGAAGGCCTGATACCACCGTCAGTCCCATCGTGGCATCGAGCAGCATCGTGCACAGATCACCAACCCACCGGGCCGCAGTCAACCGACTCAGCAGTACGGCAGCCACCGCGCTCACCTGGACCAATGTATTGGCCTTGCCCAGCAGGCTGGGTATGAACTCCCTGCGCCCCACCGCGGCATACAAGATGGCTGCGACCACTAAAATCCCCACATCCCGGCCAAAAACCAGCACCGTCACTCGCGCCGGAATCAGCCCCATATGAGTGAGCACCAGGAACAGCGTGCTCAGCAGCAGCTTGTCGGCGACCGGGTCAAGGTACTCGCCCAGCTGAGAACGCTGCTTCAGCAGCCGTGCCAAGGCGCCATCCAGCGCATCTGTCAGTCCGGCCACAATGAATAGTCCAAAACTCAGCGCAAAATGCTGTTCCAGGATGGCCGCCACCAGAAACGGGGCCATGCAGATGCGCAGCAGCGTGAGCAGGTTGGGAGCGGTCCGAAATGGGTTCAATCGTGTATTGGGTTCGTCGGCCATGACAGGTTCGATCGCCAGCAGTGACCTCTGTCCGGTTCGGTTGGAAGCGTTCCCCCACGACAGTTCGGGGGCCACGCCGGTCCAATTCCGGTCCAGGCCAATCCAACCAATCGCTCAAAGGAAACGTGGTTTGCCGGCAAGACAGAGTGCACCGTTCGCTCACGATGGTACAGTATGGTTCCGCCGCGCGACAGGCCCAACTTCCCCCAAGGCCCCGATCCTGATAAACTACCTCCTGTACCTTCGCAGGCGCGTAGCTCAGTTGGTTAGAGCGCTTCCTTGACACGGAAGAGGTCGCTGGTTCGAATCCAGTCGTGCCTACCATATTAAAATCAATAGTTTCAGCTGCATCATAACCCAAGATTTTCTCTCTTTTTCACCCAAGGTTTCACCCAAAGCTACTGGATTGCCCGGGGCTCGGTCTTGAAGATTGCATCGAGCATCAAGTTCTGCGCGGCCAGAAGCTCGTCTTTGTCGGTTTGAGTGTACTTGTCCAGAGTGAACCTTGAATCGCTCTGACGCAGCGCGGTCTGCGCCGTCTTTGGGTCGACCTTCTTTTTCGTTGTCAGGAAGCTGGACAAGCTATGGCGGAACTGGTGGAAGCCGAAGCGCTTTACCCGTTTGCCCTTCTTGTCGAAGTAGATGGGTACTTCCACCTCGGCCTTCTCCTTTTTTCCTTTCTTCCTTACCGTTCTCATTACCTTGATGTTGGTGGTTGTGAGAACGCCAGCTTTAACAGCAGCCGGGTACAAGTAGCTGCGGACAAGCATGTTCCCAACCCGTGGCGTCTTTCCCTTAGTGCGGCTACTGGCAAAGATCCAATCCGTGTCTTTGCCATACATCGTCTCCTTGCGCCAAGCCAGCAAGTAGGCAGCGAGCACGTCGGACATCGCAACCGCGGCCTTGGATGCTGGCGTCTTGGGTTTATGCACGTTACCTCGGATCCACCGACGTTCGATGTAGATGCATTTATCTTCCCAATCCACATCTTTCCACTGGAGTCCCGCTATCTCGCTGTAGCGAATTCCGGTTGCTGCGTCCAGGACAACCATTGTCTGCTGGAACAACGGAAGTGAATTGAGCATTACAAACGTCTGCTTCGGGGTCAGGACGATCGCCTCGTAACTTGAACTCGAGGCCGTGACGTCCACTTTCTCCATGGGGTCGCACGATTCGGGAATGAAGTCGTGTTTTTGCCCGTAAAGGATGATGTCATTCATCACTCGGCGCCATTTGGTCAGGGAATCCCATTCCTGCCCCTTTTCTCCGAGCGTATCGACTGACAAACTCTTCAGCCACTTCTCAATGTCCAAAGCCTTCATCTCGACAACCAGCACATCGTCCCAGCGAGGGAGCAAATGCTTGTTGATGATCAGGCCCTCCGTATACCTCGTAGTGGAGGCTTTGGGTTTGATGGCCTCATCCGAGAGGTTGATCCGAATGTAGTCTCGCGCGATGAAACCGAACGTAACCTTATTGAGTGGAACGCTGGTCCGGTTGATTTGTTCAATGAGCCCCAGCCTCACGGCTTCGGCTCGAGCCCTTTTTTCCGTAGGAAAGTCAGAAACTGCGCCAACGAGTAATGGGGTTTGCTCTGACCATTTGCCATCGGGGTCCCGATGTGCGAAATACCGCAGCTTCCAAACCAGGCCTTGCTTCGTGTTGATTTTTTTCAAACTGCCTGCCTGATACCTCGTGTCTGCCATGCTTTCTCCCAATTCTGGCAACCACGGATACCGCCTAAGCGGACCCAGTATACTGCCTCTCTATTCGAAACTCGCCCCACTACTGCCGTCCCTTTGTGCTGGAATTGGCACGCATCCAGGCCGAAAGCTCAGACAAGAGGAAGCGCCACTCCTTCCTCTCGGCGTCCGGATCGACCGGGTGCGCTGGAATCGTTCCGGCACGCGCCATCTCCTTCACCCGTCTGGGCGTGATCTTCAAGAACTCCGCTGCTTCGTCGGCGGCCACATAGGGCTCAAAGCCGAGAAATGCCTGCGAAAGCGCAGTGCCCGTCATTTGAGGACGGGTCTGACTGACTGCCGCAGTTGAAGAGGATGACGCCATATACGCAGCTTAGGGACAGGCGAAGAGAAAGGAAAGCCTCCCCCAGCAAATTCGTATTTGCGGCAAATATTTTTTACGACGGATAAGAAAAGGGCTAACGCCGGGTAGATCTGAGAAGGCTGCTGGCAATCTGCTCCGCGGCCGCTACTCCGTTAAAACGACCCTAGGGTCGTTTTAACCCCAGGTACAAATTCCCCGTTTGCGGCGTTTGCGGGGTTCCAAGCTGCCAACCCGACCCCCTTTAACCGGAGTGGAGACGAGGATTCCTTCGATGGCAAGTGAATTGCCGCTCTGGTGCTGTAAATTGATGATGCAATCCCAGTTCAGGGTGGAATATGCCTTCTCGATGGCTCCCGCGGGTCTAACTTCACCTGCTCAGTGGCCATAATCCCCGCTCGTCAGGCTGGCTCGGAGGTCTGGACAGCGAGATCGGCACCATGCTGGTTTTGACCGCGGTGAACAATGGAAGTCTTAGATAACATCTCGAGGCTGCTGGGCGACGATCTGAAGGGGTCCCTGCGCCCGGGCGCCAAGGTGAGAATCGCAGCCTCCAGCTTTTCCATCTATGCTTTCGAAGCCTTGAAGCGAGAGTTGGAAGCCGTTGAAGCCCTGGAATTCATCTTCACGAAGCCGACCTTCGTTCCCCAGGACGCCACGGACAAGGTCGCAAAAGCCCCCCGGGAGTTTCATATTCCCCAGGCGGACGGGGAGAGGGGGATCTATGGGTCCGAGTTTGAGATCCGGCTCAAGAACAAGCTCACCCAGCGAGCGATCGCCAGGGAGTGTGCCGAGTGGATACGCCGAAAGGCCCAATTTCGATCCAACCTGAGCGGCGCACCCATGCAGCAATTTGCTTGTGTCGAGGCTGCGGATGCTTCCACCGTTTACATGCCATTGCATGGGTTCACAGCCGTGGATTTGGGTTATCAGCAGGGCAATGCCGTCTCAAACTTCGTCAACAAAATGGACGAGCCGGTCGCGACCCGCACTTTCCTCGCACTCTTCGATCAGATTTGGCAGGATGCCGAGAAGCTCACGGACGTCACGGAACTCATTCGGGACCATATCGCTTCGGTTTACAAGGAGAACTCCCCACAGCGCATTTACTTCCTGATGCTGTTCAGCATCTTTAGCGAGTTCCTCCAAGACATCAGCGAGGATGTTTTGCCGAATGAGCGGACCGGCTATCAGGAAAGCACGATCTGGCAGAAGCTTTACAGCTTCCAGCGCGACGCAGCCACCGGCATTATAAATAAACTCGAGACCTACAACGGTTGCATTCTGGCCGACAGCGTCGGGCTGGGAAAGACCTTTACCGCCCTGGCGGTCGTCAAGTACTACGAGCTGCGCAATCGAACCGTGCTCGTCCTGTGCCCGAAGAAGCTCGCCGACAACTGGACGACATATAAGGGGAACTTGAAGAACAACCCGCTGGTGAAAGACCGCTTCAGCTACGACGTCCTTTGCCATACCGACCTTCTTCGTGATCGCGGAGAATCGCTGGGTATGCGGTTGAGTCAAGTCAACTGGAGCAACTACGACCTCGTCGTCATCGACGAGTCGCATAACTTCCGCAACGACGACGCATTCAAAGATCGCGAGACGCGCTATCAGCGCCTGATGAACCGGATCGTTCGGCAGGGTGTGCGAACCAAAGTGCTCATGCTGTCGGCGACGCCGGTCAACAACCGGTTCAACGATCTGAAGAACCAGCTTGCGCTCGCCTACGAAGGTGAGCCCGACAATCTCAAGTCGAAGCTCAAGACCGAGAGGAATATCGATCTGATCTTCCGCCGGGCGCAAACGGCCTTCAACGCCTGGTCAAAGCTCCCGGCCGAGCAGCGGACCCCGGCAGCGATTCTCTCCTCTCTTGATTTCGACTTCTTTGAGCTGCTGGATGCGGTCACCATCGCCCGCTCCCGTCGCCACATCACGACCTTTTATGACACGAAGGAGATTGGCGAGTTCCCCACCCGGCGCAAGCCGCTCTCGTTCCATTGGCAGCTCACCGGTCGAACCGACGTGATGGGCTTCAACCAGATCTTTTTGGAACTGGCGGCGCTCAAGCTTGGCGTCTATATGCCGGTTTCATACATTCTGCCCAGCCGCGTACATAAATATGAGGAGATCTACGACACCGAGGTCAGTGGCGGCGGCGGCAAGCTGAAGCAGAGGGACCGCGAGTTAAGCCTGCGTTCCCTGATGACGGTGAACCTGCTCAAGCGGCTGGAGAGTTCAGTGGCCGCGTTCCGGCTCACACTCGGCAAGCTCCAGCGCTTCCATTTGAGCACCCTCGCGCGGATTGAGAATTTCCGCCGTACCGGCCAGGGCGGCAGCTTCAGCGATCCTTCGATTGCTTTCGATGACGCCGAGCCGGATGAGGATGTCGATTTTCTCGACCCGGAGGACGGTCCCGAAGCGCAAACCCCCGGCAAGATCGTCATTGAACTGGCCGACATGGACCTGCCCTCATGGGAGCGCGATCTGAAAGCCGACCTTGGCCGGATTGAGGGGCTTCTGGAGGAGATGGAAAAGGTTTCGCCGGCAGACGACGCTAAGCTCCAGCACCTCAAAGAGCAAATTCTCGCCAAAATTGAAGCGCCCATCAATCCCGGCAACCGCAAAGTGCTGCTGTTCACCGCCTTTGCAGACACGGCTGATTACCTCTATCAGCACCTGGCGCCGATGCTGCAGCAGCGGCACAATCTCCATACTGCGCGCGTGGTCGGCTCCGACAGGCCAAAGTCCACTCTCGGCCGCCGCATGGATTTTCAGGATCTGCTTACTCTGTTTTCACCAGTTTCGAAGGAAAAAGCTCTGCTGCTACCGGATGAACGGAGCGAAATCGACCTGCTCATCGCCACCGACTGCATCTCGGAGGGCCAGAACCTGCAGGACTGCGATTACCTCATCAATTACGACATCCATTGGAACCCTGTCCGCATCATTCAGCGCTTCGGCCGGATTGACCGTATCGGCTCGAAGAACGCGTCGATCCAGCTCGTCAACTACTGGCCCGACATCTCGCTCGACGAGTACATCCGCCTCAAGGAACGGGTCGAAAGCCGCATGGTCATCGCCGATGTGTCTGCCACCGGCGACGATAACCCGCTCGACGGGCGGTCGAATGATCTGGCGTATCGCAAGGAGCAGTTGCGGCGCCTTCAGGAAGAGGTCATCGAGCTTGAGGATCTCAAGACCGGCGTCAGCATCACCGACCTCGGGCTCAACGACTTCCGCATGGATCTGGTGAATTACGTCAAGGAGCAGGGCGACCTGTCACGTTATCCCACGGGCATGCATGCCGTTCTCCCGGCCGAGACGGACCGCGGCCTGGTCCCCGGCGTCATCTTCGCACTGAGGAACCGGAACCACGCCATCAATATTCAGCAGCTCAACCGGCTGCATCCTTATTACCTTATCTATATAGATATGGATGGGCGGACCGTGGTGCCCTACACCGAGGTGAAGCGGCTTCTCGATCTCATTCGCGCCGCGGCCAAGCCTTGTGCCGAACCGATCCTGAGCGCCTACCAGCCGTTCAACGAGCGCACTCAGGACGGGCGCGAGATGGGCGTCTACTCAAACCTGCTCACCGCGGCCATCCACTCCATCGTCAGTACCGATGAAGAAAAGGAGCTTGACGGGCTCTTCTCCGGCCAGAAGTCGAGCATCGCCACGGGGCCGGCCGCCGGCATCGACGATTTCGAACTGATTGCCTTCCTGGTAGTGGAGCCCAGCGGGGCAGAGGCCTAGCCTGCCATGTTCCAGTACCCCGAACGGACCCGCAAAGACCGCATCCTGCCCAAGAATAAGGTCTACGGCAATGCGCAGCCGTCCAATGCGGTTCGCCGACACTTTGTCTCCCAGGTGGAGCAGATCGTCTGGCGCAATGTCCTGATCTCGGAGACCGTCAATCTGCCCGCCCGCGATGGGATCGAAGGCATTCAGCTTTTTGAGATTGCGCTCAAGACGGGGGAGCTCAAGGAAGATGTTTTGCGCTCGCTCGATCGCGCCATCCCCTGGCGGCTATTCTTCGAGCTGACTTTCAACGGCCAGGTTCGGTTCGCCGCCGCTTACAAGCGCTCCAGCGAAGGCAGTTCCGGCGTGCCGGTGGTCGAGGACTACTTCTTTACGCCATGGCAGTCGGCGGAGAAGCCGCGGCCAGCGCTTCCGGTGGCGCTCGACCTCGCCACCTTATATGAGCAGATGCTCTTCAGACATATGGAAGCCAGTCCGTTGGCCGTCTCCTCTCGCGCGGGAGAATCGGTGGCGGAGGCGGTCGAGCGATGCAAGCGCATCAGGGTCCTTCAGCGCGAGGTCCGGAGGCAGGAAGCTGCACTGCGTCGTGAAAGCCAGTTCAATCGCAAGGTGGAGATCAACGCGGCGCTCAGGCAGGTGGAGCAAGCGCTCGACCAATTAAAATGCTGAAAACGAAAGCAATCGATGAGCGTGCGCTTCACAATCCGGGGCAACGACCTTTGGCGGCTCCAAGACGCGCTGGATGCCCATCGCCCATCGGAAGGAAGTGGGCAATGGATCGTCTTCCTTGAAGTGACCCCCTCGATCGCTTTCTTCCGATTCGGCGGCAAGGAAGAGCGGTTCCCGGTCGACGGAAAGTCCCCGGGGTTCGCAAAGTTTCCTGCTGAGATTTTGAGGCGTTTCACCACCGATCTCCTGCCCGGAAAGCCAAAGCAGGAGGTCTTGTTTGAGATTTCCGAAGGGCTGGCCGAGTGCGACCGCGGTCGGGTAGCTGGGGAAGTCGAGGTCGGCTATTTCCGCTGCCCGGATTGGCATGGCGTCTTCTATATTCGCGATGTGGAACTAGCCTCTCTGGCGGACTTCTCTGACGAGGGGTCTGCCTTTATGGCCGCGCTCAGGCCTCATATTAAGGATGCGGCTGAGAGAACTCGATCCAGGGTTAGCTTTGCAGCTCACCAACTCGCACCTTGCAGTTTCACCTTCGAGGAGGTCAGTGAGCTGGTCGAGACAAGAATCGCAGAGATTGGTCCGCAGATAAGAGCGCGCATCGATGCTCTTGAAAGGTCCCATGGAAAAGCTGAAGATGCACACGCCTGACTTGACCGGCGAAAACGTTGAAAAGATTGCCGCGCTGTTTCCGAACTGCGTGACCGAGGCCACGGACGAGAACGGCAAACTGACCCGCGCCATCGACTTCGACCAGCTACGGCAGGAACTGTCCGGGACAATCGTGGAGGGACCGCGCGAGCGCTACCACCTGGACTGGCCGGGCAAGCGGGAGGCCATACTCGCCGCGAACGCACCCATCGCCAAGACGCTTCGCCCGTGCCGTGACGAGAGCGTGGACTTCGACACGACGAAGAACCTCTTCATCGAAGGCGACAATCTGGACGCGCTCAAGCTGCTGCAGGAGACGTACCTCGGCAAGGTCAAGCTCATATATATTGACCCGCCCTACAACACGGGGAACGACTTCATCTATCAAGATGATTTTGCCGAAGACAGCGACGCATACTTCCTGAGGTCGAACCAAAAGGACGAGCAAGGCAACCGGATGGTGGCCAACACCGACGCGAATGGACGGTTCCACTCCGATTGGCTCTCAATGCTTTATCCACGGCTTCGATTGGCGAAGAATCTGATGCGAGACGATGGCGCGATTTTTGTGAGCATTGCGGATCACGAAGTTCACAATTTGCGCTTCATCATGAACGAAGTGTTTGGCTCCGAGAATTTCGTGGCTACGCTGATTTGGCAGAAAGTGTATTCGCCGAAGAATTCAGCACGACATTTCTCTGAAGATCATGACTACATCGTGGTCTATGCGAAAGACGGGGAAGCATGGACCCCGAATCTCTTGCCTCGCACCGCGGAAATGGAAGCTCGCTACTCCAACCCTGACAGCGATCCCAGGGGAGACTGGAAGCCGGGTGATTTGTCGGCCCGTAACTATTACAGCGAAGGCACGTATTCGATAACCTGCCCGTCGGGTCGCCGCTTAGAAGGACCTCCGCCGGGAACTTATTGGAGGTATTCGGAACCTCGTTTCAGGGAGCTGGATCGCGACGGCAGGATTTGGTGGGGTACAGACGGTAACAACGTCCCAGCAATAAAGAGGTTCCTTTCTGAAGTCAAGCAAGGGCGCGTTCCCCAGACGCTTTGGACCTATAGCGAGGTTGGGCATACTCAGGATGCAAAGAAAGAGCTTCTCTCACTAGTCCGCTTCCCCGATTCTGACTCCACCTTCGAAACCCCGAAGCCGACTCGGCTGCTGAAGCGCATCCTGCAATTAGCTTCGACCTCGGCAGATTCAATTGTGCTCGATTTCTTTGCCGGGTCGGGGGCATTCACCCAGGCTGCGTTTGAATTAAACGCGGAGGACGGCGGAAACCGACGTGCGATTGGTGTGCAGATTGCTGAGCCCCTAGGGTTGGAAGCTGGAAACGGCCACGCGCTTCAAACCATCGCCGACGTATGCAAAGAGAGGATTCGTAACGCTGGCACGAAGATCAAATCTGATACTGCCCTGACCGCGCCCAATCTCGACGCCGGCTTCCGCGTCCTCAAGATCGACACCTCCAACATGCGCGACGTCTACTACGCTCCCGACGCCGTCGCCCAGGGTGACTTGCTGGCGCAGGTGGACAACATTAAGCCGGACCGGACGCCGGAGGATCTGCTCTTTCAGGTGCTGGTGGACTGGGGCATTGACCTGGCGCTGCCGATTGCAACCGAGACGATTGCCGGGAAGCAGGTCTTCTTCGTCGACACCAACGCGCTGGCTGCCTGCTTCGATGCCGGCCTGACGGACGACATGGTGAAGGAGATTGCCAAGCGCAAACCGCTGCGCGCCGTCTTCCGCGATGCCAGCTACGGTTCGGATGCGGTCAAGATCAACGTGGACCAGATCTTCAAACTCCTCTCACCGGACACGGAAGTTAGGAGCATTTAAATGGATCACGCTGCGCTGACCAAGGTTCTGGATGCTCTGATCGCCGCCTGGGAAAACGAGGTGGTGGAGTTCAAACGTGCCGGGGACGGTTTTAGCACGAGCGATATCGGAAAGTATTTTTCCGCGCTGAGCAATGAGGCGAATCTGCGCGGCACGGATCAATCCTGGTTGGTATTCGGGGTGGACAACAATGCTCGTGCCGTCGTCGGTTCAGACTACAGGCCTGAGGCAGAGCGCTTGCACAGTTTGAAACAACAGATTGCTCAGGATACAGAGCCCAGCATTACATTCCGAGAAATTCACGTCTTGAATCATCAGGATGGCCGGGTTGTGTTGTTTCAAATTCCACCAGCACCTCGCGGGATTCCGATTGGATGGAAGGGGCATTATTATGCCCGGGCCGGGGAGAGCTTGACCTCTCTCGGACTGGATAAGCTGGATGAAATTCGCGGTCAGACTTTTGCGGAGGACTGGACCGCGCAGGTGGTAGCGGGGGCGACGACGGACGATTTGGATGAGGCCGCTATCGAGAAGGCGCGGGAATCGTTTGCGCAGAAATATGCCAACCGGCTCAGGCCAGATGAGGTCCGGAACTGGCCCTTGGAGACGTTTTTGGATCGGTGCCGTATTGCGCAGAATGGCCAGATTACCCGTGCCGCGCTGCTGCTGCTGGGGAAGGCTGAATCGGCAGGGCTCTTGTCACCGCATCCTGCGCAGTTGGTGTGGAAGTTGGAAGGGCCGGAACAAGCCTATGAGCATTTCGGCCCGCCATTCCTGCTGAACACAACTCGCTTGTATCAGCGCATTCGCAATATTCAGCTTCGGTTGCTGCCGCAGGATCAACTGCTGCCGATCGAGGTTTCAAAGTACGACCAGAAGATTGTGCTGGAAGCACTGCACAATTGCATTGTTCACCAGGACTACATCCGTAGCGGCCGCGTGGTGGTGACGGAGCGTCCCGACCGGCTGTGTTTCGAGAATGAAGGCTCGTTTTTCGAGGGCAAGCCGGATGATTACGTGCCTGGAACGAAAACGCCAAGGCGCTATCGCAATCCGTTTCTGGCGCAAGCGATGGCCGAACTGAACATGATCGACACCATGGGTTATGGCATCCACGAGATGCATGAGCGCCAGGCCAAGCGCTACCTTCCCTTGCCGGACTACGATCTGGCGGAGGCCTGTGCGGTGAAGCTAACCATTTATGGTGGCGTGGTGGACGCGGCTTATACCCGGCTGCTGATGCAAATGACGGATTTGGCACTGACCGATATTCTTGCGTTGGATCGGGTGCAGAAGAACCTGCCGATTTCGGAAGGCGCGGTTGTTCACTTGAAACGCGCGAAGCTGATTGAGGGGCGGAAGCCGCATCTTCATGTCTCGGCCCTGGTGGCGGCGGCGACGGGCGGGAAGGCTGCCTACATCCGGACCCGCGCTTTGGACGATGCTCATTATGCCAAACTGTTGACCGAGTACCTGGCAAAATTCGGCACGGCCAGCCGCGCTGAAATCAATCAGATGTTGGCTCCCAAGTTGAGCGACGCCCTGACAGCCGAGCAAAAGATCTCCAAAATCAATAATCTGCTGACGAAGTGGCGGAAGGGTGGGCTGATCCGGAATACGGGGAGTGATCGGGCTCCCCGCTGGACGCTTGCAGAGAAAAAAGAGTAATTTGCAGAGAAAAATGGCCCGAAAAAAGCTTGGTCGACTGAAAAACAAGGACTTCCGGGAACGGATTGCAGAGAAAAAATAGTCTGCAAAAAGAGAAAAAGCAGAGAAAACGATGAAGTTCCGATTCAAAGTTCAGAGCTACCAGACCGAGGCTGTGAAAGCCGTGGTGGATTGTTTCGATGGCCAGCCGCTGCAGACCGGCCTGGGTTACCGGATCGATCCCGGCAGGGTGGCGGCCGGCCAGCAGGCGCGGCTGGAGATGGACTCGGGTTTTCGGAACAGTGATCTGCTGCTGCCGGCCGAGGCAATCCTGAAGAACATTCAGGCCGTGCAGGTGCGCCAGAATCTCCCGGTCTCCGATGCGTTGAAGCAGACCAAGGTGAGTCCGGTGAACCTGGATGTGGAGATGGAGACCGGCACCGGGAAAACCTACTGCTACATCAAGACCATCTTCGAGCTGAACAAAAGGTACGGCTGGAGCAAGTTCATCGTCGTGGTTCCGTCGATTGCCATCCGGGAGGGAGTGGCCTCGTCGATTGCCGACACGGCCGAACATTTTCTGGAAGGGTACGGCAAAAGGGTCCGGTCGTTCGTTTATGACTCCAAGGCGCTGCACAATCTGGAGAGCTTCAGCTCAGACTCCGGCGTCAACCTGATGATCATTAATGTGCAGGCGTTCAACGCCCGCGGCAAGGATGCCCGTCGGATTTACGAAGAGCTGGACGACTTCCAGTCGCGCCGGCCGATTGATGTGATTGCTGCCAACAGGCCGATTCTGATTCTGGATGAGCCCCAGAAGATGGAGGGCGCGCGCACGGTTGAGTCGATGAAGGAGTTCAACCCGCTCTTCATCCTGCGCTATTCCGCCACGCACAAGCAGGAGCACAACAAGGTTTACCGGCTGGATGCGCTGGACGCATTCAACCAGAAGCTGGTGAAAAAGATTGGCGTCCGCGGAATTAGCGTGAAGGGTCAGGCCGGCGCGAGCGCCTATCTGTACCTCCAGTCGATTGAGGTTTCGCCGGACAAGCCCCCGCAGGCTCGGGTCGAGATGGAGATCCGGCAGGAGAATGGCATAGTGCGCCGGGTGCGAACGGTGGGGAAACGCGACAACCTGTACGACAAATCCCAGGGCCTGGATCAGTACCAGGGCTACGTGGTTGCCGACATGAACGCCAACGACGGGACGCTGAGTTTTACCAATGGCGTTACGCTGACCGTGGGCGATGCGTGCGGGGACGTGACGGATGCCGTGCTTCGTCGGCTGCAAATTCGCGAGGCAATCCAGGCGCACTTCGAAAAGGAGCAGCAACTTTTCAGCAAAGGCATCAAGGTGCTGACGCTGTTCTTCATCGATGAGGTCGGTAAATATCGTCAGTATGAAGGCAGCGTTGAGAAGCCCGGTGAGTACGCCGCCATCTTTGAGGAGGAGTATACGGCGCACCTCAATGAGGTCCTGACGCTTGAACCGAGCGAGTACAACCAGTACCTGAAGCGCATTGAACCCGGCCGGACGCACGAGGGTTACTTCTCAATTGATAAGAAAAGCAAGCGGCTGGTTGACCCGGATGTGGGCGGCCGGTCGGCGGAGCGGACCTCGGATGACGTGGACGCGTACGACCTGATCCTGCGACGGAAGGCGCAATTGCTCAGCTTCGACGAGCCGGTCAGGTTCATCTTCGCGCACTCAGCGTTGCGCGAGGGGTGGGACAATCCGAACGTATTTGTGATCGGCATGCTGAAGAAAGCCGACCCGGAGAACGTCACCAGCCGACGCCAGGAGGTCGGTCGCGGGTTGCGACTGTGTGTCAACCAGCGCGGAGATCGCATGGATGATCCCGCGACGGTGCACGACCTGAACGTGCTGACCGTGGTTGCGGCGGAGGGTTACAAGGAATTTGTGGCCGGGTTACAGAAGGAAATTGCCGAGGCAATCTCCGCTCGGCCGCGGCGGGCTGACCAGGAATACTTCACGGGCAAGGTCCTCCAGACCGAGGCTGGCGACGTCCAGGTGACGCCGGCAATGGCCAAGGCCATCACCCGGTACTTGATCAAGAACGACTACACCGATGACGATGACAAGATCACGGCTGGGTATCACGACGCCAAAGCGGCGGGGACAGTCGCTCCCCTCCCGCCGGAGTTGGCTGCCTATTCGACACAAATTCTGCAGCTAGTCGACTCGGTGTTTAGCGACTCACAGATCCCGTTGCCGCAAGATGATCGCAAGACGAAACGCAATCACCTGAATTCCAATTTCGAGAAAGCTGAGTTCCGTGCACTCTGGAATCGCATCCACCAGAAGGCGGTGTACGCCGTTCGGTTCGATTCCGCGGAGCTAATTCGGAAGTGCACAGCGGCGCTGGATAGGGAGTTGAGGGTGACCCCGCTGCAGTACGTGGTGCAGCGGGGCGAGCAATTGACTGACGCAAGCTATGAGGCTGTGCAATCCGGCGAGGCATTCCGGTTGCAAGCAACTCAAACCGCCACGCTGAAAACCTCGGTCCACTCGGGTGTCAAGTACGACGTAATTGGGAGACTGGCGCAGCAAACTCAACTGACCCGGGGCACGATTGGCCGGATCCTTGGGGGAATTAAGCCATCCGTATTTGGCTCCTACCAGGTGAACCCGGAGGACTTCCTGCGCAATGCCGCGCGCCTGATCGGCGAACAGAAGGCGACCGTTGTGGTGGACCATCTGACATACAGCGCGGTGGACGAGGCGTACGGCGTGGACATTTTCGCCGAAGATAAGCTGCCAACCGACTCCGGGCGTGCTGTAAAGACGAACCGCCACATCTACGATTACGTTTTTACGGACTCGAAGAACGAGCGGGAATTCGTGGCCTTGCTCGACAGCGGGACCGAGATTGAGGTGTACGCGAAGTTGCCAAAGGCGTTCTCCATTCCAACCCCGGTTGGCGGTTACACCCCCGACTGGGCGATCGCCTTCAGGCACGGTGCAGTGAAGCATGTGTACTTCGTCGCTGAAACTAAGGGCTCAATGTCGACAATGGAGTTCCGGAAGATCGAGGAAACGAAGATCGAATGCGCACGGAAATTCTTCACCCGGATCACTTCGGAGCAGGTTAAGTACGGGGTCGTGAACAGCTACGCCAAGCTGATGGAGTTGGTGCAGCAGTGATGGGAGATCAGCGGTGCGGCTGTACGCGATCCGAGCAGGACCCGGAAAACGTACGGAAACGCGTGAGGATTTTAAAAAGGAATGAGTTCAGAGTCGCATGCGGAAATAGTACGGACACAGTACGGACACAGTACGGAAATAGTACGGAAATAGTACGGAAATTGAAATTCAGCAGCTCTTCTCGTTTGAGGCGTTTTCCCTTTATTTTATTTGGACTTACGCGAAACGCGAACTTGGTGAGATTGCTGACATACCCCCTCTAGACATACCTTTTTCGCGTGCGCCCTGGACGTTCCCTTCTTTTCGATGATTTTCCGGCCTGGCAAAGACTCTTGACTTAGCCCACGCCCACGCCCACGCCCTGACCACCGCTAAACGGAACAGGATGCCGCGGCCGGGAAAGACCCTCAACTGCACATAGATCCGTAGTGCCATACCTCTAAACCTGAGGAACCCGCGGTAGATTTGACACTCCAACTCGGCGAATTGCCGCGATCCTCGGTCGCTTAAGGACCCTCAATTCAAGATGACTCGGCACCTTGATCGCCAGTTGCTTTTTCGCTTTTCTCTTCGCCTCTCCAAATTCCTCGACTGTCATAAGCAAAAAGAAACTTGCGTCAGTTGTCTCGAATACCCCACCGCTCGATGCCCCGATTACGCCGAACTCTCAAGAAACCTGCGACTGTATTTGCAGACTCTGACGCCGCTAAGCGGTAACGTTCCGTCGACCTGCACGACAGCGGAACGGTCATACTCAAAGAGCGGCTTGGAAGCCATCCAGAAAACTGCCGCCGTGATTCCCGCTGCAATTCAACTCCCCACGGCTGAGACGGACGAGCGAACCTATGCAGAAGCACACGAGTCAATGGAAGCCCCACACCGGAACCAACAAAATTCATCTCCTCACCGGATCCCCAGATCAAACTCGAAGCCATCCTTGAACCGCATCCAAGCACACTCTCAACTCTGCCTCTGGCAGCAGCTCCCGTCACCATATGTCGCCGAGCGGATCACCAAATCATGCTCGACGTCACTCGTGAACCGCAGCCCGGTACATTCTCGCCTCCGCTTCTGACCACGATTCCCGGTCACTCGGGAGCCACTCTGACAGTTCTGCTCGACCGGATTGCGCGCCGGCCTGGCCGACCGACGGCCATGCTGCGCACCACCGCTGCGCACCTCGCGCGCTACAGGGGCGCACCGGCAACGGACCTGAAATGCGACGCCACGCTGGCCGCGCTGCCCGGCTTTGCCACTTGGTTCGGTCGAATAGCGCGGAAGAATGCATGCCCATTAACCTACAGTTCCGTCCAGTCAAACCTCAACCACGCACGCATCCCGCTCGCAACGGCGAGGGAATCTGGCTGTAAGCTGACGCCAATTCTGGCGGACCTTACATGGCGACCTGTCTTCTTCCGAGGGTCCTCTTGCGAGGCCGCTTTATGTCCGGCCGATCATGCGGCCCGATCCACGCGACTCCTTGTGCCACGCAGCGAGTGCATTCCCTCCGATCAGCTCACTGTGGATCTGCTCCACTCGGCAGTGAGACTCCTCTACGAAGACGAGGGCGCAACACCGCTCGTGGCGCCCGGCGTCCGAGTCTTGAATCTCTCGATCGGTGATCCAAGCCGGACGCTCGACGGTCCGATGAGCCCGTTGCCTCGGATGATCGACTGGCTCTCTTGGAGATACCGCGTGTTGTTTCTGGTCAGCGCCGGGAACGCTAATTCTCCGCTCGAACTCGATGTGGCGCGAGCCGATGTGGCCGCACTCGATGCCGCTGGCTTATCCGCCGCTATCGCCCGCTCGATCCACGCCGTGGCGCATCTGCGCCGGATTCTTTCGCCTTCGGAGTCGGTGAATGCGTTCACAGTTGGAAGCCTGCACGGCGATGATTCTGACTCGGGCGCACCTCCGAACACGATCGATCCCTATCCTCAGACGGGTTACCCAAGCCCCCTAAAAAGGATCGGCCTTGGTTTCAAGCGCGGAGTAAAGCCGGATGTTCTGTTCGAAGGCGGCGTACAGCTTTATCGTCTAAGTCCGAATCCAGCCGCCCCAAGCGCGGTACTTGAGTTGGCGCAAACGTATCGCTCCGGACCGGGGCAACTCGTTGCGTCGCCCGGGCGGGCCGGAGAATTGCGGGCCTCTCGCTTTCTTTGTGGGACGAGCAACGCAACGGCGCTAGGGTCGCGTTCCTGTGACCGCATTCTTTCGATGCTTGAGCAGATTAATTTTGAGTGGAGCGACGAGCAGATTGCAGTGTTGACCAAGGTGCTCCTGGTGCATGGATGCGAGTGGACCGAAGCTGCTGAGTTTTTCAGGCAAAGCCTGGAATTGGGTCGAGACAACCGCGATCATATCGCTCGCTATCTCGGATATGGGGCGGTCAGCCTCGAACGCGTGCTGGTTTGCGAGGACAACCGCGTAACCGTGATTTCCGCAAGCGATATCGCCGACGGTGAAGGGCATCTCTACCAGTTGCCGCTTCCGCCTACCTGGCCGGTCACGATCACGATTTGCAGCATCTGGAATTCGAGGGTCATCCGTCCAGCCACTTCTTATCGGGCGGCGGCGGGGCCGACCTCTACAATTTGAAAGTGGATCCCTCAGCCCGCGGCCCCTTCGCATAAAAGGTCTACGGGGTCAGCCATCTCTCAGTCACGCAGAAACAACTGACTCTTCGGCATCTCGACACAAGCGGCCAACTCCTGCACGCCTTCACCAGGACTCCCGAGGGCAAGATTTCGATCCTCACCTAGCCCTGACTTCGATCCACCGACAATCGAGTACTGATCTTCTATGACGCATACTATCCTCCTCGCCGAGTTCCCTTCACGCATCGCGGCGTCGTCGAACCGCGTCTTCGGCATTCGAATTAGCGGCTTTGCGGGGGATGCCGGCGTCTGACCTTTTCTTGAAGATCAGTCCTGCAGCCACCTGCCCCTTGCGGCCGGTGGCTTTTTACTTCTGTGCTCCATTTTCCGTCGATAGGATGCGAGATGACCTGGAGATTCTGTGTGGTTGCAAGTGTGCAAGAGAGACTGCTGAGCCGAATCCTCCAGGTGCTCGAGGTGCAGAGGGTATCGATTCAGTTCTTCAGCGGGGAGATTTCAGCGGCAGAAGCACGAATCACTTTCGTGGTGTCTTCGGAGGAAACCAGAGCTTATCGGATCGAGGCGCTGCTGTATCGCCTGGAGGCCGTACGGACCGTCCTCGTAACCCGGCTTCTGGAACCGCCCACGGAGCAGGACAGCCGCTCGGGATCTCTGATTGGCAAGAAGTTTCAAAACTGATCGGCAGCAAGGGAGCTCCTGATGCTCTTCTCGATAAACCATGGGAAATAATTGTCTTAGTATCCTCAGGTGTTGGTTGCCGGATGCCCGACGCCGGTGTCGCGGGTCCAACTCTTATTTCAATGGTTTGACATTGTCAGATAGTTGTTAGTATTATTCTGACATCACGAGGTCACTATGAGTGACGGGCCACATAAAAGCCTGCGGATGCCGCCGGCGTGGAGACGAGTCGCTGAGCGGGCCGATAATGGCGCGTTTGAGTGCGAGGAGATCAGCAACGCCCTGATTCCGGCTCTCGAGCGTGACTGCCGGACCGAGATGACCCCGGAGCTGCTCGAAGGCGTGCGCAGCGTAGTCCGGGAACAGGACGCATCGTTGTTCAAAACCGACATCCGGCCACAACTTGAGGCGCTGCGGAGCGACGCGGGATGTGGAATCGGAAACAGCTTGCTGAGCAACCTGATCCAGTTGTCGCCGGAAGGCGCTGCAGACTTCAATCTGCTGGCGCGGGCGATGGCCGTTGCTCTTGAAGATCGCGCAGAGCGAGGATCCCGGCAGGTAGAGGAGCATTTTCAACGCAAGACAACCGCTACCCGCGCGGAAAACACTCGGGCGCGCATGGCGCAGGCCATTTCCGGCGCTCCGATCGAAGCGCTGGCTCGACAGATCTTGAAGATCGAGTCCTCATCCAAGGCGCGCTCGACAATTCGGCAACAGGGACTTGACGATGGGGTCAGACTATGAGGAATGCATTTGAGGAACCGCCTTACAGCGCCCCGAGCGTGGCGATTGATGTCGTTGAGCCTGGAGTCCGACCCCGCCAGGGATCAGTAGGTTGCCGGATAGGAAGGAATGTTGAGTTTTCGACCGCCAGCCTCGAATCCTACTTCTTCGCGCGCTGGGAACCTGTCGCTTACGACGCATTGCTGGTCGCAGCAGCTGTGGAGTTCGGTGATCGCATCCAGCGCCGTCCCGCATACGGCTGGCAGCGGGAGATTGAACTGCGTATTCCGGTTCACGATCTCGAGCGATGGCGGCACAGGCAGGTTTCAGATGCTCTGCACGAATCGCTCAACTTCCTCACCGGCGATCGATGGAGCATCGAATTCTGTCAGCGCCAGAACTCGGTGGAGCAACCGCAGCAGGGGATGCTCAGTCTTGAGCCTGGAGTGGACGCGGTTCTGCCATTCAGCAACGGGCTCGACTCCCGTGCGGTAGCTGGATTAATCGGGCGAGAATTAGGCCATCGGCTGGTTCGGGTCCGCCTTGGATCAAAGTTGCAGGATCGGGAAGGCATCTCCCGGGGGAAGGAAGCCTTTACGTCCGTACCGTATCACGTACTGCCGGGACGGAATTCCTTCGTGGAATCGTCGGCGCGGTCTCGCGGATTCAAGTTCGCTTTGATTAGCGCACTGGCCGCGAACCTGGCAGAGGCAAATCAGGTCGTCATTCCGGAGAGCGGACAGGGAGCGCTGGGCCCGGCTTTGGTCCCGGTTGGCCAGGCCTACGAGGACTATCGCAGCCATCCTCTGTTCACCTGCCGCATGGAAAGATTCGTGAATGCGCTCTTCAGCCGTCCGGTCAGCTTCAGTTTTCCGCGGCTCTGGCACACCAAGGGCGAAACCCTGAAACAGTTCGTGGAAGAGTGTGACGACCGTTCTTCATGGTCTCAAACCAGGTCTTGCTGGCAGCAAAGCCGGCAGGTCAGCGTCGCTCACATGAAGCGCCAGTGCGGAATCTGCGCGGCATGCATGCTCCGGCGCCTCAGTGTTCACGCTGCCGGCTTGTCGGAAAGACCGGAAAGCTATGTTTGGGAGGACCTGTCGGCGACGACTTTCTCGGCGGGAGCCTCAGCATCCTTCCCTGAGAGGAAAATCACACCTGGACTGCGCGAATACGCGATCGCCGGCGCGTTGCATCTCGACCATCTTGCGGACCTACCGGCGTCGACTCGGGGCGCGCGCACGATGAGCCTGCATGCATTTCAATTGGCCGAAGCGATGGGTATGAGCGAAGCTGACACCCTCGCGAGGCTGGAACGACTCTTACACCAGCACAGTTCGGAATGGAAAAATTTCATGGTTTCGCTTGGACCGAATTCCTTTGTTGCCGACTGGGCTTTAAGCGGGAGATCATGACTTCTTTTGAACCCATTGTGCCAGCTGATGCAGGAGAGCGGCTCCGGATTGCGCGGGAGAGCGCAAAGATCACGCAGGCCAGCGCCGCGAAAGCGATCGGCGTCGCCAGAACGACAATCATTGCAATCGAACAGGGCGAGCGGCGTGCCCGGATGAACGAGCTTCGGCAACTTGCGAAGCTGTATGGCACCTCGGTCAATGCCTTGTTGCGTCAGGAAGCTGTTCATGTCGATCTAGCTCCTCGCTTCCGCAAGGTGGTGGGCAGCGACGATCAAGCCGCCGAGGCCGCCGCATTGTTGGCAGAGCTTGCAAAGGCGGAAGCCGAGCTCGAAAACCTGCTCGGCGTCCGGCGGGTCCGGAATTACCCTCCGGAGAGGCCGCTTTTACCGGGCGATGTACGCGCCCAAGCCGAACAGGACGCGATGGAATTGCGTCAGCGATTAGGGTTGGGGATGGGTCCCGTCTCGGATATCGTGACTCTGCTCGAAATGGAGCTCGGTGTGCGGGTCTACGTGCGGAGATTCGATGGCCGAATCTCCGGCGTATTTGCGTACGACGACGCATTGGGCCCGTGCATGTTGCTCAACGCCAATCACCCTCGTGAGCGCCGGACCCAAAGCGCCGGGCATGAGACCGGCCACTTTCTCTCGACGCGCCGTGAGCCCGAAGTTCTTCATCACAACGAAGCAGAAAGCTCACGAGAAGAGCGCTACGCCAATGCCTTTGCGCGGGCGCTTCTGACGCCGGCGCGGGCGGTGATGCAGAGATTTCAGGAAGTCACTGCAGGATCGGAGCGCCTGACCCGTCGTCATGTCATCGTTCTAGCGCATTTCTTCTGCGTTTCCCGAGAAGCGATAGTGCGCCGTCTCGAAGAGCTTGGCTCGGTGAAGGCCGGAACATGGGATTGGTTCGAGGCCAACGGAGGAATCACGGATGAGCAGGCCCGGCAGGTGCTGGGCGACTTGTCGGCACCTGATGCTTATAAGGCCGACGCAGATCGGCCGACCTCTCTGCGCCTGAATCTGCTCGCATCGGAAGCCTATCGGCAAGGCCTGCTCAGCGAGGGCCAGCTGGCGCGGTTGCTGCACCTGGATCGCGTTGAGTTGCGGGAGATCCTCGGCAGTCAGGAGCTGGAAGGGAGTGAGGCCGATGGGGTCCAGAACCTTCTTAACTGATTTGTCGGAGCCGATTGTGGCTGATACCAGTGTCATCATCAACCTCGTTGCGACCGCTTATCCGGAACTGATTTTGGGCGCGCTCCGCAAGAGAGTCGTGGTAGTCGATGCGGTGCCTGCCGAGCTCGATCTGGGACGGTTGCGTGGACGGAATAACCTAGCCCGCCTGAATGAACTCGTGGTCGGCGGACTTATCGAGATCGCCGCTCTTGGCGAAAACGCGACAAGGTTTTTCAGCGAGCTCACTATCGGTACAGCGCTTGAAACGCTCGATGACGGAGAAGCTGCGACGATTGCCTTCGCCGCCGAACATGCGGGCACTGCGCTGATCGACGAACGAAAGGCGACCCGCATCTGTGCCGATCGTTTCCCGGGTCTTTTGATCAGTTCGACCGTCGATATCCTGCTGCACTCCAAGGTGTGCGAGAGAGTCGACCAGGAAACACTGGCCGTGGCGGTTTTCAACGCGCTCAAGAACGGTCGGATGAGGGTGCTTCCGCATCACCAGGGAAGGATCGTGCAACTGATCGGGCCTGAACGAGCCGCACAGTGCGAGAGCCTGCCGAGATCGGCTCGCGGCTCGCCAAAGTCAGCCGTCCGAATCTGAACTCAACGATTTTAGCGATTCTGTTCATCTATCGATTGTTCTTAGTGTTTTTGGATTGACTTTGATGTTTTTGGATGATCCCATACGGGCTCTGAACTGGGCGTTCAAGGAATTCCAGGTCTCGAGAACCAGCATGGCGAAGATTGCAAAGACCAAATCGACCGGCGGCTACGGATACAAATTCGAAGACAAGGTCGCCGCCGTGTGCCTGCTTCGCATGTTGGATGGTCAGCAGGCCTTTGACCTCCCGTCTTTACCGATTACAAAGGTGTACTTCCAGACTCGCGCCCTCGGATGGTTGCTCGATGACTTACTCCTCGAACTGAAGTGCGAATCCGCCACTGTCCGGTGCGCCATATCGATTAAGAGCGCGGCATATCTCACCACAGATGGCTTTCGGAAGGACTTCGTCCAGGATCTCTGGAACCAGTGGCGCGGAAGCGGCAATGGCCCATTCGATCCAACGCGCGATTATCTGGCGCTTGCGACGGGAAAGATCCGGGAGGAGGCCCTCAGCGCCTGGCAGGATATTGAGAGCCGGGCAAGGCTGGCCGATCCAGAACACCTTGCGCAACAACTCACCATGGAAGGCAGCTCGTCCGCAATCGAAAGGTCGATATTCAGGAGTCTGCTTCCTGAGGACGAAGCCAAAAAGGGGGCCACGGCGAGAGACTCGGCACGCCTCATGGCCCGGCTCTATGTTGCGCATGTTTCAAGGCGAACAGACAGCGCGGCCATACGGGACTGCGCCTCTGAACTGGTTGGCGGAACACTGACGACCGGCAAGAATCTCTGGGAGAAGTTACAAACCATTGCTTCGAATCATCGAGTGGCGGGCGGAGCCATTGAACTGTCCAGTCTGCTTGGGTTGTTGAGAGGCGAATTTCAACTCAATGGGCATCCCGACTATGAAGGCGCCTGGAAATCGCTAAACGATCATTCCTTCTCCAATTGCGAGGCCGTCCGTGCGGTCTCGGGCGTCGACACGCGCATCGATTGGAGCGGAATTCTCGGCGAAGTCGCATCCAGGATCGTCCATCGCGGCACACTCGCAATCACCGGCGAATCCGGCATCGGCAAATCGTCCATCCTAAGAAGCTACGTGCGACAAACTCGCGAGCGCAAGAATCTGATCTGGCTCAGCGGTCAGGAACTTCACGTAGAAAACCAGTCGATTCTCGCGAGAAAGTTGGGCCTTGCCACGCAGCTACCGGACATGCTCCGTGGCTCATCACGACCAGTCCTGATCGTCGCGGACGCGATCGAGCAGTTTAGCAAGACCGCCCATGAGCGATTGGCGGAGCTTGTCATCGCAGCGCGAGAGTCGGTCGGGCTTCAGTTTAGCGTGTTGATCACGGCCCAACCGCTCCGATGGGAGCAGGCGCGGATCGAGTTAGAGAGCCGGGGCTTGGCGGCGGTAACCGAGTTGCCGTTTGCCGGCCCGAAGTTCGAGAGTGTAGTCGCTGCCCTGGCGCACAATGAGCTCGTGAGACCACTTCTCGCGCGGCCGGAACTGCGACGTGTAGTCACCAATCTTGCCACCCTCGACCAGATCCTTAAGACCGCGGCCACTCAGAAAGTATTGGGCGGCCGAAGCTGGATCGGAGAGACCGAGATCATCGATTGGGTCTGGAAGGGCTGGATCGGCATTGACAGAGTTCAGCATCAACGCGGGGCCCTTCTGCGCTTTCTTGGAGAAGAAGATGGCGATACCGGATCGTCGATTCCTCTCTCCCGGATCCCATATGAGACCACGGAGCTATTAGGCGATCCGGAGATTGCCAACCTGACGCGCACCGACGCATCGGCGGTCCGCTTTATCCATGAGGTCGTTGCCGACTGGGCACGGTATCACTCACTGAAGGCTGCGGGACCCTCCGGGCTCCAGAGAATCCTCGAATTGATTCAGAATCCGCGATGGACTCGAGCCATTCGTCTGTTCTCCCAATCGCTTCTCGAAAGTGAAGACGGGCTGCCAGGCTGGGAACGCGCGTTCGCTTCCTTTCAGACAACCGACGTCGACAGCCAGATTGCAGCCGATGTGTTCTCCGACAGCCTTGTGCTTGCGACGAACTCCGAAGATTTGCTTGAGCGCGTCTGGCCCGCGCTGATTGCGGACGGAGCACGAAGGCTCAAGCGGCTGATGAAGCGCATCATGATCATCGCGACTGTCCCGCTTCCGGTAGGGGATCTGGGAGAGGAATACAGGGAGGCTGTCTCGGTAGCGATGAGAGTTCCGATTCCGTCCTACTGGGACGGCCTTCTCAACGTACTCTCTGCGCATGCAGATGAAGTCGCCACCGATTGCATCGCCGATGCCGGTGAAGTGAGTGCCTTTTACCTTCGGGTTGTTCCGGCGGGATACGGCAAGAGACAGCTGGTGTCGAGATTGGTATTGAAACTGGCGGCTGCAGCCGAACGCGGGCGTAGAGGACGAAGGTACCGGTTTCGCGATGCTTCTAAATCTCTGTTCGAAGCCATATTGCGAGCTGGGACCGAGTTTCCCGATGAAGCGGGCCACCTCGCTCTTCTACTCGCAGAGAGGCTCCCAGATGAGGAATCGGAAGCGGAGATCCGTTCGGAGCGCATTGTCCGGTCAACAGGGATCTCCTCCCTGCTCCTGGGAGAACTGCGAGAACCGTGGCCGGATGGCCCACGAAGGCGAGTTGAGAACTCGTTTCAAGACGCCGTATTGAGCACCGACGCCCTCTCTGCGCTGATGGTCTTTCGACCATCCATCGCGCGAGAGGTCCTGCTCGCGGTTTGCATTGAGGAGCCGCAGCACGACGGTCAAGCCCGGCGCTCGGAGTTGCTCAATGGTGGCGGCTTTGCATATTGGGACAACCACATGCCGGCAATGTACTTCACCGGTCCATTTCTCCGTTTCTTGCAATTGTCTCCGGAAGACGGGCTGACAACGATCTTGCGGCTCGTTGATTTTGCCACCAACCGTTGGCAGGAAGGCTTCATCCGTATCTACGGGCCCAATGCGAAGGCCGGGTTCACACTCTACTTCGACGGCTTCGACAGGAGTTACGCCGGCGATGGGAACGTGTACAAATGGCACCGATCCATGCGAATGGATTCGACTGCGGTTGAGAGCGCCCTCATGGCCCTGGAGAAGTGGCTCTACGATCGGATCGATGCGAAGCAGGACATCGCACATGAAATCGAACGCATACTTTCCGAATCCACGTCCGCGGCATTCCTCGGCCTGCTGGTTGCAGTGGGCTTGTACTCCCCGGAATTATTCAAAGGTCCATTGAAGCCCCTTCTTTCGAGCCTGGACATCTTCATGGCGCAGCATTCTACGGCATTCCAGGACCAGATGGGCATGAGCTCTTATGGGCTTTGGGCCCGTTACGGCAAGAAGATCGTTGCGTTGGTAGAGGCCTGGCACAAAATGCAGCATCGCTCGTATGACTTGTTTGCCTTCGCGCGGTTTCTGCTCTTGAATGACGAAGAGGCGGCCCAAACCATCGAAGGCTATCGCAAGCGTTGGGTACTTGCAGCGCAAAATAATGTTGACACGTCGGGGGAGATCCCAACCAGATTGGCCTCCTTGATTGCTCAGTTGGACCGGAGCAACTACTCGATCGTCGATGTCGAAGGCGGCAAAAGAGAGGTTGTGTTCCGGTTTCCTGACGACCTCGAATCGAGGCTGGCCCCGGAGCGTCCAGGTCCGGTCTTGAATCTGTCGGCAATGAACCTTCCCGGTGAGGCCCGGCGATCGATCGATGGCTCGAGGATTCTCTCTGAGGAGGAAGCGCGGTCCATCTTCGCCCGACTCGAGCAAATTGTCCAATCGGATCAGCAGGACGGCACCTTTGAGGTCTATCGACCGGAGGCAGTGGCCGCTGGAGCTGCCTTATTGGTTATCTGTGGAAGCGACTGGTTGTCGCACAATCCGTCTGAGGAGACGTTTTGCTGGGAAATGCTCCGGCGTTCCGCAGAGTCAGAATCCGTTCTCAAAGACTTTGACTCTCCTCAATCCGTTTCAGATGAACCCGATCTTTTTGTTGCTGAAGCGGCGCTGTTTCTGCTCAAGAGCAGAATGGACGACTGGTTGTGGACTGCTCTCTTGCGGGGAGTGACCAGTTTCCACTATGAGACCGCAGGAAAGGTGATGCAAGCTGCCTTTCGCCAACGGTCGGTTGAGGCGACGCGGTTTCCCGAACTGGTCGGCGCAATTGTTCTCTGGTCTGCAGTGAGAGTCCCGATCACATTGCTCGGGCACCGCAACGACGCTGCCATCCTCGAGCCCTATCGCCTACTGATCGAACAGCGCTTCAGACGCGGTTATTTCAAGTCGCACCCTGTGAACCTTGGCTTTGCACGCCGGCTGTCCGAACGATTCGCCCGATGGAAGCTCAAGAACACCGAACATTGGAAGTGGCATCAACAGAGAGAAGCCGCGCTTGCTTCACAACCGAAGACGTACAACCCGCGCAGGCGTCTTTATCGGGATGAAACCTATCTCGACCTGGAACTGCTTGCCAAGGCTTTTGTCTTCCTCGGCCAGTTCGATGGCCTTAAGGCTGCCGACCGTGGGCTGTTGCGCGCATACTTCAACAAACTGCTCGAACTTGAGCTTGACCTGTTGCCTGACACGGCTGACTCAGATTCGGAGGAGTTTGATACTCAATACGATTTCGACCACTGGGTCATGGCGCTCTGCGGCGTCTATTACGCCAAACTTCCACCGCAGGAAGCGCTCGCGGAAGTTGCGGCTCCGGTGATGTCCCTTGGGGCGGGCGCTCACCGCTGGATCAGAGACTTCCTCCATTCATTCTTCCGGCATGCGCCTTCCCTCTGCGAAAATGACGCAGACCTGGCGCAACGGTGGAGGGCTCTGATCCATTTCACGTACGATTCCCCGCGATGGGATTATTCGACCGTTCATCTCAGCTATCCGATTGAACAGCTGGCATGCGAAGTCATGGGGTTTTCAGGACATCCTTCGCGAGCTGCGGATGCCGGCCTGCAGAAGCCGCTGGCACTGATCGAGCAGGAGCTCCTGACCTGGTGCGGGACCTGGTTGGAGCTTGAAGTGTGTGGAGCGGCATTCGCGCGCTTCGTCGCCTCGACTTCTTCCCGCCGGTTTGTACAAATGGGCCTGGTCGAACTTGCGCGGGCGATGCGACCGGACCGGGGGAGCCGTCGCCGGCAGGAGGATCTGACTTCTTCTTATTTGGCCGCACTGACCAACACATGGAATTCCTTCCCCGATTTGGTTCGAACCGGAGGCGACGCAGGTGAGCCTTTTCATAAACTGCTCACGTTTCTGACTGCTCTTCTGATTCCGGAGGCGCTCGACCTGCAAACAAAGGTTGCACAGGCCTGAGCCAGGTCACCTGGTCGGGAAACGAATGCCTAGCGATGAAGCGAGGCAGACCCGGCCAGGGATCGGCTCCCGCAATCCAATCGCCTGCGAAGGACAGTGAATCACTCGTGCCTTGATAGACCCGACTATTCCCTGAGTCAGTCGCATCGGCTCCCACCTATCCGCTGGAAGTAATAAAGGCTCGCACTTGGGTGCCGTCTGGATTAGCAGCCTATCTAAATTCCGTACTTCCTTCGGAGATATTTTTCGTTGGCCACTCTCTCGGCTGCAGGGTCATTCTTGAGACGATCGTGCGACTAAAGGTGCCGACACAACGAATCACGATAAGTGGGTTTATGCTGATAGCGGGCGCTGTCCCGATTCACCTCCTTCTTGAGTCAACTGCCTTCTTTCGGCAAACCAGACGCGCGGGAAGACGCTATTGCCTCTATTCTCGGCTGGACGGAGTTCTCGGAATTGCCTTTCCGCCGGGACAGATCGCAGCTGGGGAAATCCCACCGTACGGACTCCCCTTGGCAACGGGGTTCACCGGAGCTCCGAGTGGCTTCTACGACCTGAGAAACTATACGGGCTTAGCACACGGCGGATACTGGAAGAAAGGTATCTTTAGGGGGCGGAGTTCATATGCCGACCTTTTTTCACAGGTTCTAGGTGTTGCGGCAGACCGAGAACTCGCCGAAAGCGAGCTTATGGAGATGGGTGAGTCGCGCCGTTCTAGAGAGATCCCGAATAGGCTAATCACGGTGAGAGCGCTGATGGAGACGATTGGCTCTCAGACTTGTACCAAGACTGAGTATTCAGCACGGCCGCGGACCCAGCCCCAGAGACACGCAAAGGCAGTTTCGGGAAGCGCTCGGCACGGGTGGCGCAATTGGCTACGGGATGTGCGGAGACACTTCGCGTTCCAATCGATGCCGAAATCTCAGCCAGCATGTTACGCGCAGGCGCAAAAGGTAAGCCGTGGGCTGCCAATTGCGCCTGCTGCATGCAAATTCGGTCAGGCTGCCGTTTTACCGATTACGAATGGCCGCACGTGATGAAATCTAAGTTTTAGCTTCCCTTCACGCATTTGCCTAAACACGTGACGCAACTGTGCCAATCGCTCTCTTTCTTGTGCCGACAGTTCTTTGACTGTTGGAACTTTCTGAGCTACCAGCAATTTTCTCGCGGCATCAGCTTCACCAGCGGTTGGAAACCAACTCGTATAATCTGTCTTTCCCATATAAGTGAATCGCCCCCTGAACCTTGAACCTTCCATCTGGACGCCCTTATAGCCCGTGGCATTGAGAGCCCTCCGGTCAGCTTTCACTAGATTTTCCGATCGGGTTGTCGCTACGAGATTCTCTGACCGGTTATCGAACGGATCGCCATTACGGTGATCGACGAACTTGGCAGTTATTCCCTCCAGTTTCAAAACCTGTCGGTGAAGATAGGTTTCGGTCAAACCCTTGCGTGTGCTTCGGACATAGTAAAGCCCCGTTCCTTCGCAGTACTGTGGGGACCATCCCTCTTCGGTAACACCGGCGAAGTATCTCGTGTTAACGACCGTGAACAAGCCGTGACGCAGTTGCATGGCGCCAAATAGTGGATCACCCGTCAAGTGCTCGTAGAGTTCCCAAAGTTCCGTCGCAGTGAAGATTCCATCCGAAGGCTCCCCATTCGTAGACAGAGCTTGGTGAGAGGTTCGGAGCGCGAAGCGTGGCAGTTTCGCCTGCAGGGTTTCTTTCGGCGGTGCCTGGGACGGTGGGGGCGGCGTCAAAGAAAACGTCTTGTCGTCGTTTGGTTCATCAGTTGGATCCTGGTACTCTCCCATGTCTCATCCTTTCGCGCGCTTGCGCGCGCAAAGAATGCGCGTAACGGCGGATCGTGATCCGCAGTCAGTAAAATCCCGTGCGACAGGCCCAGACAATCACGACTGGATTGTGGGCGCGGCGGTGGCGCGGGCAGCCTTAGCAGGCGTAGGCGATCTTTTCTGGATTAGATTTGGAAGCATGCATCAGGGAGCTGGTTTCCTAAGCCGGGCACAACGCGCTCTGTGCCGGCCCCGGACGTTCCTGGTCGCGATCACGGGGCGGTGATATCCCCCGGATTCATCGACAACTCTCCTGGCTCTTCTCACTTCGGCAGCTGTGATGGAACGCCGTTGACGCGCAAACTCACCATGTCTCGCAAAATTCGAGAACATCATCTGCAAGCATCACGCTGTCCAATATCTCGGGACCCGGCAGACCGAACTCGAACGTGTCAGCCGACCGTCCAGACGACACGATGTTCCGCTGCCGGCGAGACGTGATCCCAATCTTCCAATTCTGGCGAGTGGCACGAAGTGGCCTGCCGCTCTGGACTTAGTCAGGCCCGGCGCCCATTGGGCGGCCGTGAGCTGGCCGAGTATTACGATCCTGCGGAGTCTTCGCGCCCCAGCGCGCCCCGGAGTCAAATCGCCCCGGCTATACTTATGTTCTACAGGTGAATCCGAAAAACGCAAGAAAAGTTTACTTAGTACCCTCGGTTACCGGGAGGTTACCTTTCTTCGGCCACATTTCAGCAGCACTAGAAGACACATGCGCGGGACCGAGTGCCACCGCAGACTTCGTTCGATTAAGTCTTGAAAGATCTAGTTGGACTGCATTGCACCCTGAGTTGAGACCTGATCGCTCCTTTGATTGAGCACCTGCCAATGCTCAAGAACCTCAGAATTTCCCCTGCCGATCCTCTCTTCGCTGCACAATCCGGCCCCAACCATCGCTGTGCACCCGCGCCCTGCGGACCGCGAACGAGGAGACACAACATGCATGAACTCGAGTCATCTCTCTGTGCAGCTGGTCCGGATCTTTCCGGCCTGATAGCTCAGGCCGAAAGCTTCTACAAGGTCGCCAAGGCTCCCGCAACGATCAAAGCATTCGAATTAGACATCGCCTCCTTTGGTGCTTTCACAACCCGCAAAAATCTGGCGTATCTGCTAACGAATGTCGAAGCGGTTGTTCTCTACGTAAGTTCGTTCGCGGCTGCTAACCCACCGATGAGCTACGCCACAATCCGGCGGAGGCTTTCCGCGATTTCATTCGCCCATCGCCTGCGCGGTCTGGAATCACCTGCAACTCCGCAAAGTCACTTTGTGTTCCGTGAGGTTCAGAGACGGCGGGAGGAATCAGGCTCGAAGAAGCCCCTGCCCCGCTTGGCTCCCCGCCCGACCGGCCAGAGACTCTTGTGACAACCGTCACGGGACTTCGGGCAGTTCGTGCACAACCGCGCATTCCGAAACCTTGCTCGATGAGCATACGCAACGCCGACAATAAGACCGAGTGCGTGTAACGAATCGCGCGTCCTGACAGTCTTCGGTTCATCAACTCGCTGTAGAGCCCCTGAATTTCTGCTGCGGAAAACTCGGCGAATCGCCTTTCTCGCAATTTTGGACGAACGTATCGCGCGAGCAGGGTTGAGTAGTCGCGGAAGCTCTTCGCCGACCGGCGGGGACGAGCACAGACATCCAGCCGGTGATCAAGATACTGGCCTACCGATTGGCCAGGGGAAGAGATGTTGCGCCCGAGATACTGTTCCGCGAGCATCCGATTCAGGTGGGCCTGAGCGAACCTCAATCCGCCACGAATGAATTGACCGATGTTTTTCCGCTATCGGTTTTCGGGGTTGCGCCTGCGTAAATGCGCACCAGCCAAGTACTGGACCCGCGACGAATGATCTGGCCAATCTTGTGGGCCATATTCCCTCCTAAGTCACGAAATTCAGGGCACGTGTGGTACACCGACGCCCGATTATTGATCGACTTTGCCTATAGATCAGGGCACGGGAGACTGACTCAGGTTCAGCATCGCATCCCCGCTCAAGTCCTGTCTTGCTCCTGCCTCAGGTTTAGGTCATCGGATAATTCCTTCCCGTCATAACCCCCTCCATCCCAGACTTACGGCCTACTCCTGACCGCCTTGCCGGAGGGGGAAAAGTTGCGCCAGTCGTACAAATCAGGTTCATGCACTCTACCAAAAGCAAGGAGCCAACAGATAGCCCCACAGAGATCTTCGCGAGCAAGACAAAACAAATGAAAGGAACGAAATGCATCGTGCAGTAGTGAACTTAATTGCGGCAGTCGAGAGGAGCGACCGCGGCTACGCGGACGTGCCGCCTGACTCGGTCAACGATGAGATCGAAAATCAGTTGGCCGCCTACGGATACGCGGTTGCACTCAGCGATCGACTGTGGATCGGAGGGTATAGGGTCCACTCGCCGGAGTCCGTTCAAGCGGGAAACTACAGGCTTCACGTCCCACCATCCAATTTCACATGTATAGAGTCCAGGTCTGCACACGTTCCTGATGCCCGCGACTTCAATTTAGAAGCGGTTCTTGGGGAACGCGGAGAAATCACCTCCAACTGAGGATCGCTGCGATCTTGATTTCGCTTCGATCTCCAACAACCTGCCTGCGTGCGAAGACTGCTGCTCGTTTTCAGCAGCAGGCTTCATCGTTGAAGTGTGGCGCCGCGCACCGCTTCCTCTCCAACCAACGTCGGCCGGGACCTCTCATCATTCCGACGACTTTACCTCAAGCGTGTTCAAAGGAAAGCCATGTCTACTCAATTTCTGCCCTCCATTCGCGACAACGAAACCATCACCTGCCGGCGCTGCAACACACGCCAATACCCGCGTAGCGGCAATTGCATCGCTTGCCATCACTCTCTTCCTCTGCGGTACGTGAAGATTGACATCGACAACCTGCATGGTTCTTGCCCTCAAGAACAGAGGAACCAGATTGCCCACAGTGTGGGCACATTGGTCCGTATTTTACGTAAGCAATGCCGCATGTCTCAGTCGCAGCTTTCAAACCTGGTCGCAAACCTGGACCGGAGTTACCTGTCCAGGCTGGAATGCGGCCATGTACTCCTCCCCGTCAGCAAACTTTTGCCGCTGGCCCGGGCCCTGGGCCTGACCGCGGTGATCCTGCGCTTCGAGGATCTCGATCCTCGAAAGACATCGAAACCCCCGTGCAGCGGCTGAACTACGCAATCTCTTGATGGAATCGATGTGCCTGGGTGGAACAACTCCAAAGTACTGGTTCAATTTCCGGATGCCAGTTTGCTCCGACAATCAAGATGCGGGTCAGGCCTGGTCAGAAGCCTGCCCGCGGAAGGAGACATCGGATGGCAATGACAAACGACAACTCACCCTCAAATGAACCGAGAGAGGAGGAAGAAGCGGCTTCTGATTTCTGGAGTGATGAAGGCGCTCAGCGCTTCAACGAAGCCCTGGATGAGGGAGCCGCCTATGCCCGCGCCAACGGTCCCACCTTTGGAGACCCCGAGGATTGCCTTGATGATCGGGAATGCGAATATCGCGATCCGGAACTCTACGACCCCGACGAGGAGACTCTTCCTCCCGGGGAGATAGAACTCTTCCTTGAGAACAGCTACATCTTGTAGCTCGGCTTCGGCCGCCTGACGTGCCAACTGCCTTCGGCATGGGCACCAGGCACTCGGCGTAGCGCCGGGACTCCTCTTCTCCAATCCAACAAACATTCCTCGGGCACGCGCCATCGTGCCCGGAAAGGAGTAAGGATGATCGACTCGCTAATGGACTTCATGAACACAGCTGTCGTGCAATATGCGCCATTCGCAATCCAATATGCGATCTTTGTGCTGCTCGTTTACCTGATCATTCAGTGGATACGCTCGCTCTCGGCGGCCGGACGCTGGAAGCTGGTCAAACTCGCGCTCACGATTCTGTTCCTGCCGTTCGTTCTCGTCTGGAAATTCACCACTGCTGGAAGCGATTGCGGTTGCTGCTGCGACGAGGACGACTGACGATGGCGAGATGATTCAAATCACACGTTCGAACCGCGACGGCTCGGGCCGCCATTTTTGTTTGACCGGGAAGTCATGATGGTCAAAACACTCAGAATCTGCATTGTCGATCCGGACCCGACCAAGACCCAGGCGTTCCTGAGTGCGCACTTGTCCGGGGGATTGTGGTCTCTGTTGGCCAGGAAATGCTACCCAATCGGGTTTCTCGGGGTTCGGACCTTCCGGAGCCGCAAGACTACCAGCATTTTTGCGCTTATTGGATACTGGGCCTCGGCGGAATGCCTGGAGGTCGCGAGGCGAACGCCTGCCTTCCGCGTGCTTGAGCGCTTTCAGCGCAATTTAGCAATCTCCACAATCGATTGCGGCGTCGTTCGAGTTCCGGTGTTCGAGACCGAAGGCCGGTTAGACACGCCGGTGACCGCGCAGGCTGGCACCGCTGCTCGCGTTGCAACACCGTGCGCTGCCACGGTGGAATCGGAGGCGATCTTGCTCTCCGAATTCACAAATCACCCACACCTTTGGGCGCGGTTCAAATTCTTGGAGGCTCTTTATGAAATCAACGCTCTTGCGCTTCATCACGATCTCTCTCTTCTGCATCGCGTTCCTTAGCGGATGCAGATCCACCGGATCAAAGTTCCTTGGCAAGTGGGTCAACAAGGCAAACCCAACCGACAGTTTTCAGGTCGTCCGCAACGGCGACGAATTCCTCATCATCAGCCCGTCCGGAAAAGCCGGAGCCATTTATAAGGATGGTGCTCTTGAGGTCAAGGGACTGCTCATGTCGGCGGATTTAACCTACGTCAAGCAAACCGACACCCTCCTCGGGCCAGGCTTCTTCGGCAATGTCGAGTACAAGCGATTGAAGTAACCACGCCGCTCCCGCCACAGATCCCCCGCTCAAACTCCACTGCTGGACGCTTCTCCTCACCTCATCTCCCAGAAGCTTGTGCGCGAATCACGACCCGGAAGCGCGGTGCCGTGCGCGCCTCTCGATATTCATTCCCTTTCAAATTTCCAACTTTGATTAAGTCCCTTCACCGGGACGAAAGGAGCCTTCGTGTCTTCCTGTCTCAACAAGACGACTCTCACAAATTCCGATTCGTTGAATGCACTGCGCAAAATGCTCGCGAACTCCGTTGTTTCCCGACACACAAAGCGCGCCTACCTGACCGCCTTCGATGATCTGATCGAGGCAGCGGCAGGCCGGCCCATCTCGCGCATGATTCTGATGGAGTTCCGTGCCTCTATGCTCGCGGAAGGCCTCAGCGCCGCAACCATCAACCAAAGACTCTGCGGAATTCGCAAACTCGTGAACGAGTCACGCGAGAATGGTCTCATCGATCCAGCTGAGGCCGTTCGCATCACCTCGGTGCCAGGTGTTCCGCAGAATGGCGTTCGGCTTGGAACCTGGCTCACGACGGAAGAAACTCAGTGCCTGCTTGCGACTGTCGACCGTACAGAGCTCATCGGCAAGCGCAATTTCGCAATTCTGTCCACCCTGTGCCACTGCGGTCTACGTCGCGAGGAGACCGCGGCGCTCGATATGAGACTGATTCAGCTGCGCGAGGGCCGGTGGGTCATCGCCGACCTCATCGGCAAACGAGGACGGGTTCGCACCGTGCCGATTCCCGCGGCGGCGAAAGATGCTTTGGACGAGTGGACCAGCGCTGTGGGAATCACATCAGGTCCGATTTGGCGCGCCATGCGCAAAGGCGGCGCGATCACGGGCCTTGGGCTGAGCGCGTGGGCGATCTGGGATGTGGTGGTGACGGCCGCCAAAGCCGCGGGGATCAGCCATCTTGGCCCGCATGATCTGCGCCGCACGTGCGCCAAACTCTGCCGCAAAGCCGGCGGCGAGTTGGAGCAGGTTCAAGCCTTGCTGGGGCACGAGGACTTGTCTACCACGGCACATTATCTCAACAGCACGCAGCAAATCCAACACGCCGTAAACGATCGCATCGCGCTTTGATGGCTCGGCCCTGGCACATCCGTTGCCACCTCGGCTAAGGCCAATCTCCCAACATCCACACCCTCACCATGGCCGACGAGCTTCGGGGCAGGCGCACGCCTGTCCCTTTGCTTGCCCGCGGCAAAACAAGGAGTACAGATGTCCAACGACCCAAACCAGCGACGACGCAGCAATCCAGGCGCAGCCGGGCCCATTCATTACGAAGCCCCAGACTGGCTTTCAACAGACGATCTTGAGCAGGAGCTCCTCCTCGCGGCGGTGGAAGACTCAAGAAGCCTTTGTCCAGAAGAAAGGTTCCGACGGCTTGACGACTACTTCGCTCCAGACATGGAGGAGAACGAACTTCAGTATCGACGTTCCCTTTTGCGGCTTCTCGCTGACTTCCGGCCACATCTTGCCGAGCTGCTCGGTGGCCCGCGCGAACAGTAATCAGCCAGTACACATGCGAACCGAGCGGCACGTCATCTCGCGCCGCCCATTTTTCGACCTCAATCTTCCTTCGCGCTCTCCACCCAAAAGCGCAGGCCCAAACACGCTGCGGTTTGGATTGGAGAGCGCCTCCCCAATTATTGGAGAAGAAAACCATGAACGAAAAACTCAACGTGCGCCTCGGCAATCCGGTTGTGATGTTTTTCTGGAGCGCTGCCATGTTGCTCGCCGGAATCGTCATCGGCGCGCACTGGCATCCATCGCACGCGCTCACGGCCGCGATTGCGCTCGCTGCCGGCGCGTTCACGATGCTGCATGAACTCGTCTGCTGTTTTGTGTGGTGTTCGATGTCGGCCTGGTGGATCGGCCGGCGCATGGGAGAACTTAAGGCCAGGCAGTGACGAAAACCCTCACAGTCGGGACAGCATCGGCGCGGTTGCCGGGCAGGAGCGCCGATGCAGCCCCGAGCGCCCAGAATTGGGACAGGGACAGGCAACGCTAACTGACATTAGCGTGGGTAATGGGTCACTGACGACGAATTCAAGGGTACGCAACGTGAAATTACTCTATCGTGGGGAATCTTCCAACTGCTACCGAACACAGTTCGCACCCAGTGCAGGAATCGAACCTACAACCTGTCGGTTAAGAGCCGTCGAATTTGCCGACCCTCCCGCAGCTATCGGTTGCTATAAGCTCCTATCCTTTGTGCACTTTGCCGATTCCCCCCTTCCCGCCAATCGTTACCCATACATCCCAGATTATGCCCTATTTTGAAGTAGGGTGGGCACAAAAATGGGCACAGTGGAATGGGGTGACCCCCTCGGTTGAGACAAACTGCAATTGGGACACTCAGAATCCACCGCCGCAAAGCCATGGAGACCGCCGGGTAAGCGCGTCGGCGTCGCGCTGCGATGTCGCCCGGAGCGAACAAAGTAACTGAACACGATTAGCCCTGGCGCCATCATAACTCCCCTAGCGAACGATGAACTGAAGGGGGCCGCGCGGACCGGGTTATCGGCGCATGATCGAAGCATCTGCGGCAGGTCGAGCGGGCACACCTGACGAGGTCGGAGCGGTCGGAGCGCTTCTTATGGGCTCTGAGGGCGCGTTCATCACCCGAAGCCACTTCCTTATGGATGGTGGCGTGACGGCAGCATATTGGTTCGGTGACCTTGCTCCCAAATAGGGGACCGCAAGCCTGATCGTTGCCCAAAGATGAGCGGATTTCTTGATCTCGTTGAATTGGTCGGATTGCGCTTCTAAAGTGTCGCTATCTGCACAGCATGCTGTTTGCCGAAGGGCTAGCATGGTCCAGTGACTTCCGGATACGACTGTGTATATGGTCCGTTTATCGGCGGTTGCCGACGGGGCAAGCATGACAGACAAAACTGAAGGCCGAACTTTTCCGAAGGGAAGCGCCCTTTCGGCGGGCCAGGCGACCGCAGGCTATCTCGGCACCACAACCGCTCTTGCCGCCACGCAAGGAAACAAATCGCACGTTTTCTTTACTCGGGACCTCAGTGGCGATGGGCTGCTCAGAGTCTTTTCGAAGATCAATGCGAGAATCGGCGGAAGGGTCGCCATCAAGCTGCATACCGGCGAACCGCACGGCCCCAACATTGTCCCACGCGAAATGGTAATGGCCTTGCAGCGGCATATCCCCAATAGCTGCCTGGTCGAAACCAACACGTTCTACAAGGGCCAGCGCAACACGACGGCCGAACACCGCGAGACGCTCAAGATCAATGGCTGGGATTTCTGCCCGGTCGACATTATGGACGAGGACGGAGCGGTGATGATTCCCGTTGAAGGCGGGAAGCACTTCAAAGAGATGTCGGTCGGAAAACACATGTTGAACTACGACTCAATGGTGGTGCTCACTCATTTCAAGGGGCATCCGATGGGCGGGTTCGGTGGTTCGCTGAAGAACATCGCCATCGGCTGCGCGGACGGGGCAATCGGCAAGAAAATGGTGCATGCCGCCCCGGATGATGAAGACATTTCGAAGTGGTTGACGGGCGAGCCGTTCATGGAAAACATGGTGGAGTCGGCAAAAGCCACGATCAATCATTTCGGTAACAGAATCGTCTACATCAATGTGCTCCGCAATATGTCCGTGGACTGCGACTGCTTAGGCGTCAGCGCAGCGCCGACGAAGGCACACAACCTCGGCATTCTGGGTTCCACCGACATCCTGGCGGTGGACCAGGCTTCCATCGACATGGTGTATAAGCTGCCTGAAGCGGAACTTCACGACCTCAAGGAACGCATTGAATCTCGTCAGGGCCTTCGCCAACTGTCCTATATGGAAGAGATGAAAATGGGCAAACGCGACTACGAATTGGTCACGGTTTAGGAGTGAGGGTCGCTGTTAATTAACAGCACGCCGCGCTTATAGGCTGCAAAAACCAAGAGAGAATCATAATGAAAGAGGAAGGCGGAAGAAAGTTAACGCCTGTCACTTCGTTTGTGGTGTCGGGTACTGATCTCCGCTAATTTGAATAGCCGTAATCGCGGCGGTGAAACTTTTGCGTCCTGCAGGGGTGAGGTCAAATTCCGAGGACTACAGGTTTTCTTGTAGGTGTGCCAGCTTTCTTGTCCCCCCGAATGGATACCATTCATGGTATCTGAGGCGCTAGCCAAGCTGCGGAGCCATAGAAATGACCTTCGAAACGAGCCACAATGTCCGCCCCGCAGAAGTCCACTTCTCATTTCTCCACATCGATCTC
>Ga0255351_1000057_pt1 | contig 51165 bp, 46 predicted proteins | sample HBST25r2metaG_FD_186024 | JGI IMG/M metagenome (GOLD analysis project Ga0255351, IMG submission 186024) | Peat soil microbial communities from Stordalen Mire, Sweden - H.B.S.T-25.r2 | ecosystem: Environmental > Terrestrial > Soil > Wetlands > Peat | place: Sweden: Norrbotten County, Stordalen... | reverse complement strand
GTGAAGCATCAGCCCGCCGCGCCGCAACCTACAGCCAAATAGGGGTACCCCCTCCCCCCCCCATTATTTTTTCCGGGCAGCATTTTCTTGCGGGTATTTATTGGCTGTCCGAATAAAATCCTATAAGCCACTCAATATCAATAACATATAGAAAAATAATTCCAGGAATCTCATAAATCTGTCAACTCGCCAATTCGCCCCGAATCTCACAATGTGAAATGAGCGTTTTTCCTAATTCACTTCCCGATCAGCGAGCGGGCGATGGAGTCCAGGCAGGTGGCCCGCTCATCATCCCTGAAGAAAGCCCATGAGCCACAGGAAGCTGTGCCCCGTTCATCGCGGCTTTTCGCGATGAGCGGGCGGGCAGCGCAGTTCCGCCCAATATCTGCCCCGTCCTTGAATGCTCACATCAGCCGCAGCGCATCCACATCCACAATGAGATTGCGGCGCGGAATCTGCGCTTGATCGGCATGAACCAACATTCCGCGCAATGCGGCGTTGAGGGCTTTGCGCGAGGCTGCTTTGAGGATCATGTGAAAGCGGTAGACGCTTTTGATGCGGGCGATAGGTGCGGTGCAGGGGCCGAGCACGCGGACGGCTCCGCCGCTTTGGGTTTTGGTCAAGTATGTACCCAGAACAGAAGACCAGGCGGCGGCTTCTTCCAGCTTTGGCGACTGGATGAGCACGTTGGCCAGGACGCCGAAGGGCGGGTAGTGCATCCAGCGGCGGTACTTCAGTTCGCGCTCCACAAAGCTGGCGTAGTCGTGTGTGCTGGCGGCGAGGATCGCGTAGTGGTCCGGGTAATAGGTTTGGACGACGACGCGGCCCGGCAGCTCACCCCGCCCGGCGCGGCCGCTGACCTGGGTCATGAGCTGGAAGACGCGCTCGGCGGCGCGGAAGTCGGGCATCGACAGCGAGTGGTCGCAGCCGACGACGCCGACCAGCGTTACGCCGTGAATGTCGTGGCCTTTGGCGATCATCTGCGTGCCGACGAGCAGGTTGATCTCTCCGGAGTGCAGGCGGGCGAGCAGGCGCTCCATGTCGTAGCGGCCACGGATGGTGTCGCGGTCCATGCGACCGATGCGCGCGGTGGGGAAGATTTCGCCGAGACGCTCTTCTCCCTGCTGCGAACCTGCGCCGAGATAGTAAAGATGCTCGCTGTCGCACTGCGGGCAGCGGGCGGGAACGGTGCGTCGGTAGCCGCAGTAGTGGCACTCCAGGCGCTGACCTTCGCGAGCCTGATCGGCTTCCTCGGCGGCGGGCTTGTGGTGGGTGAGCGCGATGGCGCAGTTCTGGCACTCCAGCTTGGCTCCGCAGGCGCGGCACATCACCGCGAAGGAGTAGCCGCGGCGATTGAGCAGGATCAGCGCCTGCTCGCCGCGATCGAGGGCGGCCTGCGTCTGCTCGATGAGCGCGCGGGAGAAGAGCTGCTCCTTACCGGTCTCCTTGAATTCATGGCGCATGTCGATCAGCTCGACCGTCGGCAGGGGGCGGTTCATCACGCGGTCGCGCATCTCGATGCGCTGGTACTTGCCCGATGCCGAATTCTGCCAGCTTTCCAGAGAGGGCGTCGCCGAACCCATTACCACCACCGCGCCTTCGATCTTGGCGCGCATGACGGCTACGTCGCGGGCGTTGTAGCGGGGCGTCTCCTCCTGCTTGTAGCTCTGGTCGTGCTCCTCGTCCACCAAAATCAGGCCGAGTTTGGGAACCGGCGCGAAGATGGCCGAGCGCGTGCCGACAACGATGGGCGCATCGCCACGCCGGATGCGCCGCCACTGCTCGCTGCGCTCTTCCGGGGTGAGCGCGGAATGCAGCAGCGCCACCTTGTCGCCAAAGGCCGCGTCCAGCAGGCCCACGCTCTGCGGCGTCAGGCCGATCTCCGGAACCAGAAGGATGGACGACAGGCCCCGGTCGAGCGCCCGCTGCATTGCCGCGATGTAGACGGCTGTTTTGCCTGAACCTGTCACTCCATGCAGCAGAAAGGGATGGAATCCCCCGAGAGCCGTCGCCAAACTGGCTAGGGCGTCGATCTGCGGCTCGTTGAGGTGGAGCGGCCCGGGCTGACTTTGTAGACCTCCCATGCGAAAGGAAGCCGCCCGCTCGTCGATGCGGACCAGGCCGCGCCGGACGAGGGTTTGGAGGGTGGACGAGGGCAAGTCTTTGCGGCGCAGTTCGGCCAGAGGGAGTTCACCACCGCTGGCGGCCAGCTCGGCCAGGATCACCTGCTGCTTGACGGTGAGGGCGGGCAGGCGGGCTTCGGGAATCAGTACGGCAAAGCGCTCCGTGCGGCGGGCATCGCGCTCGACGGCGGCTGTCTCGCGGGCGATCCATTTTTTGCGCAAGAGGCTGGCTAAAACAGGCAGCGTGGCAGCGGTGGCCGTGCGTAGCGTGGAGACCTTTACGGACTCGCCCGAGGCCAGACGGGAGAGCACGCGACGCTCCAGGTTTTGCTCTTCGGCGGAGAGCTTGCTCTTGCGCCTGGAAGTGCTTTTGTAGATCCCCGGTCTCAAATACGAGACTGGGGGCACCCTATCAATGTTGTTATCAAGACAAGATTTGGGTGCCCCAGGTCCGGATTTTCGGACCTGGGAATCCAACTCCCCCTGCTCGATAGAATCCGCCAACAGATCGCGGCCCAGATCGGTGATGCGGTAGTAGACGGTGCGGCGAACCTCGGCCATCAGCGGCAGCATTCCGCGCAAGACCTCGCCGAGCGGTGCCAGATAATACTGAGCCATCCACTCGCCCAGCTTGAGCAGCGATTCACTGAGCAGCGGCTCGTCGTCCAGAACGGCTTCCAGATAGCGGACTTCGAAGCCGGCGTCGGGCTTGGCGTTCAGACCGGTGACCACGCCGATCAGCTTTTCGTTGCGGAAGGGTGCGATGACCCGCGCTCCGCGCAGCGCCGGCAGCCCCTCCGGCACCGCATAGGTAAAGGTGCGGTCGAGCGGAACGGGCAGCGCGATTTCGCAATAGACGGGCATGGGGGGCAAGATTCAGTGTAGGGGATGGGGCGGATGCTTGTGGAGAGTGGCGAAAGATTCGGCGGCGAGATTGATCCAGGAAAGAAACAAGCGTGGACCGGGAGGTCCACACCACTGCCGACCAGGAGGCCAGCGCTACGGTTTATGTTTCGTGGGCCGGCAAAGCCGATGGAGGACTAAACTGAAGAAAGGAGGGGCTATGGCCGACGGACGAGAGGAGCGCGAGGAACTGGAGAAGCGCCGTGAGTTGGAGAAGCAGAAAGATCAAGAGGACCGGATCGACCGCTACCGCAGTGATGAGTGGGAGCCGGAACGATCTGAATCTTAAAACGCTGTACTAAAACGAGACACCCCGTATCGTTACTGGTTCCTCCGCGCCGGTTGAGGAAAAACTTGGCTTGGCGGAGGCTATATTTAATTCTGGCGGCTTGTCGCGACCTTGCTCGGGCGTGATGACACTCACCAGCAGCAACCGAATTCGTTCCCAGGCTTGGGAAGAAGAAGCGCCCGCGGAGCCTATCGCGCGGCGTGTTCGGCAGAGTGCGCCATCCGCAGAGCGCAAAATGCCGGTCACGCCCCCCGAGAACGCCGACCAGGACGAGGAGTCTTCGCTTCCCAGCGAGGAGCGCAAAGGCCGGTCCCGCGCGGGCGGGAGCCGCTTTGAGCGTCTGCGCAATCCATGGTGGCGTCCGGCGAGTTCTGCGGGGCGCGTGCTTTTGCTGCTGGCCGTGCTCACGGTGCTGGGTGGATTCGGTGCCTCGGCTTACCTTCTAAAAACTTATCTCGACCGTGACTCTCGCTTCCGCATCAGCGGGACGAGCAATATTGAGGCCTCTGGTCTGACCGAGGTCAGCAGGTCTGAGATGCTGCCGGTCTTTGGCGAGGACATTGGGCGCAATATCTTCTTTGTCCCGCTGAACGAGCGGCGCAAGCAACTGGAGCAACTTCCTTGGGTGGAGCGGGCGACGGTGATGCGCCTGCTGCCGGACCAGATTCGCGTTTCGATTGTGGAGCGGCAGCCGGTAGCCTTTGCGCTCCAGCCGAACGGGCTGACGGGGCTGGTGGACGCGGACGGCGTGCTGCTGTCGATGCCGGCGGCGATGATGGCGCAGCGCCATTATTCGTTTCCGGTGGTGAAGGGCATCAACGCCAGCGATTCACTGCAAGCACGGCGAGGGCGCATGGCGGTTTATCAGCGGCTGTTAACCGAATTGGATTCCGGCGGACAGAAGATTTCCAATCAGATTTCGGATGTGGACATCTCCGATCCCGAAGATCTGAGCCTGCGGATGCAGGACGATCCCATTCTTCTGGTGATTGGCCCGGAGCATTTTCTGAAGCGTTATCAGATCTACAAGCAGTATGTCACCCAGTGGCGTCAACTGCATCCGAATCTAGTCTCAGTTGATTTGCGGATTGAGCAATCCCCTGTGCTGTCGATGCCCGAAGGGTCGAACGCGGCGCAGGGGGCGGTGGCGGAAGAGAACGCGGCGGGCGATGCTGCTGACTCCCACCCTAGCGACAAGAACAAAGACGTTGCGAGGATGGGGCACCCGGTTGATTCGGGCATGAACAACAAACTTGCAGAGGTTAAACCTGCAACGACAGCAGCAAGCAAAGCTGGAGTAAAGCCGGTATCCGCAGTCAAGACGGTGAACGGTAAGCCACAAGCCAAGGCCATGCCGGTGAAGAAATCGAATCCGGCTGCAGGGAAAAAGACCGCGAAGTCGAAAAATCCCCTCAAAACCGCCAAAGTCAAGGCGAAGGACAAGAAGCGCGCGGCGATGAAACAAGCCGCGCTGAGATCCAACAAACAGAAGAGTACGGCAACCAGTCATCCGGCCACGTCGGCTGGAATGGGGCAGTGAACGATATGAGCCAGAAAGACGACAACCTGATTGTGGCGTTGGATATTGGCAGCAGTTGGACGCGCGTGCTGGCGGCCGAGCTGTTTGAAGGCGCGCTGCGTTATTGCGGGCATGGAGTGGCTGCATCGGCGGGAATGCGCAAAGGGCTGATCGCCGAGCTTGGTCCAGCCGCCAAGGCAGTGCGTGCCGCCAATGACCTAGCCGAGTTTACTGCGGGCCTCTACTTGGGCGATTGCGCGGTGGGCGTGGGTGGTCCGCACATTCGCGGGATTAACACCAACGGCGGCGTCGAACTGGGTGGGCGTATGCGGGAGATCGATGCGGAGGATGTACGCGGCGCGGTCGAGCGTGCCCGCGCAGTCGAGCGCCCGCCGGACCGCGAGATTCTGCACCTGCTGCCTCGTCAGTTCATCTTGGACGAACAGCCCGGTATCTTTGATCCGGTAGGCATGGTGGGCAAAAGGCTGGAGGTGGATCTGCACATCGCCACCTGCTCCGGCAGCGCACTGCAAAGCACCGTGACCTGCGCCAACCGAGCCGGCATGGAAGTGACAGAGACGATTCTTGAGTCGATTGCCGCCGCCGAAGCCACACTCTCGGCTGATGAGCGGGAACTGGGCGTTTGCCTGCTGGACATTGGTTGCCACTCCAGCGACTTGATCGTCTTTTTTGAAGGCTCGGTGGTGCATTCAGGTTCGATTCCGATTGGCGGGCAGCACTTTACCAACGATCTGGCGGTAGGGTTGCAAGTGCCGGTGACGATGGCCGAAGAACTGAAGCGCCGCTACGGAAGCGTTGTGGTGACCGATGTTCCGCAGCTCGATGAGATTGAGATCTCTCAACCTCACCCGCAGATAGTGCGCCGCCGCCGGATTGCAGAGATTCTGGAGCCGCGAGCCTGCGAACTGATGCAGTTCGTCAAGGATAACTTGCGCCAAAATGGCGTGCTGGATGCGCTGGGAGCAGGTTGCGTGCTGACCGGCGGCGGGTCGGTGATCCCCGGAATGCTGGACGTTACTGAGAGTCAGTTGCGGGTTCCGGCGCGCGCTGGGCTGCCTGTGCGGCTTTCGCAGATGCCCGCCGAGCTGGTCGATCCAGGATTCTCTGTTGCGGTTGGTATGATTCTTTATGCCCATCGCACCCGCATGAAGCGCGCCGCGGAGAGTCCCTCGCTGGTCTCCAAGCTGCGCGCCGTGTTTGCAGGGAATTTTTGAGCACTATCATTCTATGTGACACGAAACAGGAGGACGGAGCCCAAATGGAGCAGCAGAAAAGTGAAAGTGGAGAGATGCGCATTCAGTACCACGAAGAAGCCATGCGCGGAGCACGCATCAAGGTAATTGGCGTGGGTGGTGGCGGCGGCAATGCCGTCAACCGGATGATTCAGGCCCACATGGAAGGTGTGGAGTTCATCGCCGCCAACACCGACGTGCAGGCGCTAAAGGCTTCCCAGGCACCGGTCAAACTGCAATTGGGCGTTCGTCTCACCTCCGGCCTCGGTGCCGGGGCCAATCCCGACGTGGGCCGCCGCGCTGCGCTGGAAGACTCGGAGAAGATCATCGAGGCTCTGGAAGGCGCGGATATGGTCTTTGTCACCGCTGGGTTGGGCGGCGGAACGGGCACGGGAGCCGCGCCGGTGATCGCTTCACTCGCCAGCGAGATGGGCATTCTGACCGTCGCCGTCATTACCTGCCCCTTTGGCTTTGAGGGCAAGCGCCGCCAGCGTCAGGCCGAGCAGGGGCTGAATGAACTGCTCGAAAGCGTCGACACGATGATCGTGATTCCCAACGAGAAGCTGCTGGCCGTGGCCAAAGACGCTGGCTTCTTTGAGAGCTTCCGCATCGCCGACGACGTGCTGCGCCAGGGCGTGCAGGGCATCAGCGACATCATCACCATCCCCGGCATCATCAATCGCGACTTTGCCGACGTAAAGACCACCATGGCCGGCATGGGCCACGCCGTGATGGGCACGGCCGTCCGCTCCGGCAACAACCGGGCGCGCGAGGCAGCGCAGGCGGCAATGGCTTCGCCACTGCTGGAGGCCGGCGCCATCGACGGCGCGCGTGGCATTCTCATCAACATCACCGGCTCCAGCACCCTCAAGCTCTCCGAGGTCAACGAGGCCTCGTCGTTGATTCAAGCCGCCGCTCACGAGGACGCCAACATTATCTTTGGCGCGGTGCTAGACGAAACCATGGGCGAAGACGTCAAAATTACTGTCATCGCCACCGGCTTCCGCGACCAGATGCCGGAGCGGCGCAAACGTATGTTGGAGGTGGGCGAGACGCTGGTGATCTCCGAACCAGAAGACTCCGAGCCAAAAGCGACGGTCCCGCTGGTTTCATCCGCTGTTGTTCCGGTCCCGCAGGATTCGACTCCGGCGGTTCCAGCACCGCAAGCTGAACCCGACAACTGGCTAAGCGCACCGGAACCAGAGCCGATTCCCGCCCCCGCCGCTCCGCCGCGCTTCCTCTCGCAGGAAGAAGAACCCGAACCAGAGCAGGAAGAAGCGGTCGAGCAGGATGAGGAGGAACAACCGGCCTATTATTCTTCTTCTGCGGCTGAAGTTTCAGTCGAGCGCTCTCTGCCCGTAGCTCCAAAGCCGGAGAGAACCTATCAAGTTGAAGAGCCGGAGCCAGTGGTCCCTACCTACCGTCCGAAGTTTGCCGAGTTAGCCGAGGAACCGGCGTACACCCGCCGCGAGGAGTACACCCCGGAATACCAGCGCGACGAACGCGTCCCGGTAGCTCCGGAAGCTCCGCGCTCCGACCCAGCGCCAACGCCCTACCGCGAAACCAATGAAAGCACGCAGCCGGATCTGGACAAACCGACATTCCTGCGGCGGCTGGGCTTTTGAGAATCACCAATGTACTGAAAGGGCATGACTTATAACCTGCCATGAATCTATCGAATGGGGCCGTATTTCGAGCTTGGAAGTGTCAGGGTGCAACTTCCGTGCCGCAACGGGGTTATAAGAGGTGGGGGGCTTAGAGCATTTTCTTTGATGGTGTGGGGAAGTTCCGTTTTTCATCCATTTCATGTTCTTTGTGAAATAGGTGAAAAAGCAACTAAATTAGCCCTACCGGAACCCTGAAAATACTCTAGCCCTTGTGAAAATTCCCATAAGGGAGTTGTAACCAGAGTTTATCCTGAAGATTCTCTGCAAAATCGAAGTACTTGAGAATCTCCAAGCTATCTGGCTCATTATCAGGTATGGTAAAGAGAAGATGAGCAGAATTGATCGCGGACAGCAGCTTGGCCGATAGACAGCAAGAGCATGTTCCAACAAAGCTTGATGCACGGCACTCCGAGGGTAGAGAGGAAATTAGCTGAATGAGTTTTTCCCGCGTACGGGTACTTGCATTCGTATTGATCGGCTTTGGCTGCTGCGTTGGAGCGGCTGCGGCATTGGACGCGCCGACAACGCAGCATCGCATCAGAGTCACTGAAAAGCATTTGGCCGAACCTCATCGCGCCGCCAGTCATCACGCTGCGGTAGCCAAGTCAACTGCCAAGACCGCATCCGTCCGCAAAGCGCATAGGGCCGCGCCGACCAGAGAGCCTGCCCGTCTGACAACGCGCGGCAATGCCAGAGCCACCGCCCGTATCGCAGCCCGCTCTGCCGGACGCCATCATCACTCCTACGAGCGTTTTACCGCCAGCTCCTTTGCCAACAGCGACCTTTTGGCTGGCGATGTGACAGCCGGCGAAGACCCTGTCGTTCGTCAGGCAGCTATCGACGCCTTGGGTGACATGAACGGAACGGCTGTGGTCATCGACCCCTCCAACGGGCGCATCCTGGCCATGGTCAACCAGAAACTGGCCCTCTCGCCGGGAGCCGAACCCTGTTCCACCATCAAGCTCACTGTCGCCATGGCCGCGCTCTCCGAGAAGCTGGTCACGCGCGACACGCCCGTCCAGTTGGCTGGCTTCCGCATGAATATGACCCAGGCGCTGGCCAAGAGCAACAACCTCTACTTTGAGGAACTGGGCCGCGAACTGGGCTTTGAACGCGTCCGCCACTACGCCAACCAATTCGGCTTGGGCGAGCTGGCCGGTTACAACATCCAGGGTGAACAGCTCGGCATCTACCCCGATCAGGAGTTGCCCGCTTCCGAGGGTGGTGTAGCCCGTATGTGCAGCTTCGGGCAGGGCGTCTCACTCACCCCGCTCCAGCTTGGCGCATACGTCGCCGCCATCGCCAACGGCGGAACGCTCTATTATCTCCAGCACCCCACAACCCCCGAAGAGGCCACCAAGCTCACGCCCAAGATCAAGCGCACGCTGGACATCGCCCAATACCTTCCCGACATTGAGGACGGCATGGCCGGAGCGGTCGAGTACGGAACCGCCCGCCGCCTGCGCGCCAACTTCAACCAACTGCCCGTCTTCGGCAAGACCGGAACCTGCTCGGACAAAGGAACCCGTTTCGGCTGGTTCGCATCCTACTCCGACTCGCCGCAAGGCAGCTTGGTAACCGTCTTCTTCTTGGAAGGCGGACGCCCCACCTTCGGCCCCCGCGCCGCAGAACTGACAGGCGAGTTCTACAAGAACCTCTGGGACCGCAACTGGTTCGCCGCCAAGGGCCAACAGGACGCTGCTTCCCTTCCCTCGGCGCCCAATCAACAGGCGCAGCCATAGTCCAGAGACTTCAGATTTGCCCGTGAATTCAAGCGAGGGATACCTATGTCCAGTGAAATCAACCGCTCAAATCGCAAAATACGCGGTCTTGGACAAGAGTGGAAATAGCTGCCAAATCAAAGTCTGCGATGCGTCGCGCCGCATGAAGAAAACAGATCCTCTGGAAAAGCCCGCCAAGTTCGCCATAAAATCAAGTAGAATAAGGACTTGTTTCCATTAATCTACCTTGCTAAAACCCGCCCCCAACGGGTAAAATAGAAGCACGCCTGCGGACTTTGGCTCTGCTTACACCGCTTCCTGTTTGCTGCCTCTCTCCGGGCCCAGAAAAGACCTTATGCCAGACGATCAGAATCCCCTCCTCCCTCTCGAAGGCGGCACGCCGCCCAAAAGCGGCACCAACTTCCTCCCGATGAACATCGAGGAAGAGATGCGCCGCTCTTATCTCGCCTACTCGATGTCCGTCATCGTGGGCCGCGCCCTGCCGGATGCCCGCGACGGCCTCAAGCCCGTCCATCGCCGCATTCTCACCGCCATGGACCGCGAAGGCCTGCAGCACAACAAGCGTTACTCCAAGTGCGCCGGCGTCGTCGGTGAGTGCCTGAAGAAGTACCATCCTCACGGCGACTCTTCCGTCTATGACGCCCTCGTCCGCATGGCCCAGCCTTGGTCGCTGCGCTATCCGACGGTCGATGGCCAGGGCAACTTCGGCTCCGTCGATGGCGACCCGCCCGCCGCTTACCGTTACACCGAGTGCCGTATGGAACGCATCGCCGAAGCCATGATGGCCGACATCGACATGGAAACCGTCGACATGATGCCCAACTTCGACGAGACTATCCTCGAACCGACGGTTCTGCCCACACGCATCCCCACGCTGATCGTCAACGGCTCGGCGGGCATCGCCGTTGGCATGGCCACCAACATTCCGCCGCACAACCTTACGGAGGTCATCAACGCCACTATCGAGTTGGTGAACGATCCCAATGCCGGTCTGGCGGAAGTTCTCAAGCACGTCCAAGGCCCCGACTTCCCCACCGGCGGCTATCTCTATGGAAAGTCGGGTATTCCGCAGGCTTATAAGACCGGCCGCGGTCGCTTCATGATGCGCGCAAAAGTGGCTACGGAAAACATGACCAAGGAAAAACAGGCGATCATCGTCACTGAGATCCCCTACCAGGTCAATAAATCCAAGCTCATCGAACGCATCGCCGAGCTGGTCACCGACAAAATTATCGATGACATCAGCGATGTGCGCGACGAATCCGACCGCGACGGTATGCGCATCGTCATCGAACTCAAGCGCGGCTCGCAGCCGGAGATCGTCCTCAACCAGCTCTACAAGCACACTTCGATGCAAGAGAGCTTTTCGATGATCTTTCTGGCGGTGCTTAACGGCCAGCCGCGTGAGCTTTCACTCGATCAGGCCATCCGCGCCTTCATCGATCACCGTGTTGATGTCGTGCAGCGCCGCACCGTCTTCCTGCTCAAAAAAGACCGCGCCCGTGAGCACGTCCTCGAAGGCCTCAAAATCGCCCTCGACAACCTCGATACGGTCATCAAGATCATTCGCGGCTCCGGCTCGCGCGTCGAAGCTCGCGAGAACTTGTACGCCTGGGGCAAAGGCACGTCGATCATCCTCAACCTCGACCGCGCGCGCCTTCCCAATGAAGAAAAAGGCCTCACCCTCCGCCAGATCGACGCCATCCTCGAACTGCAACTTTACCGCCTCACCCAGCTCTCCATTGACGAGTTGCTCAACGAGTTGAAGCAGGTCCGTGAGCGCATTGCCGAGTACGAAGCCATTCTCGCCAGCGAGGTCAAGCTGCGCTCGGTGATCGTCAAGGAACTGGAAGAGGTTCGCGACAAATACGGCGATGCGCGCCGCACAGTGATCGTCGACGAGTCCGCCGAGCTGCAACTGGAGGACCTCATAGCCGACGAGCAGGTCGCCGTCACGGTCAGCCATCAAGGCTACCTCAAGCGGACGCCCATCAGCATCTATCGCCAACAGCGCCGCGGCGGTCAGGGACGCATGGGCATGAAGACGCGCGAAGAGGACTTTGTCGCGCAGTTGATCGTCGATTCCACGCACGCCTTCCTGCTCTGCTTCACCAACACCGGTCGTGTCTACTGGCTCAAGGTCTACGAGATTCCCGACGTAGGCGCAGCAGGCAAGGGCAAGTCGATGCAGAGCCTCCTCGACCTCCAGCCCGGTGAAAACGTCCGCGCCATCCTGCCCGTCCGCGACCTCGAAGAAGAAGGCAAGTTCATCTTCTTCACCACGCAAAAAGGCACCGTCAAGAAGACCCCGCTCAAGGACTTCAGCAACGTCATGGCTCGCGGCATTATTGCCATCGGCATCGACAAGGACGACGAGCTGGTCAAAGCCTGCATCACGGACGGCTCGCAGATCGTCTTCCTCGCTACGCACCTTGGCATGGCCATCCGCTTCGACGAGAACGATGTCCGCTCCATGGGCCGCCCGGCCTACGGCGTGCGCGGCATCGACCTCGCCAAGAACGATTACGTCGTCGGCGTCGCGGTCACCCCCAAGGAGCACGAACCCGGCGAGTACCGCATCCTCGCCATCACGGAAAACGGCTTCGGCAAGCGGACGAATGTCGAGGAGTATCGCCTGCAAACCCGTGGCGGCAAAGGCGTCAAGAACATGGCCGTCACCCCGCGCATCGGTCGCGTCAGCAGCATTCAACTGGTGGACGACGCCAGCGAGCTGATGGTCATCAGCCAATTCGGCAAGATCATCCGCATTGACACTAAAACCATCCGCGCCGCAGGCCGCGCTACCCAAGGCGTCCGCCTCCTCACCCTGGAGAGCGACGACAAAGTTGCCGCCGCCGTCATCATCCCGCCGGAAGAGCTGAAGGACGACGACGCCCAGCCAACGCTGTTGCAATAAACTGTTCGTGGACCCCAGGTCCGGATTTTCGGACCTGGGATTTACACACCAGAAGCGAGGTTCACTTCATGGACAAGACACTTCGACGCGTGACCGATCTTGACGAACAACAGGCCGAGACCTATCGCTATTGGCAAAGCCAATCGATCGGCGCTCGCTTGATTGCCGTCTCGGAATTGAGTCAGGAAGCTTATGCCTTCGCAGCCGCATTCAAAGGAGTGCCCGCCGATGATCAGCAAGGACTTTCAAGACATTCTGCGCGCATTCAACGCTCACAACGTTAAATATTTAGTTGGCCTACGGTGTTCACCTTGAACCCCGCTCCACGAAGGATATCGACCTTTGGATTCGCACCGATCCAGAGAATGCTAAGGCTGTCTTTCAAGCCTTCGCCGAGTTTGACGCTCCGATAGCTGGAATGACCCCAAAAGATTTCATGGACGGTACGATTTTTCAAATGGGTCAGCCGCCGAAACGCATTGATGTAATCCAGCAGGTTTCAGGACTGGATTTCGACGAAGCCTGGGAGCACCGCTTGGAAGGGTTCATTGACGAACAAACTCCGGTGCCGGTCATATCGAGAGACGATCTGATCCGCAATAAACTCGCCGCCGGCCGCGACCAGGATCTGCTCGACGTGAAGGTTCTCCGAGCTGCAGAGAAGGCCGTACGGAAGCTGCAGAAGTAATCACCCCGCCTGGTGAAATGAAAGAAGACGAGCCAACGTTGTTGAAGTCGGGGACTTCAAACCACAGGCTGACACGGTTTTCCCTGCCACTACAGCGTCTTCCGGCTGATCTGCTCCAACGCTTGCTGGAAACGATCCACGTCGTTCGCGCTGCAATGAAGATGCGGCGCAATACGAATCGAGTTGGAGCGCTGGCTGACGAAGACATTTCTTTCCTTCAACTCCGCTAGCAGATTGCCCGAAAAATTTGCCGACATTCGCGCGCCGAAGAGATGAGGAGAGCGTTGTGATGGCTCGGGCAGGATGAATCCATGGCATTCGAGCATTGCGGCGACTTTCTCGTTGATCTCTTTCAGCGTCTCGGCAATGTTGGCGACGCCCCACGCTTCGATCTGCTCCAAAGCAGCGATGACGCCGGGCAGAATCGTCGGGGTGCAGGTTTCGCCCACGTCAAAGCGGCGTGCGCCGGGCAGATAATTGCCGGAATTGTTCGCCAATCCCGCAAAGTCGCTAGCATTGTCGCGCGTTAGCCAGGATTCTTCGAGGGGGCGTGCATTGCGCCAGCGTTCCGCCACATAGAGAAGGCCAAAGCCGTAAGGGCAAAGAAGCCATTTGTAGCCTGAAGCGGCAAGAAAGTCCGGCTGCACCTCGTCGAGTGAGAGCGGCATGGCTCCCAGGGATTGGGTTGCATCGATAACCAGTGCACTTCCAATCTCGCGGCAGGCCCTACCTATGGCGACAAGATCGACAAACGCTCCGTTGGTCCAGTGGCAGGTGGATGCCGCGACCACCTTGACACCCTTTTCGATGCGCGCCAAGATCGCCTCGGTCCAGTTTCCATCCTCCGGCGCTGGAACGGCAACTGGAATTGCGCCCGTCGCCTGCGCCGCGCTCATCCAAGGCAATACGCCGCTGGGAAACTCTTCCGCCGCGTAGAGAATCCTGTCTCCCTTGCGCAGATGCGGTTCGATGACGCGGGCGGCTGTACTCAAGCCATAACTGGCCGAGGGAATGATTGCGTACCCATCGACGCTGCCACCAAATATTCGTGCAGCCAGATTGCGAATAGAGTCCGCATCGGAAAAGAAATCGGTAGCCATTCGCTCCCAAGGATGGCTCTTCTGGTCAACGCCCGTCAGCAGCCGCCGACGCGATTCATTTAACTGCGGAGAGTAGTAGGCGCAATTGAAATAGGCAATTTCGTCGGGTATGTCGAAGAGATGTCTCTGTACTGGGAGAGTCGTCATAAGATCCAATTCCGAAAGCTGGGATTTCCGATTATAGCAATGGACGCGCCGCTATAGAAGTTGCGGCAGGCTTAGAACACAGAGGACAACCTGCAACAGCAGGATGGCTGCTACCGCGCCTATCGCCAGACGACCGCGCGGCGACTCGTAGGCATCGGCGAAAACTCCGGCGATAAAAGTGAGCAGGAAAGGCAGCGCCCAAAGGCATGGGGAGCCAGGGACTCCGGTCATGATCAGAGTTACGAGGACCAAAGCGCAGATCAACGGAACGGAGTTCCCGAAGTAGCGCGAGCGGCGTGTGCTCAGGTAGAGAAACAAGGCTGCGACTGAGGCCACCGTGATTCCGGCGTTGGATGGAGCGGAGAAGAAGCGCATGGCTGGCTCCAGCGAGAGCCAGAGATGCGCTGCTGGCGAACGAGAAAAGGCGCTGAAGGCAATCAGAGAAAATCCGTAGCAGACAAAGACAAAAGCCAGCGCTCCGGCGGAGGCGATGAGTACCAGCGGCAGCACATGGCTTCTGCGCCCTTCTGCGATCCAGAGCATGGCAATCAGGCCGATCAACGCCACCATCAGCAGCGCGGCCAGATGCGAGGCTGCCGCCAGACCAAAGGCCGCCATCAACAGCAGAATGCGCGGACGCCACTTGCGGCGCGGCCCTTGCATGGCGTGCGCCACACCGATGCAGGTGTAAACCCCGCCGTAAACGCCCAGCGCGGCCAGCAGTTCCGGGTTGGGCGAGACGCAGGCCTTCAGCACCGCCGGAGAAAAGCAGTAGAGCGTGAGCGCAGTGTAGCCGCCCAGATTGCCGTAGAGGCGGCGCGTCACCCACCAGAGGCCTGCGCCCAACATACATCCCACCGCCAGGAACGGCAGGCGCAGCAGCAGCAGCGTGTGCGTGAGCTGGCGACGTAACTCCCATGTGCTCAGCCAGCCTTCGGTTTGCACCACGCGCTCTTCGGGCTTGCGGAAGCTGTCCAGCCCGCGCTCTGCAAGCAGATCGAGCGTCAGCGGCAGACCGGCCAGCCGGTAGGCCAGGATTCCATCGGGCGTGCTGCCGCACGGGGTCAATCCTTCGGCGAAGTTCGCGGGCTGCTCCCAGCTTTTGCGTCCACAATCGGCGTAGTGGTAGTCTCGCTCGGTGAGCGTCTGATGGCTGGTGATCCACAACCCTTGCAGCAGAAACACCGCCAGCAACCCCGCCGCAATGCGTTGCGGCAGGTTGAAGCGAAAGCGGCGAATGCGTCTAAAGCGGTGGGTCATCGTCTTCCTGGGAACCTTACCAGTCTAAACTCTAGACGTGAGTTTCCGGTTTCTTGCAAAACGGAAGGCCGCAAGAGTGGTATTCTCCTGAACAAGGGTTTGCGCATGAGCAGTTTCTTCACCATCGGCCACTCCAACCGCGATTTCGAGGCTTGGCTTGCACTTCTCCGCCAGCACGCGGTCGAGGTGGTAGTGGATGTGCGCAGTTCGCCCTACTCGAAGTACGTTCCTCAATTTGACCGGGAGCTGATGCAGAAATCGCTGGAGAAGGCGGGTCTCCGCTATCTTTTTCTGGGCGCGGAACTGGGCGGACGTCCGGCCAATCCCAACTACTACGACGCCAAAGGCCACGTTCTCTATAGCCGGCTGTGCGACGACGAGCTATTTCAAGCAGGCATCGCGCGGCTGGAGAACGGCATCCATCGCTTCCGCGTTGCGCTGGTGTGTGGCGAGGAAGACCCTGCCAACTGCCATCGTCGGCTGCTTATCGGGCGTGTGCTCACCGAGCTGGGCCATACCATGATGCACATTCGCGGCGACGGGCACCTGGAATCTGACGAGACCGTGGCCGCCGAAGCCGGCAAACCGCTGATCGACACGCAGCCCGCGCTCTTCGCGGAACTCGACGAGGACCAATGGAGATCTACAGCATCGGTTTCACCCAAAAAAACGCACGAGAGTTTTTCAGCGCACTGAAGGCTCACGGCATCGAGCGCCTGCTGGATGTGCGGCTGAATAATACCTCCCAACTTGCCGCCTTTGCCAAGCAGGCCGATCTGGCTTACTTCCTGAGCGAGATATGCGGCGCGGCTTACGAGCACGAGCCGCTGCTTGCCCCCACGCAGTCGATGCTCGACGCATACAAGAAGCAAAAGGGAAGCTGGGACGATTACACCGAAGCCTATCTCGGCCTGATCCGTTCCCGCAAAGTGGAAGCGGTTCTTTCCAAAGAGAGCTTTCAGAAAAAGACGGTTCTGCTGTGCAGCGAAGCTACTGCCGAGCATTGCCATCGCCGTCTGGCGCTGGAGTATTTACAAAAGCAATGGGGAGATGTAACAATCCGTCATCTTTGATTTGCGGTCAGGAGACAAGTCGAATGATCCGGAACGAAACCATCACCTCGTGGATACCCAGCCTTTCCGCTAAGAACACGGAGAGGATGAGTAACGCTTTTGCATTTCTTTCTGGCCGAATCAATAAGCCTATAAATCTCGACCAAATCCTCTGTCTCGCCAACTCTTACAAGCATGGCAATCGTTGTGTGGCTGGAATCTGCCTTGCCACAAAACAGTGGGTCCGACTTGTTGGCCATCAGGTTCCGGGCTGCCTCACCGTTAAGGAAGCAAGCTACTCCGACGGAAGAGAAGCCGCGATGTTGGATGTATTCGAGGCCGAACTCGGCTTCAGTTGCAGTTCCAACTGGCATCCCGAAGATGTACTTGTGTCCGACAAACCCTGGCGACCGGTTCGCCGCTTCGACGAACCTGACGATGCTCGGTTTCTTGCCTCCTTGGTCAATAAGGAGGCCGTGGTTCTGCAAGGATATTGCGATAGAGTTCTGACCAGCAAATTTGAGAAAACCCCAGCGCTGTATTCTCTTGGACTTGTTCATCCAGAGGATCTGTGGTGGTGGATTCGCGAGGAAGGCGGCAAGCGCAAGAATCGCGCCGTCTTTCGTCTCGGAAGAGTGGGCCGCATCCGCTACGATCTGGCCGTTACCGATCCCGTCTGGCTGGAAAAACTCCACTCTATGCCTTTGGGAATCTATCCCCACGCCCACTTTGTTGATGGCAATTTCCAAAAAACCTTCCTCACCATCAGCCTCAGCGAACCCTTTGACGGCTTTCTCTACAAGCTGGTCGCTGGCGTCGTTTGCCTGCCCGCTTCGTCCCAATAGAAATCAAAGATTACGCTCGCTTTACACCGCAAACCACGTAGCGCTACACTGACCTCATCATGCTCACTCGCCGCAGTTTTGTTCAGAACGCCGCCGTACTCGCCCTCGCCTCCCAGACCCGCTTCGCCCATGCGCAGAGCGCCAATGTCTATCGCAATCCGATCATGGGCGGGGACCATCCCGACGCCAGCCCCATCCGCGTGGGCGACGACTTCTACCTGACCCACTCCAGCTTTGACTACGCGCCGGGGCTGATCATCTGGCACTCGCGCGATCTGATCAACTGGCGTCCGGTCGCCGCTGCTTTGCATCGCTACTACGGCAGTGTATATGCGCCCTATCTCTGCGAGTATCAGGGCCATTTCTACATCTACTTCCCTGCCGACCAAAAGCTGTACGTGGTTCACGCCGATCATCCCACCGGACCTTGGAGCGAGCCTGTCAGCCTGGGCATTGACGCCATCGACCCAGGACACATCGCCGAAAGTGGACGCCGCTTTCTCTACATGAACCACGGACGAATGGCCGAACTCAACGCGGATGGCCTGTCGGTGAAGACCCCTCCGCGCGAGGTTTATAACGCATGGCCCTATCCTGCCTCGATGCGCATGGAATGCCTTTGCCTGGAAGGCCCCAAGCTGCTGGAGCACAACGGCTACTTTTATCTCAATGTAGGCGAGGGCGGCACCGGCGGACCGGGCACCAGCCACGCGGTGGTCAGCGCCCGCAGCCGCCACGCCGAAGGCCCATGGGAGTTCTCGCCTTACAACCCCGTCGTCCATACTCCCAGCCGCGAAGACCGCTGGCTCTCGCTCGGCCATGGCCGCTTGGTCGATACACCAGACGGGAAATGGTACATCACCGTTCACTCTTACGAGAACGGCTATCGCACGCTAGGCCGCCAGTTGATGCTGCTGCCGGTCGAGTGGACCCCCGACGGCTGGTTCCGCCTTCCCAAGGGCGTTACGGCGGATGCGGCCATTCCCATGCCCATTCCCGGCACGCGCCAGCAGCCTTACTTTGATCCCTCCGACGACTTCAACAGCCCAGGACTCAACCTCCAGTGGGCCTTCTGGCGTGAGTTTGACCCAGCCCGCTTCAGCACCGGCAAGGGCGCTCTCACTCTGCAGGCCAAAGGCAACTCATTCGCAGACACCTCCGCTCTGACCACTCCCGTCGGTGGCCACTCCTACACCGTCGAGATTGACGTTGAACTCTCGCCGGGCTGCGAGGCCGGACTGATGGCCTTCTACAATCCCCAGCACGCCGCCGGCATCACCTTTACGCCAGAAGGGGTCGGCGCGCGCAACGCCAATGGCTTCATTCCCAGCCGCCATCAACCAGACGCAACCCGGGCCACGCTGCGCTTTGTCAATGACCGCCAGGAGATCGATTTCTATTACCGCATCCCCGGCCAAAGCTGGCAGCGCACTCCGGAATCGGCGGAGATCTCCGGCCTGCACCACAATGTTCTCGACGGCTTCCTGGACGTTCGCCCTGCGGTTTACGCCTGCGGATCGGGCCAGGCCACCTTCCGCAACTTCCGCTATTGGCCGGAGGTGAAGGTGCCCGTATAGAAATACGGCAGGCGTTCCATCATCTGGGAAAACTGGCATTCGACGGGCCTTTGGTGGGACGATAGTCTTATGACTAAATCTTGGCGAATGCTGGCAGGCAGTCTTCTGCTCCTGCTCGGCGCAGTGACGCCTTCCTGCGCCGTAGAACTGAAGGTCAGCCGCGACGTGCTGCAACGAACTCTCAGGCAACAACTCTTCAGCGGTCCCAATGGCCGCTATTACCTTAAAGGCAATGCGCAGTCTGCCTGCTTTGTCTATGCCGACGACGCGCAGCTCAGCTTTGCCGGGGAGCGTGTGGTTGCGGTGCTCAAGGTTCATGCCAAGCTGGGCAAAACCTGGGGCAGTTCCTGCCTGGGAATTTCTCTGAACACCGCTCCTGAGGTCTCTCTGGCTCCTATCGGCGAGGGCGAGACGATCGGCTTCCGCGATGCGCGCCTGGACAAGATTGTCGATCAGAAAGAGCTTAACTTTCTGATCACGCCCTTCCTGAGCCACCAACTTCCTTCCAGCATGAAGATCAATGCCGCTGATCTGCTGCGCCAATCGTTGACCGGAGCGACTGCGGCCACCGGCTTCAAGGTGACCCTGGACAAGCTGATCGTCCACTCGATGCACACGCAGGGAGACGATTTGGTGGTGGACGTGGACGGCGATATCAGCGTGCGTTAAGGATGAAGAATGATCGGCAAACGGCAATGAAAAAGATGCGATGGCCCTGAGGTGCATCGTCCTTCCAGCCGCAAATCCTGCTCGATGCACTAAACTTGAGTCTGGAACCCCTGATGATGAAGTTCTTTGGCGGCAAAAAAGAAGTACCGGCGAAAGTCCTCGGCAATCCAGTGGCTGCGCCGGTATCCAACCCGGACGAAGGTCCTAAAACCGGCATCTTCAGCCGCATGAAGCAGGCTGTTTCGCGTACCCGTGAGACGCTCTCGGCCAAGATCGAGACCATCGTCGCGCTGACCCGCACGGTGGACGAATCGACGCTGGAAGATCTTGAATCGGCGTTGCTTACCAGCGACCTTGGCGTGCAGACGACGACCGCAGTCATCGCGTCTCTGCGCGACCGTGCGCGCCGTCAGGCCATCGAAAGCGGCGACGAACTACGCGGTCTTCTGAAGGCTCAGTTGCGTGCCATTCTGGAAGCTTCCATTGCCAGCCGCGTCCCTTTGGCGATTCCCGAAGATAGTCCACGCGTCACCTTTTTGGTTGGCGTCAACGGCACCGGCAAGACAACTTCAGCAGGCAAGCTGGCGGCATGGTATCGCACGCAAGGGAACTCTGTTCTCTTGTGTGCTGCGGATACATTCCGCGCAGCGGCCATCGAACAGCTTGAGGTCTGGGCGACGCGCTCTGGCGTGGAGATGATTAAAACCCGCCAGGGCGGCGATCCGGCGGCGGTGCTTTACGACGCGGCCTCGGCGGCCAAGGCGCGCAAGATCAACGAGCTGATTGTGGATACGGCCGGGCGACTGCACACCAAATCCGGCCTGATGGATGAGTTGGAAAAGATGCGCCGCACGGTGGCCAAGCTGATTCCCGGCGCGCCGCATGAGGTGCTGCTGGTGATGGACGCGACGACCGGCCAGAATGGACTGAATCAGGCGCGGCAGTTCACGCAAGCGGCGGGAGTGACCGGCATTGTGCTGACCAAGCTGGACGGCACGGCCAAGGGCGGCATCGCCGTGGCTATTGCGCAGGAGCTGAATCTGCCTGTACTTTTTGTGGGCGTCGGCGAACAGATGAGCGATCTGCTGGAGTTTTCGCCGGATGCATTTGTCGATTCGCTGCTGGGATAGATTTTTTGCTAAGCCCTTCTTCGCAACGATTCTCCAGATTATCTATCCGTGGTAGTTTTACCGTCCCTCATGACCCGCTTGACGGCGGCAATCAGTCCGGGAATGTCGGATGGGTTTGCTTCATAGGCGGGTGCCCAACCCAACTCACGCAAGCTATGGCTGGTGATCGGCCCGATGGAGACCGCTGGTACTCCGGCAAACGGCCATGCGATCCCGGCCAAACGCGCCGCTTCAGCCAGATGCGTCACGCTCGATGAACTGGTGAAGGTAGCTGCATCTAATCCTTCAAGGACTGCTCGATGCAATCGCTCCGGCGCGGCCTCCGGCATCGCGTTGCGGTAAGCCTCCACCACGTTGACCTCCGCGCCCGCAGCCCGCAGCGCATCGGGAATCACATCGCGGGCCACGGCAGCGCGAGGCAGGAGTACTCTTTTCCCTTCCATCTTTCCGCGCAGACTCTCCAGCAAACTCTCGGCGACATACGCTTCTGGCGCAACCGAAACACAAAAGCCGTAATGTCGCGCAGTTTCGGCGGTTGCCTTGCCGATTGCAGCCACTTTCAACCCTTGAGTGTTGGCTGGAATTACGCCTAAATCTGCGCCGCGTCGACAAATCGCCTCAATCGTGTTGACGCTGGTCAGGATCAGCCAATCGTACCAATCCAATTGCTTGAGAGCATGATCCAGCGGAGCATACGATTCCGGCGGCTGAATCTCCAGCATTGGAACCTCGACCGGCACTGCGCCCAGCGCTCGCAAGCCTTCGCTGAGCTTGCCCGCCTGATGCGCGGCGCGCGTGACCAGCACGCGACGACCCGCCAGGGTGAGCGCACTCACCGCAAGCCTCCGGCATTTGCGAGCAGCGGTCCCGCTCCCGCTTTGATCAGCTTTTGCGCGATCAACCTGCCCAACTCCGCTACATCCGTTTCTTGATGAGGCGCGCAATAGTAGACCCGCACAGCCTTTCCGGTCTCCGGATCGGCAACAACAGCAAAAATCTCCCACCCATTTCGCACAGAACGCGCAATGGATGGAGCACCCAGATCAAATTCAGGCCGGCAATGAACCCCGATAGGAACTTGGCAGCCTCCGCCCAGCGCCGCCAAAGCCACCCGCTCAACTGTGACGGCAAAGCGCGTCGCCATGTCGTCAAGGAAGGCCACAGCAGCAATCGTCGCCGCGTCGCCCTTGCGCGTTTCGATGCCTAGCGCTCCTTGCCCAGCCGCAGGGCAAAACTGCGCAGGCTCCAGCCGCTCACGCACCCATTCGGACTTTTCCAGGCGGTCCAGGCCTGCCGCAGCCAGCAGAATCGCATCTACCTGCCCCTCGGCCAGCTTGCGCAGACGCGTGTCCACATTGCCGCGAAACTCCTGCGCCACAATGTCTGGCCGCAACGTCTTCAACTGCGCCCGCCGCCGCTGGCTGCTGGTGCCAACTATTGCGCCATGCGGCAACGCGGCTAGATTCTCATACTTCACCGAAACAAAAACATCGCGCGGGTCCACGCGCGGGGGCGTTGCGGCCAGCACGAACGGCTCCGGTAGCTCGGTCGGAAGATCCTTGAGCGAATGCACGGCCAAGTCCACGCGTCCGTCGGCCAGCGCCTCTTCGATCTCCTTGGTGAACATTCCCTTGTCGCCGGTGATCGCCCCCACTTGCGCGAAAGTGACCTCCTGCAGCCGGTCGCCAGTCGTCTTGATGATCTCGATTTCGACCGAATGCCCCTGCCTGCGCAGCAAGGCAGCGATGTGGTTGACCTGCCACAGGGCAAGTTGTGAGCCGCGGCTTCCGATGCGAAGGTTCATGATTTTGCGGCTCCTTGGTTCTCACCGTCCGAGTTTTTATCTGTCGCGGCATTCAGCGACCAACTCTCGCAGAGCGCCTCCAGCCGCGCCGCGTCGTTCTCGCGGGCGGCCTGCTTGAGCGCCTGCATCGGCGGATGTAGAAACTTGTTCACCAGCCCACGGGTGAGCGCTTCAACCGCCGCGATCTGCTCGGCGCTGAGCGAACCAAGCCGCGCCTGCACGCGTTTCAGCTCCGTCTGGCGAATCTCCTCGGCCTGCTGTTGCAGCGCCACAATCGCCGGAGCCGCGTTCACGGTGAGCTGCCGCTGATGGAAGCGCTCAACCTCGGCGGAAATCAGCGCCTCCGCGTCGGCTGCTTCGCGGCTGCGCTCACTCAGATGCGCCGCAGCAATGGCTTGCAAGTCGTCAATGTCATAGACAAAAATGCCCTCCAGCTTGCCCATCAGCGGGTCCACATCGCGCGGCACGGCGATGTCGATGAAGAACATCGGTCGGTTGCGACGGCGTTGCAAAAAGACCTGACCGTGCTCACGGCAGAAGATGGGGTGCGGCGCGCCTGTCGAGCTGATCACGATGTCGGCCTGACTGGCTGCTTCGTGAAGCTGCTCGAAGGGAATCACCTGACCGGAGAAACCCTCCGCCATTTTGCGCGCACGCTCCAGCGTCCGGTTTGTCACCAGAATCGCGCCCGCGCCCTGCTGCACCAGATGCCGCGCCGCCAACTCGCTCATCTTGCCTGCGCCCACCAGGAAGACCGTGCGCCCTTGCAGCGATCCGAAGATCTTGCGCGCCAGTTCCACAGCTACCGAGGCGATAGAAACCGAGTTCGAGCCGATCTCGGTCTCCGAGCGCACCTTCTTTGCGGCAGCAAAGGTGCATTGCAGAAGATGCTCAAGCTCTCCGCCTACGGTTCCCGATGCGCGCGCCGTGGCGAAGGCCTCTTTCACCTGGCCCAGAATCTGCGGCTCGCCGACCACCATCGAATCCAGGCTTGCGGCCATGCGGAAGAGGTGTGCGACAGCCTCCCGATCGCGATGCACATAAAGATGCGGCACCAGCAGCGCGGGGGCAAGATTGAAATGCCGTTGCAGAAAGGTGGTCAGGTCGGGGCTGGAATCAAGGCTGGAACTTTCCACGGCGGCCAGAATCTCCACGCGGTTGCAAGTGGAAACGATCATGCATTCGGCGACGCCCGGCACGGCAGCCAAAGCGCGCGTGGCCTCCGGCAGATCGTCGCGCGAGATGGCGATCCGCTCCCGCACTTCAAGGGGAGCCGTCTTGTGGTTGACGCCAATCAGAACCAGGCTCATTGCGGACCGTACCTGTGTACATGACTGAAAGCATTGACCAAAAGCACGACCAGCATGGCGAGAAAGACCGCGCCGGATAGATACGCCGCCCGCCGTCCGCGCAACCCGGCCGTGCGGCGAACGAAGAGCAGCGCAACATAGATGACCCATAAGGCAAAGGAAGCAATGACCTTAGGGTCGAGAAAGTAGCCCGGACCGCTAACCTCCTGCGCCAGAACCGAACCGATGACCAAGCCGAGGGTCAAGCAGGGAAAGCCGAATTCCAGAGTCGCGTGGGCGATGCGTTCGAGGCTATCCAGCGCTGGAAGCCAATCCAGCGGACCCCACCAAGAGTCTTCGCCGGGCCGGTGCTTACTCTTCAGGCGGCGTTCTTGAAACAGATAAAGCACTGAGGCCAGCAGGCTGAACCCTAGCGCGACGTATGCCGCCAGCAGCGCGACGATGTGCGCCACAAGCCAACTGATGCGCACGCCCTGAGAGGGAAAAGTGTAACGCCCAGGTCCCAGTGAAGGCACCAGGACCATGAAAAACGCAATCGGCAAAACAAAGATTCCCAGAGAGATTGCGTCGTAGAGCCACCAGACCAAAAGAAAGACGCTGATCACGGCAAAACCTAGCAGCGACTCGACTTCGCGGATTCCCACCGGCATCCAGCGATGCGCCTGGACCAGCATCTCAACGCAAGAAACAAAGTGGAAGAAAAAGCCCAGTCCGGCCAGGTGAATACAGCTTTTGCGCCAGCGCGTCAACCCGTAGAGCACCGCCGGGAAGATGGCGATAGCGCTCGCCGCATAGAGCACCGCCGCAACTCGGAGCCAAAGAAAATCCATTTCGCCTTCCACCTTAACTGCGCCAAGAAATAGTATACGGTGACGCAAATCACTTGTAGGGCCTCAGTCCCTTGGTCCCCTGGTCCCTTCCTTACCCCATCCCCACCACCGGCTGAAAGAGCGTTCCCGCCACGCGCTTGGCAATCCCCACCAACTCCCGCTGTCCGGCAAAGACCTTCACCAGCGGCGCGCGGGAGAACTCCGGCAAGTTGGCCTGCGCGCCGTTGCGCAGCCGTCCCAGCGCCAGCGCATCGCCGGTCACCGATGGCATCCATGGAAGCAACTCACGCGGATGGATGCACTTAGCCTCTAAACCATCAACGTTTACTTCAAGCACCTGCAGTTCATCCAAAGTATGCGCATCGGCCAGCGTGAAGACCCCGGCCTGCGTGCGCCGCAAACTGCTCAGATGCGCTCCGCAGCCCAAATCCTGGCCCAACTCATGAGCCACCGAGCGCACATAGCCCCCGGCGCTGATGCTCATCGTGAAGCTGGCTACTGCCCCGTCCAGCGCAAGGATCTCAAATTTATTGATGAACACCCGCGCGGTCTTCAACTCCACAGGCTTGCCCTCGCGCGCCAGCTTGTAGGCTGGCGTGCCAGCAATCTTCTTGGCGGAGTAGGCCGGGGGCATCTGCTGCATCTCGCCGTGAAAGCGGCTAGCCGCGGCCCGCACCTGCTCCAAAGTCAAATTCGGCAGGGAATCTTCACCAGCAGCCTCGCCCTCTGCGTCGTAAGTATCAGTTGCAAAGCCAAAGCAAATCGTCCCCGTGTAGCTTTTTTCCGCCGAAGAGAAATACTGCGCCAGACGGGTAAACTTGCCCAGCATCAGCGGCAGAACGCCAGTAGCCATCGGATCCAGCGTGCCCAGATGGCCGATGGATTTTTCGCCGCTGATCCTGCGTACCCGGTACACCACGTCATGGCTGGTCATGCCAGCCGGTTTATCGATAACGAGAAGTCCATTCACTATTCAACTCTAGCCTATACGCCTCCGTTGCCGGACTGCCGCACCAGCGAGAGAAACTCCAGCCGCGTCTCTTTCTTGCGGAAGCAGCCCAGCATCGCGCTCGTCACCGTGGACGAGTGCTGCTTCTCAATCCCGCGCATCATCATGCACAGGTGGCGCGCCTCAATGACCACGCCCACCCCCTGTGGTGCAATCGCATCTTGAATCGCATCAGCAATCTGCCGCGTCAGCCGCTCCTGAATCTGCAAACGTCGAGCAAACACTTCAACTAATCGCGGTATCTTGCTCAGCCCTATAACCTTGCCGTTCGGGACGTAGGCCACGTGCACTTTGCCGAAGAAGGGCAGCATGTGGTGCTCGCAGAGCGAGAAAATCTCAATGTCCTTGACAATGACCATCTCGTCGTAGTCTTCGTCAAAGAGCGCCCCGCGCAGAATCTCGGTCGCATTTTCGTCGTAGCCCTTGGTCAAAAAGGCCATCGACTTCTCGACGCGCCCCGGCGTCGCCACTAGGCCGTCGCGGCTGGGATCTTCGCCCAGGCGGCGCAGAACCTCGCGCACGATCTCCTCCGTGCTGAATCCGCTCATGCTCTTGTCGATCTCTGCCGTCCGATGCTCTCTCTTGCTCAATGCAATTGGCTGTGCCATCTCATCTATCCTCTCACCCAAGGTGAATTGGGCGTACCATCTTCCTGTCACAGAAAATGTTGGTGCCCCATCCATTTCGCGCTCTCTGCGAAATGGGTGGGAAACCACGACTCTCACTCACCCTCACACTCGAAGAAGTTGTTCTCCGTCTCTTCCACGCGCACCCGCTCCAACTTTCCCGTCGGCAGCACGTTCTTCAACAATCCAAAGACCACTCTACAAAGATTCTCCGTCGTCGGCACGCGATTCACAAAGAGCGGGTCAAGATTAAGGTTGCTGTGATCGAAGCGGTCCACCACCCGCGCCCGCACCACCTCGTCCAGCTCCGTCAAATTGATGACCATGCCGGTTTCCGGAGCAACCTCGCCGCCCACCAGCACTTCAACCATATAATTGTGCCCGTGGCCGTGTGGATTGTTGCACTTGCCGTAAATTGCGCGGTTCTCTTCCGCCGAAAGTCCCTCCGCGTGCAGCCGGTGGCTGGCGCTGATTGTGTAACGACGGCCAAAATAAGCCTTCATGCTTCTCCCCGAAATTCCGCAAAGATCTCCGGCGTTTCGTAGACGCGCACCCTGCTCAACCACGCCCCGCCCGCGCCATTCACAGACGGCTCCAGCCGCTTCCAGGCGGCAATGGCCAGATTCTCCGTTGTCGGAATCACGGCGTCCGTCTCCGACGCAATGAATTCAGGAACCTCCAGATTCAGGTGGTGATGGTCCCAATCTGCCAGTACCTCGAGTTCAATCACATCCCGCAGACCCTTCAGGTCAACGACAAAGCCAGTCACCGAGTCCGGCTCACCCGCCACCGTAACCTCCAGCGTGTAGTTGTGTCCGTGGCCATTTTTGTTGGCGCAGCGGCCAAAGACCTGCCGGTTCTTTTCCGCCGTCCAGGCCGGATTCCAATAGTAGTGTGAGGCGGAAAATGTTGCCCGCCGCGTAAGATAGATCATTCCACTCCCTTTCCAGATAGGATGCGCGCAACGGTTCTCAGGCTTCTTTTGAGATGAACAGCAATTCTGTTCGCCGCCACAGGCCCAACCTTGCAGTCAGGCATGGCAAGATGATTCCTATCATCCACGATCCCTGTGCGCCGCACAAGTACGGCAACTTCGCTTCCACCTCGTCCTCTTCGATATGCTCAAGAGATGGATACACCCACGGAAAAACTAACCCCCATCGAGCACTCCGCTCAAAGCCGCTGCTTCGGCTGCGGCCCGGCCAATCCCGCCGGTCTGCGCTTGGAGTTTCTGCGGGCAGAGGATGGAACCATCGTCTGCCTGCCCACGATTCCCACCAGCTTTGAAGGCCCGCTCGGATACGTGCATGGCGGCATCATCGCCACGCTGCTGGATGAAACCATGAGCAAATCGGTGCGGACTTTGGGGGTTACGGCTGTCACCGGCCAGATGGAGATCAAGTATCTCCGTCCGGTCCACTCCGCTACGCCGATCCGCATCGAGGGCCGCCTGCTGCGCAGCGAGGGCCGCAAGCACTGGACCGAAGCCCGGATTCGGGACGCAAGGGGCCGCGAACTGGCTCGATCCAAGGGGTTGTTCATCGAAGTTGGCGGCAACCACGGCTTTTAGAGAACTTCTCCCCATAATCAAGCCGGTTGAGGTTCGTGGCGCCCCGCCCATTCGCCCAAAAACGGCGAATGGATGGGGCACGGTGTTTTTGTTGGCTGCTCCTAAAGATCGGCACAATGATAGAAACTAGCGTCGAAATAGGAGATTTCGGTGAAGACTTCGTCCTCGACCGTGTGGTGCGCTCTCATTTTTCTACTCTTATAAAGCCTTTGACGAACGCTTATTTGCCAATGTGAAGGCGAAATCTGTGATCATTCCGCCGATTTCCTTTGCATTCACTTGTTCCGTCGAGTATTTTCGTATTCCAGGAGATGTTCTGACGATCTGAATCTGCAAATCGACCTATGCGCGCTCAAGAGCGTTGCCTGGTCAGCTACACTGATCGCAAGGGCAAGTATCAGAATCAGCAGGGAATTGTACTGCCCAAGCTGTAGTATGTTGAGTAAGGTCGCATTCCATGTATGGGATGCGGAAAGTTGAAGCGCCGAGACAGGCGTAATTCTGGTTTTTCCCAGCAATCTGCTCCACTTGACGTCATTGGAGACACATCATGTCCTTGATTCAAAAGGCAGAACCTATTCGTGTGGGCGTGCTGACGGATGAGCCGCTCCGTCTGGTGGGTCTCAATAGCATCTTCGAACAGAGTTCCGATGAGGGATACGCTTCTTTGATCCCTGTCGTCGGGCCGATAGACGACCTCCTGGCTGATCCTGCGCTGGAGTACATGATCGTTGACCTTAACTCGTCAAACTGCGGACTGAGAAGCCTTGACGTGATCCGCGTCAAGCGGCCTGGGATGCAATTGATTGTCATCGGCCCGGAGAACGACGACAATCTGGTCCTGGAATCGATTATGGCTGGTGCCCGCGCTTACCTTGATCTGAAGGCCAGCCCACGGATTGTTCGCCAGGCCATCGAAGTCGTCACCAGCGGCTCCATCTGGGCCTCGCGGCGGCTGCTCTCCACGCTGATCGACCGCTTGATGGGAGGCTCGGACACCAGTCTCACCAACGATCCGCCGCAATTGACCGACCGTGAGCGCCAGGTGCTCGATCTGATTCTCACCGCCCGCTCCAATCGCGAGATTGCCCGCGAACTGGGTATCGAGGAGCGCACCGTGCAGGCGCATGTCGGACGTTTGATGAGGAAGACGGGCGCGGACAATCGAATCGATCTGCTCATGCGCGCCTCCAGTCCTGCTCTGCTGGAGGCTGCCGGTATCAAGGATCGCCGTTTGGATGACCGTCGTCGGGATGATCGCCGTCGAGATGATCGCCGCTTCGGGGACCGGCGGAGGTATCTGGATTCCGGTCCGCCACCCGTTACTCATGGGTAAACAAGAAAGGTTACTATAATCTACACGTTGTATGTAATCTTGTGCAGTGTTGGCAACTTTCTGCAATATGTGTTCAGAAACAACGCAGATCTGGGGAAAGGAGTTCCCAGGCTGCATGTGAACCATGTATCCTGGGAACTCCTATTTTTTTACCGGACGATCTACTCACCTGCCCGTCGAACTCATTCGCGATGAAGTCCACCGTCAGAATCTCGGCATGTATGGGAATATCACCAGAATTTGAATAACCCATCTGTTACTTATTAGTAAACAGTGCAGGTTACTTAAATCTACACGCTATCTGTAATCTTGTGGCTTTTGAGTGATTTGAACAGAATAGATACAGAAACAACGCAGATCTGGGGAAAGGGGTTCCCAGGCTGCATGTGAACCATGTATCCTGGGAACCCCTATTTTTTACCACGCTTCTCAATTACATAAGATGCACCCTCCTTTGCGCGAGTTGCCCGGCCCGCCAATAATTATTTTTCTTCAGAAAAATCGAGAGCTTTGCACCGCTCCATTGCCCGGCCTGATTTCGCCTCGCTTTCCATTCCTCCTTCATTCTGCAAGAGTTAACAAGGGATAATCTCCGTCAAAACCTCATTTACGGGTCCTCTAACGAGGTTGATTACCTATCTCTGAACTTCAATCGGAATCCAAAGCAGAGCGCTTTTGAGCATCGCTCATTTGTTTGCGACCACAGAATGTCTTTAGAAGCAACGCAGATCTGGGGAATAGGCGTTCCCAGGCAAAAGGTGAACCATGTGCCTGGGAACGCCATTTTTTCTCCCCCTCCCCTCTCTGCGTTCCTCCGATCCAGCCCTCGCCATCCTGATTTACTCCTACTGCATAAAATCAGGCTTTCTCCCTGCGCTTGAGGCCAAACCTGTCTCAGAGCATTCTCCCTGCACATTCAGGCTTCAATGCTGTAGCCTGATGAGAGAACCCTAATGGACCCACCCGGCGGAATGCCGGGCATCTGTCCATTGACAGCTCAACTCCCGCGCGTTCGCCAAACGCGAATTGGAAAGGATCTTGATGATGAAGAAGGCAATTGCTCTGCTCACTCTCTGTTTTGTGCTTTCCCCGGCCGCCTTTGCTGCCTCCACGCACGAGAACCTGCAAGCGCGCATTGATGCCGCTAAAGTAGTGCTGGATCAGGTCATGTCCGCCAAAGACAACAGCATTCCACTGGATATTCTTCAGCAAGCTACCTGCGTCGGCGTCGTGCCCGGCATGATCAAGGGCGCGCTGATCTGGGGCGGTCAGTACGGCCAGGGCGTAGTCACCTGCCGCACCGGCCACGGCTGGAGCGCGCCGGTCTTCATCCGCTTGGCCGGAGGCTCTTTTGGCTTCCAAATCGGCGGCCAGTCCACCGATTTGATCCTGGTTGCCGTCAACGATCTCGGCTTTCAGGATCTGCTGAAGAACAAATTCAAAATTGGCGGCGACGCCTCGGCTGCGGCTGGGCCAGTTGGTCGCAGCGGGCAAGCCTCCACCGACTGGAAGTTGAATGCCGAACTGCTCAGCTACTCGCGCAACAAGGGACTCTTTGCCGGCATCAGCCTGGACGGCACCAGCGTCAGCCAGAACGACGAAGACACAGAGATCTACTTTGGCGGGCCGCACAGCTTCGAAGCAATCCTCAAAGGCAATATCGCGGTGCCCGATGGCGCTGCGCCATTCGTCCGCACCGTGGCGCATTACTTTGTCGCCGCCAAGAACCGCAACTAGCTCTTTCCTCAATCTTTGCGCCACACAAGGGGCAGTCCATCGGGCTGCCCCATTTTCTTCACTCGTGCAACTTGCTCCAGAGAGATAAACTTGTATTTCATGCGGGAAAAACTTGAATTCTGGCTAGTACTTGTCGTGGCGCGCACTTTGGGGTGGCTGCCGCGCGGGCTGGCTCGTCTTTTGGCCAACCTGCTGGCATGGACCATCTACCGGCTGCACGGTCGCCTACGCCTCGTGGGTCGACGCAACCTTGAGATGGCTTTGCCCGAGCTTCCCGTTGAGCGCCGCGAAGAGATTCTTCGCGGCCTCTTCCGCCACCTTGGCTGGCAGTTGGTCGAGTTCTGCCGCATGAGCCGTTACACCCGCGAGAATATCCACGGATGGATTCGCACCGAGGGTCTCGAAAATTATCTAGCAGCAAAGAATCGCGGCAAGGGGGTTCTGATCGCGACGGGCCACTTGGGATACTGGGAGGTCTCAGGCTTTTATCACTCGCTGATGGGTCATACCATGAGCGTGGTCGTTCGCCCGTTGGACAACCGACTGCTGGATCGGTACGTGAACGCCAACCGCTGCCGCCACGGCAACCGAATGCTGCCTAAAAACGACTTTGCCCGCGGCCTGCTCAACGCCATGCGCCTAGGCGAGACGGTGGCCATCCTGATGGACACCAACATGACCCCGCCACAGGGCGTTTTCGTGGATTTTTTTGGAAAGCAGGCCTGCACAGCCTCGGGACTGGCGCGGATCGCCCTCAAGACCGACGCGGCCGTGCTGCCAGCCTTTTTTCTGTGGGAGCCGACCGAAAAGCAATACGTGCTCCACTTTGGCCCGGAGCTGGTCTTCAATCGCAGTGGAAACTCCGACGCCGACATCCTTGCCGCTACGCAAGTATGCACCTCCGCCATCGAAAGCTGGATTCGGCGCTATCCCGATCAGTGGCTGTGGATTCATCGCCGCTGGAAGACGCGCCCTGCGGGCGAGCCGGGATTGTATTGACGAGCGCATCTTCATAGCCGCTTCTCAAAGAGATCTATCCTCTGAGCATGAATGCTTGGATTCCCAAAAACTCACAAGAACGAAAGGAATATCTTATGACTGTCAATGAATTGATCGTATCCCTCGGCGGTAAATTAATCTCCGGAGACCCGGAGCGGCAGGTGGAAGGCGTCTATTCCGTCGAGATGGCTGGAGCCTATGAGTTGGTCTTTGCCGAAGACGCTGCCTCGGCTGCCAAGGCCCTGGCCAGCCAGGCCGGTGTGGTGGTGCTCCGGCAAGCTAAAGCCGAATACTGCCCGCAAGACAAGTGCGTTATCGAGGCTGAACAGCCGCGCCTCTGGTTTGCCCGCGCCGCCAAGCTGCTCTTCCCTGCCCTGCCCGCCGCTGCTGTTCACCCCTCGGCTGTCGTCGCCGAGAGCGCCGAACTCGGCGAGGGCGTCAGCGTCGGCCCTTGCGCGGTCATCGGCGAAAAGGCCAGCATTGGCACAAGAACGCGCATCGAAGCCGGAGCGATTGTCGGCGAAGGCGTGCGCGTCGGCAATGACTGCCACATCCATCCCCGCGCCGTTCTCTATTCTGGCGTCACGCTGGGCAACCGCGTCATCCTCCACGCCGGCGCGGTGCTCGGCGCGGACGGCTTCGGTTACGTGCGCGACGCGGCTACCGGCGCATACACGCAATTTCCGCAGCAGGGCACGCTGCTCGTCGAGGATGACGTCGAGATCGGCGCCAACTCCACCATTGATCGCGGCGCGCTGCAGCAAACAAAGATCGGCCGCGGAACCAAGATGGATAATCTGGTCCACGTCGGCCACAACTGCCAGATCGGCGAAGACGTCATTCTGGTCACAGGGGTGGGCATCAGCGGCTCCTGCACGGTCGGCAACGGCGCTGTGCTCGCCGGCCAGGTCGGCGTCGGCGACCACGCGCACATCGGCCCCGGCGTTATCCTGGGCGGCCAAGCCGGTGTCCTCAGCGGCAAAACCGTCACCAACGACGGCCAGAGGCCCGGAACTGTCCTCTGGGGCACGCCGGCCCGCCCGCTCAAACAGGTCTTGCGCGAGCTGGCCATTGTGGCGCGGCTGGCGAAACGGGGAGCAGTGGCCAAGGACTAAAGCCAGCCTTCAAAGCGTGAGAAGCTCCGCAGCCGAAGGCTACGAGGCCCATCTCTCCGTCTGCGGTCCCGGGGCGTAAATCTCCGGCAAAGACGGCTTGGGCGCGGCTGGTCCAGTATTGCGGAGCAGGATCGCCAGCCCCCGCGCTCCGTCCATCTGGCTCTCCCGCAGCAGTTCATAGGTCAGCTCAAGAAACTCCGGGTGATGCTCAAAGTGCTTGCTGGTGACCTGCACCGTATGCACGACGGCCGCTGCGGAAAAGGCCTCGCGGTGAAAGCCCGCCACGCCAATGAGAAAGCCCTTCGTCAGCGCAAACTGCGCCGTCAGCAGCGCGAACTCCCGCTCCATGGTGGTCTGAACGCCTTCTTTGCCAAAGGGAAACCGGCAGCGAAGGATGGTGTTGGCCAGATAGTTCTCCAGAATGTGCGGATGACGGCCAAAATAGGGCGCATAGTAGCGGTTGTGCGCGCGTGTGTAGTCCTCCGTCAGGCTCTCCAGCGTCGCGCCGGGTCCGTTGCCGATGCCGGTTGTAAAAGCTTGCACGCACTCGACAAAGCGTGGACTGACGTGGGAGCGATGCAGCATCAATCCCGCCAGTCGCAGCACCACGTCCAACTGGGCCGAGCGGTCCAGCGGAAGAGCCTCCATGGCCGCCCCCAAGCTGCCCGAAGCAACGGTCGCGGCAAAATCGGCAAGATACGCAGCAACATTCCGATCTAATTCACCTTTGGCGATCGAATCTAGACGACGGCACAGAACACCCAGCAGAAACAGCCTTTGCCACAGTGGGTAAGTGCGATTGCCGATCAATGCCAGAACGATCTGGCGGATAGGCCAGAAGCTGGGCAATAGCGCCGAGGAACCCTCGACCGCGCTGGCCTTCGCAACCACCGCATGAGACTGTTGCGCCACCGTTTGCAGTTCATTTGTAAGCAACTCCGGATCAAGCAGGACCAGCCGTGCCGCCTCCGGACAGGAGAGCGTCAGCGCCGTCTCCCGAATGCCGCCAATCTGATGATGGATGCGCGGATAGGTGGCGCAAATCTGCGGAAGGTAGCTTTCTCCCAGCTCTACCTGAATTTTGCAAAGGCTGACAGAGTTCAGCATCGGGCAATGATTTGCGCCGTTCAAGCGCATCTTGGCAAATGCGGCTGGCTTGGCCCCCTCCGGCATGGGCAGAATGTTGTCATCGATCAACGTGCGAAGCGGGCCGACAGGAAGCTGCTGATATTTTTCATAGGAAGCTTGATCGACGGGAACCGTCCAATCCCAGCAACAGGTATCCTCGCACGCCGAGCCAATGCAGCGGAAGCTCTCTGCGAAGGTTGGCCGAGGCTGTAAGATCGGCAAGGATACAGGCAATAGACACTCCAGGCAGCCATGCGCGTGCGCCGACTGCGGCGTGGACATCAAAGATGTCTCGAAATGAGGCACTCGATTGCCCGAAATTGAGACAGATATGTTGGAAACTTCATACATTACGGAAGAAGGCACGGCAGAGACAGCCGTCGAAGTCCTAAGCGCGTCAGGCCGGATTCGCGCTCTTCGATTGCCCGATGAACTCCCGCTGCTCCATCCGCCCCAACGCCAGCAAGATTCCATGCAGCAGCGCGTGGGGGCGCGGCGGGCAGCCGGGGATGAAGACATCCACGGGAATCACCGCGCTGACGGCACCGCGCGTGGCGTAGTTGAGGCCGAAGATTCCGCCGCTGATGGCGCAGCTTCCGGAGGCGATCACCAGCTTCGGCTCCGGAGTGGCGCGCCAGGTCTTCAGGAGCGCGAGTTCCATATTGCGCGTGACGGGCCCCGTGACCAGCAGCATATCGGCGTGGCGGGGAGATGCTACAAAATGAATGCCCAGCCGCTCCAGATCGTAAAGGGGATTGTTCAGCGCGCCGATCTCCATCTCGCAGCCGTTGCAGGAACCGGCGTCCACCTCGCGGATGGCGAGGGAGCGGCCTAGAAGGCTTTGAATCTTCTGGCGAACTTTGAGTTCTAAAGATTCACTTTCCGAGGGATTGAGGTTCGTGGTTTCCCAGGTCCGAAAATCCGGACCTGAGGCACCCAACTTTTCAGAATTCCTTTGTTCGTTGTTCGTGGTATCCCCGGTCTCAAAATCGAGACCGGGGGCACCCGCTGACGCGCGGTGCAAGAAATTGTAGCGCTGGCCTCCCGGTCGGCTGTAGTGTGGACCTCCCGGTCCACACTCATTTCTCCCCAGGTTGACCAGTTCGCCCTGGATTCCTTCGGACGAGAGCGGATACTCGGCGGTCACGATCAGGTCGCCGCGTTTGCGAACGGCCAGCTCGAAGTTTTGCGTGATCTTGACCGCGCCATCCGCCTCCGCGCATTCTCCGCAGAAGTTGCAGAGGCCGTAATCGACGGTGACCGTGCGACGCGCATCAGAATCCTGAATCTGGATGGCACCCGTCGGGCAGGCCTCCGCAGCAGGACGCGCATCCCGCCACGCGGAGAAATCAAAGGCCGGAGCGCCGCGAAATTGCGCGGGGATTTGCGCCGGTTTCTGCGGATAGCCGATGGTGACCAGGCCGGTTTGCGCGGATTTTAGAAAGATATGAAACATGGGTCAGCGGTCCGTTCCGGAGTAAGAGAGGTTGAAGCTCTTGTTGATGACAGGAAAGTCGGGAATGATGTTTCCCTTTACGGCCTCGACCATCGCTGGCCAGTTGCTCAGCGATGGGTCTTTGATCTTGCAGCGCTCCAGGCGACCGTCGGAGCCGGTGCGAATCCAATGCAGAATCTCGCCGCGCCAGCCCTCGACCGCGCCGAGGCCAATGCGATCCGGCGGCAGGGGCGGCAGAGCGATGCGATGCGGGCCGGGAGCCAGCCGCGCCGCGATCTCGCGGATAATGGCCAGCGACTGCTCAACCTCATCGACGCGCACGCGCAGCCGACTGAGAACGTCGCCCTCCTGGTAGACGGGCACTTGGAAAGAGATTTCGCCGTAGGCCGCATAGGGATGGTCGCGGCGCAGGTCGCGGTTGATTCCGGAGGCGCGCCCTGCCACGCCGACAATGCCCAGATCGCTGGCTTGATCGGGGTGCAGAATCCCGGTCCGGCCCAGCCGGTCGCGGGTGGAATCGGAGCTTTTGAGGATGCGCATCAGATCGGCGAACTCGGCTTCAAAGTGCTTCAGCGCCGCGAGGCAATCGTCGACTTGCTGCGCGGACCAGTCACGGCGCAAACCGCCGGGGCAGACCACTCCACGCAGCAGGCGGCTGCCGGTCAGTTCTTCATTGACGCCGAGGATGAACTCGCGCAGGCGGCTGGCGTGCGCGTTGGCCACGGCAAAGCCCACATCGGTGGCGATGGCACCGATGTCGCCGACATGGTTGTAGAGTCGCTCCAGTTCCAGCAGAATCGTTCTCATGCGCCGTGCGCGTTGCGGAATCTCGACGCCTGCGGCGCATTCAATTGCCTGGCAGAAGGCCGTTCCGTGCGAGAAGCTGGAGTCGCCGGAAATGCTCTCGGCTAGATAGACGGCGTGACGCACGGGCAGTTGCTCGAAGCGCTTTTCAATGGCCTTGTGCGTGTAAAACATACGCAGTTGCAGATAAAGGATCGGCTCTCCGGCGACGGCGAAGTTGAAGTGTCCCGGCTCGATAATGCCCGCGTGGACTGGCCCAACGGGAATGTGAAAGACTCCCTCGCCATGCGTGGGGCGATAGATGTGGCGCTCCCCTTCAAAGGGCGGCAGAACCGTGTCGATGGGGAAGTCTTTTCTGAGCGGATGAATCTCCGGCCAGTTGTCATGCAGAGCAACGCGGCGCGGATTAGGATGGCCTTCCGCTGTAATTCCGAACCAATCCTGAATCTCGCGCTCCTGCCAGTTGACGGCGGGAACCTCGGCAGAGACCGACAGGAAAGACGGATTTTCGGCGGAGATGGAACTCCGAACCAGCAGATAGCGGCTGTCTCCCGGATGGTCGAAGAGATGATAGAGCAGGAAGGAGGCTTCCGAGGCGATTCTATCCTCGGCAAAGACGCAGGCCAGGCGGCAGCCGCTTCCGATGAGGCTCTCAACCAGGGGACGAATCTCGGAGAGCGCCACGGCGGCGTGGAGCTCGGCCTCGCTGGCCTCGATCCAGCTTTCAAAACTGACACCGCAACGGCTGCGAATCTTGTCGAAGCTGCGGGCCTGAGTACGTGTATTGGGCAGGGTCATGGGTGCACCGCCAGAATGCGCGCCGCGCCGTCAATCAACTGAAGCAGTGGAGCGGGTAGCCAGAGTCCGGTTGCCAGCACGAGCAACGAAAGTACGATCACGGGAACGGTCTTCCAAAGGCAGATTGGTTCGCGCGGCACGCCTCTGGGCGGACCGAGAACGATCTGCGAAAACTGATGAAAGATGCCGCAAAAGATGGCCACCAAGAAGACAACAAGTAGGACGGCCACACCCATGTACGGTCCGGCAAAGCCCGCCCGCAGCACCATGAACTCACTCTGGAAGAGGCCGAAGGGCGGCGTACCGGTGACGGCGAGAGCGCCCAGCATCAGCATTGGCGCGGTGATGGGCAGAGCGTGAATCAAACCGCCCGCTGCTGCCCGCAGGCTGTCGCTCTTGGTGTGCTGCTGGGCATTGCCCACGCAGAAAAACAGCAGTGGCTTGGTGACTGTGTGATAGGTCATGTGCAGCAGCATGGCGAGCGCGCCGAAAGCTCCGCCAAAGCCCAGGCCGAGAACCATGATGCCGCCATTGTCGATGCTGGAATAAGCCAGCAGGCGGCGAGAGCTGCGTTGCACCAGAATGAACGGCACCGCAACACCGACGGAAAGAAGGCCGAAGAGAATCAGCAGATTCGACGCAAAGGCAGGGCCAAGGCAGAGAACGGTCAGCACATGGAAGCGCGCCAGAGCATAGAGCGCGCAATTCAAAACCGCCGTCGCCATCAGCGTGGCGATGGGAATCGGCGCTTCGTTGTAGGCGTCCGGCTTCCAGGTGTGCATGGGTGCCATGCCGGCCTTGGTGCCAAAGCCAAGCAGAATGAAGATGAAGGCCAGGCGCATGACGCTTTTGTCGAAGTGCGGGGCCTGAAGCACAAGCACCGACCAGTTAAGCGCGCTCATGCTCTCACCACCCAGCACTTGGCGCGCCGAGTAGTAGGTCAGCACGGTTCCGAAGAGGGCCATCGATAAGCCGACGCTGCCGATCATCGCGTACTTCCAGGCGGCCTCCAACGAGGTCGGACGCCCGTAGAACGTCACCAGAAAGATGGAGGCCAGCGTGGTGCTCTCGACGGCAACCCACATCACGCCGAGGTTATTGGCGACCACCACCAGAAACATACAAAAAACAAAGAGCGGCGTCAGCGTGTAATACATCCGCAGCTTGGGCAGCGCATCCGTGCCGTGGGCGTCGCTGCTGGGGGCCAGATGCTGATCCGCTTCTTCGCGCCGCAGGTAGCCGATGGCATACGGAGCGCAAACAAGATAAACAAATGCGGTGAGCAGAGCGGTCAGCGCGCTGAGCTGATCGGCGTAGAGAAAGCCGTTGCCGATGGAAACAGTTCCCTGCCCCAGAACCTGCCCCGCAAGAAAGATGACCGCAACGAACGACAAGGCAGCGGACGCCAGATGAATTGCCTCCATCCATTGCCGGCTGCGCACGATGGCCGTCAAGCCACAGGCCAGCAAGGGAATCGACAAGATAAGGAGGATCATCATTGAGCTTCAGCCTTTCAGCCGGCTCAACCGGCTGACGTCCATGGAATCGAAGGTATCGCGAATTTGGTAGACAAGAATGGCCAGGACCACGCCCCCGACCAGCACATCAAAGAAGATTCCCACTTCCACAATCATCGGCATTCCGTAGGTGAGCGAAATAGCCGCGAGAAAGATTCCGTTTTCCAGCGACAACAGCGCCAACACTTGGCTGAGCGCCTTGCGGCGGTTCAGCATCATGAAAAAGCCAATCAGAAAAATTGCAATCGCGACGGCCAGCGTATTGTGGCCCAGGCTCGCCGGACCCAGCGGCTCATCGGGCCGGTGAAAGGATTCGGCCACCACATACGCCAGCAGCGTCAACAGACCAGCGGTAATCACCGAGATGGGCGCATTGACCAGCGGCTCAATCTCCTGATGAATCTCGATCCGGCGCGCCAGCTTCTCGAAGAGCACCGGCAGCGCAATTACTTTGACCACCAGCATCAACGCTGCGGCGGCGTAGATATGCGGAGCGTTGTTGTAGTAAGCGATAGTGGTGGCAATGCAGGCCAGCAGAAACGATTGAAGCGCAAAGCTGCGGATGCTGGTGATCAGCCAGCGCTGCGTCACCATCATGATTTGCAGAACAAGAAGCAGCGCCGCCATCAGCGTGATCATCCTGTTCCCGAATTGTGGGTCCTGCCAGAAATGCATTTTTCTGCCTCTTACTACAACAACTCATTGTGATTCTGATGGCTCGGCCACCTGCTCTAACTTGGGATTGGGACCGTATTGGTTTGGTCCTGGATCGCTGTCGAGAACCATAAATACAAGCACGATGATTATGCCAACGATTGGAATCAGACAGAGCAGGATCATCCAGCCGCTCTTACCTGTGTCGTGAAGCCTTCGGACTGTGACGGTCAAGCTTGGAAGGATGCTCACCAGGATATAAAGCGCAAGTGGAAAGTATAAAGCTGCTTCGACACCGTCAGGGTGTACATTAGTCCAAAAGGCTGTGTACCCTCCGACAAAAAACGCAAGCATCAACAAGATATTTAAGAGTGTAAATATCCAGAATTCTTTGCGACGCGAGCGCCCATCGAAGTGCGCGCACTTATTCGTAACCGTAGAAAACCAGTACATAGCTTCCTTCGTTATTCGGTCGAATCGCGTGGGCTGATATGGTCCACCTGTTAATCTTCTTTCAACCATAACCTCTCCATTTGTTCCTGATAACAATTTACCTTACCCTTGAAACAAAAATGTTGAAACCAGCGCCAGCGCGCTCAGCACAAAAGCAATCGCCAGCAGCTCCGGCACGCGGAAGAGGCGCATCTTGGCGTTGGTGACTTCGACCGCAGCCACTATCAGTGACAGCAAAAACAACTTCAGCAGAAACCATCCCAGGCTGGCCGTGAGCGCCAGCGGAGTCCAACTGGCGCTCAGGCCGAAGGGGAAGAAGACATTCACCAACAGGGTCATCAGTACCAGTTGTTTAATTGCCGCAGCCCACTCGATCAGCGCCAGATATGGTCCCGAATACTCCAGAATCATGGCCTCGTGAATCATCGTCAATTCCAGGTGCGTGGCCGGATTGTCCACGGGAATCCGCCCGGTCTCGGCGATCAGAACGATAAACAACGCGGCAAAGGCCAGCATTTGCGAGGGAGCGAGGAAGCGCCAGCTCTGCCCCAGACCCGCGTGTGCCACAATGCTGAGATTCGTCGATCCCGCACCGATGGCGACCGCGAAGACAGCCAGCATCAGCGCGGGTTCGGCAATGGCGGAGATGGTCATCTCGCGGCTGCTGCCCAGGCCGCCAAAGGAACTGCCTGTGTCCAACCCGCCCAGCGCCAGAAAGAAGCGCCCCAGTGCCAGCAGATAAACCATCGCCAGCACGCCGCCATACAAGCTCAGCGGGGCCTGTGCGGAGATGGTGGGAATCAGCAGGCTGGCCAGCAGCACGGTGACAAAAAGCACGAAGGGCGTCGCGGTAAAGATCCACGAGGCCGTGTCGGGAATCACCATTCCCTTGCCCAGCAGCTTGTAGAGATCGCGGTAGGGCTGAATCAAGCTTGGACCCCGCCGCGTCTGCACGCGTGCCTTCAAGAGGCGGTTCAGTCCCGTCACCAGCGGCGAGAGAAGCAGCACCAGCGCCACTTGAAAGACGGTCTGGAGGATTTGCTCGATCATTGGCGCACCCCAAAGATCAGCAGCAGAATCAGCGTGACAAAGATGTAGGCCAGATAAGCATGGATGCTGCCGGTTTGAATCCGGCGCATCCGCTCGGCCAGCGCCAGAATCCCCTTCCGCAAGGGATCGTAGATGTGCGTCTCGAAGGTGGGCTGAATCTCCGACTCGAAGTGAATCGCCTTGGGATAGTAACGCGAAACATCGAAGTCAGCTTGTATCTCGCGCTTGGGTCGGAAGAGCGCTGTGAAGATCATGCGCAGTGGCTTGGAAAATGCAGTGGCCGTGTATTCATTGGCTGCTGTCAGCCCCGGCAAGCCGCAATCCCACGTGGGACCGGTCACGCTCTTGGCTCTGCCACCAGCCCGGCGTCCCAGCACCAGCCAAAGCCCCAGCGGAACCAGACCGAGCGTAATCAGCGCCAGCGCAATCACGAGCGGCGAGACGCTACCGCTCTGCACCGAACCAGCCGTCAACAAAAACCCGTTCCCGGCAACCAGTTGCCCGGTGATCTGCACGCCCAGGGCCTGCCGCGTGATCGGCGCAAAAACCGGAACGAACCAGGTCGCTCCGAGTCCAAGAACCACGCAAGCGATGGCCAGCCCGGCCATTCCAGTCGTCATTGAAAGCGGCGCTTCCGTGGCCTGCTCCGCATTTTCGCTGCGCGGCAGAGCCAGAAATGTAATTCCAAATGCCTTCACAAAGCAGGCCGCCGCCAGCGCCGCGGTCAACGCCAAGAGCGCTCCGGCAATGGGAAAGGCCACACGGGTCAAAGTCGGCGTAGCGCCAAAGCCCGCCAACAGCCCTTGATAAGTAAACCACTCGCTGACAAAACCATTCAGCGGCGGAAGGCCGGATATGGCCACAGCCCCAATCAGAAAATAGAAGGCCGTCCAGGGCATACGCCGGATCAAGCCGCCCATCTCTTCCATGTTGCGCGTCTTTGCGCCCTGCAAGACGCTGCCCGCGCCCAGAAAGAGCAGGCACTTGAAGACGCCGTGATTGAGCGTGTGAAAAAGCCCCGCCACCAGCGCCAGCGCGGCCAGTTGCGGATGGCCGAAGGAGCGAAAGAGCAGCGCCGAGCCAAAGCCCATCAGAATAATGCCGATATTTTCAATGCTGTGATAGGCCAGCAATCGCTTCAGATCATGCTCCATCAGCGCATATAAAACGCCCAGCAGCGCCGAGACCACTCCGGCCACCAGCACCAGCATTCCCGCCCAAACCGGCGCGTCGCCATAAAAGTCGAAGAAGACCCGCGCCATTCCGTAGATGCCTGTCTTGATGACGATGCCGGACATCAGCGCGGAGACATTGCTGGGCGCGACCGGATGCGCTGCCGGTAGCCAGATATGCAGCGGAATGATCCCGGCCTTCACGCCAAAGCCAAAAAACAGCAGCAGAAAGGCCGCCGCGCCGAGAACTGGACTGAGCCGTCCACCCACGCCGTGCAAGGCCTGAAACTCCATGCTTCCAGCAGCTGTGGCCAGCAGCAGAAAGCCCAGATACAGCATTCCCGTGCCACCGCGCGACATCAGCATATAGAGCATTCCGCCCTCGCGCGCCTCCTCCGATTCGTGGTCCGTAATCACTAGAAAATACGAGGTGACGACGACCAACTCCCAGGCAACGAGAAAGAAGATGACATTCGACGCCGTGAAGACCAGCGTCAATGCCAGCAGCATCAGATTGAGAAAGCAGCAGAAGATTCCAGGCCTGCGCGCCGCCACGCCATGACGCAAGTAGCCGATGGAATAGACGGCCACGCAGACAGCCAGCAGCGAGAGCGCAAGGAGAAAGAAGGCGGAGAGCGGGTCTAATCGAATGCTGTATTGCAGATACGGCAGACCCGAGGGCAGAGACCAGTTGAACTCCGCCCCGGCGATCAACGCGCCGACCGATGCGCAGAACTCCAGCCCTGCGGCGGCCACGCTTGCCAGACACAGCAAAGTCGTGACCCAGGTCGCGGTCGTCTTTCGCAGATGAGCAGCCAGCCCCGCCAATGCAGCCAGAAAATAAATCAGCAGGCCAGCCAAAAACAATTCACGAATCGGGTCCATAAGGGGATAGAGGATTGAACCGAGCTAACCGTGAACTGTTTCAGCAGCGTACGCCTTTCAACCGCGCCGCTGAATGCGCTTAACTCATCTCCATTATATTCGATCTCATACTGGTAGAACTTTCCTAAAACAGTTCAATGGCCGGATGGCTCATATCCTGACTGTTTCCCCCCCCGGTTGCATTGAGGTGGGTTACTGTCTGGCTAGCCATTCTGTATCTGCTTTTTTGGGCCTCCAGCATCTCGTTGAAGGTTCGATCAAACCTTCCGTCCCAAACGAAGTCGTAGGCCTTTTCCGACATGTGCTGCATGTGGTCGCTCATCTCCACCAGCGCCTCCTGCACATGCTGCATTCTCTGCCGCATTACGTCCTGGAACTGGATGTGGCCTAGAGCCTGGGTCAGGCGCTCGACGCTCTCCGCGTAATTCGCATCCACTTCAGTGATCACATCCAGAAGCAGTTGGCCGTTCTGGGCGAACTCGGATTGCATTGCGCCTAGATCGCCCACCAGTTGACTCATGGCGCTGCTGGTCTCGTGCTCTTCCAGCGCGGCGCGGGATTCGGTCAGCTCTTGCTCCACTTTCTTGCAGGTAGCATTGATTCTCACGGCAATGTCGGAGGCAGCTTTATTGGAACTTACGGCCAGCTTTCTGACCTCGAAGGCCACCACGGAAAAGCCCTTGCCAGCGCTGCCAGCGCGGGCAGCCTCGATCTCGGCATTCAGAGCCAGCAGATTGGTCTGCTGGGCAATCGAGGTGATGACTTTGATGAGCGGCGTCAGCGCGGCGACCTCGTTGGCGAGGCCCTGAATGCGCTCGAAGTTGCTCCTGAACTCCTCAATCTGGGTGTCAAACTGCATATCAATGGCGGCGATGATCTGCTTGTTATTCTCGACCCGAACGTGGGTGCGTTCCGTCAAATCCTTGCCGCTCTTGATGGAAGCAGCAATGCGCTCCCTTTGCTGGTTAGCCTTGGCATTGAGGGTGCTGATCTGCTCAATCACCTCGACGACCTCGTGCTCGGATTCAGCCAGCGAATCGCCTATCTGGTCATGCATTACGTCGATGTAAGGCTGCGAGGCCTTCAATTCCTCCCGCATCGCCATGCGGCGCACGGAGATATTCGCCAGTTCGGTCTTGCTCAATGTTCCCACAATTCCGAGATCGGCAATGCCCTCGCGAGCAAGAACCCAGTTCATCCATTGTCCAATCAACGCGGGAATGACGAGAATGAGAAGAAATGCAAGGAAATTTTGGAGCTTGTAGCCTGGGGGAACCGCGCCAAAGATATAATGCTGCGAAAGAAAGAATAGAAGGACGCATGAAAGCCGGAGCATGGTCTGTAACGTCAGCCGCCTGCGGGCTTTACTAAGACGTACGCTGTTTGTCAGCAGGCCGTCGTATGTCTCAGCCCTCGAACTGTCGACCAGCGCGGGAGAGTGGATTTCCAGTCCTTGAAAAGTCGTTGACGCCATGACCTTACGCTCCTGGCAAAACCTTCTTGATGACGCGGATCAAATCGTCGCCCGAGCACGGCTTGACGATCCATCCGGTGGCGCCGGCGCGCTTGCCCTCGTCGCGCTTGGAGGCATCGCTCTCCGTAGTGAGAGTCAGAATGGGAATGAATTTCAATCCCGGCATGGCGCGCAGCTTCGGAATCAGCTCCAGCCCGCCCATGACCGGCATATTTATGTCCGTGACAATGAGATTGGGCTTGCATCCGCCGTTCAACTTATCCAGCGCCTGCTGCCCGTTATTAGCCGTCTCAACCTCAAAGCCATTCATGCTCAGAGTGGTCTTGAGGCTCATCACCATGGTGATTGAATCGTCTACGACGAGAATCTTCATTGCCATCGAAATTGTCTCCGGCTTTGCTGGTATTGACCTGACGCGGAAGACTGCAAACTTCTAGGCCCGAAACGCAATTACAGGAGCGCCGTCCGCAAGAATCCCCGGCCCATCCCGTTTATCGGAGGAATCCGGCAGAAGATGAGGGGGTGAAAGGGAGCGCTTGCAGAATTGTGCTTTCTGTGTGCTGCGTCACCCAGCAAAGCCAATATTCTCAGGCTTTTTTAATGAAAGACAGCCTCCGCGCAGTTCTTGCCGGATCACTGAAAAAGGACGCTCTACCGTGCTGGAGCAGCCTTCTTCACAACCCGCGCTACCGGATAGTAGCCGGTGCGCGTCCGGACGGTCAGTTTGCCCATGCCTTTGCCTTCCGCAACAACTTCGACTCGACGGAAGCCCGGCTTGGTCGTGGGCTTGGTCGAGTGGTAGCCCAGCGTGTACTGGTTGCGGATATCCCGCGCCACCTCGGCGGCAATCTGATCGATCTGCTCGATATTCTTGGGAAAGAAGGCCATGCCGCCGGTCTCAGTCGAGAGTGACTCCAGCGCTTTGCGCGCGCTCTTGACCTCATCGTGGCTCATCTCGTCGCCGAAGAGTAGGCCGATGGAGTAGATCACCGGCCCGGAGAGTTGCTGCACGCGCTGGATGGTCTGCTCCAGGTTGTATCCGGTGGAAGCATTGTCTTCGCCATCGGTGATTAAAATCAGCACCTGCTTGGGCCGTTTGGCGTCGGCTACCAGTTTGTCGGCCGAGGCCACCACAGCGTCATACAGCGCCGTTGCGCCTCGCGATTCAATATGGCTCAGCCCCTCGCGCAGCAGATTCACGTTGGAGGTAAAATCCTGGTCAATGAAGGCTTCATCGCTGAAGTTGACCACAAAGGCCTCATCCTCAGGGTTAGAGGCTGCAATCAGGTCCAATGCACTTTTGTTCACCGAAGGGCGCTTGCGGCCCATCGAGCCGGAGTTGTCCACCACCAGCGCAATCGAAACCGGAAGATCCGTGTGCTGGAAGCTGATGAGCGTCTGTTTGACGCCGTCTTCCAAAACCGTGAAGTTCTCCTTCTTCAGATCCGGGACCAGCCGGTTGCCGTCCAGCACCGAGCAGTTCAGCGCCACCTCTTCCACATCGGTGTGCAGAACGTAGCCTTCGCCTTCTTTGCGGATAGCCGCAGGCGGGGCCGCATCACCCTCCGGCGAGCGCACCGGATCGCGGTCCACGGTGAGCGAAGGAGCCTTCGCATGAACGGAAGGCGCGGGTTGCTGCGCGCAGAGCGCAAGGGCTGCTCCGCCAAGCAGGAGCGCAAGAGCCGCGGGATGAAAGAGGCGCATAGGAACCCGTGTGAGCATGAATCGTGAGTGAAGGTAGCCCTTCACATCAACTTTACGCTAGTTGGCGGCCAAGAGGCAGGCCGACCGCTTGTGCTAATCTCCAATTCAGTGGCCGCTGATTTCGTTCCCATCTTTCAGGAGGAGTATCGGGCGTTGCGCCCCAGAGCGCCGATGCCGCTCATCGTCCTCCGCTTCCGGCGCTTTACCTCGCTGAACACTCGGATTCGCCTGCGCGAAGGGCAGATTCTGGTCAGCCTCTCCGACCTTCTGGAGGGCGCGCCGGAGTCGGTCATCCGCGCCATCGCGCACATTCTGCTGGCCAAGCTTTACAAAAAGCCCATCGACGCCGCGCAGGATCTGCGTTACAAGCGTTTCGCCTACAGCGCCGCCGTCACCAAGCAGACGGAGCTGATCCGCAGCGCGCGCGGCAGCAAGCGAGGCTTCGGACCTGAAGGCCACTTTTACCACCTGGATGAGGTCTTCGACTCGCTCAACGTGCGCTTTTTCGGCGGATTGCTGGGCCGCCCGGAGCTGACCTGGAGCGAGAGCGTCGCGAAGCGCGCGCTGGGCCACTACGACGCCGCCCACAACACCATCGTCGTCAGCCGCGTCTTCGACCGCCCCTCCAGCCCACGCTACGCCATCGAGTACCTGCTCTACCACGAGATGCTCCACCTGAAGCATCCCGTCAAGCTGCGCGGGCTGCGCCGCTGCGTCCATTCCCGCGAGTTCAAGGCCGAGGAGAAGCTCTTCCCGCAATTCAAAGAAGCGCAGGCCTTCCTCAAGCGGCTGTAGTTGAGTAACCTCTTGAACTTGAGATTTGAGCTGTCATTCTGAGCGAACGGGGCCCCAAACGTTTTTCAGTTTGGGGGTGGTGAGTCGAAGAATCTGCGTTTTCGCACATTGAATTCTGAGATTAACTTCTGAGACCAAATACCCGCCACCATCCCTGCTGCAACTTACCGGCAGAAAGACGACTCTAACAGATGCGTTGCACAGCAAGCGCTAAAATTGAAACGAGGATCGTCCATGTCAGAAATTCGCTCGACCGTCATTCTGGGTTCCGGCTGCGCCGGACTCACCGCAGCCATCTACACCGGCCGCGCCGGACTCAACCCGCTGGTTCTGGAAGGCCACGAACCCGGCGGCCAGCTCTCGATGACCACCCTGGTGGAGAACTTTCCCGGCTGGCCAGAGGGCATCCAGGGGCCGGAGTTGATCGACAACATGAAAGCGCAGGCGGCGCGCTTCGGCGCGACCTTCCAGCCGGTTGATCTGGCCTCGGTGGACCTGAGCGCGAATCCGATCAAACTTCAGACCTCCGCAGGCGAGATTCTGACCCGCACGCTGATCATCGCTTCGGGCGCTAGCGCTCGCTGGCTCGGCCTGCCCTGCGAGCAGGCGCTGATCGGCCACGGCGTCTCCAGTTGCGCCACCTGCGATGGTTTTTTCTTCCGCGGGCGCGAGATTGCCGTGGTCGGCGGCGGCGACTCGGCAATGGAAGAGGCGCTCTTCCTCACGCGCTTTGCCTCCAAGGTCACGCTGCTCCATCGCCGCGAGGTCTTCCGCGCATCCAAGATCATGCTCGACCGCGTTCATGAAAATCCGAAGATCGTGTTGCGCGCCAACGTCATCATCGAAGAAGTTCTGGGCGTCGATGAGAAAGAAGTGAAGGGCGTGCGCCTCCGCGACGTGAAGACCGGCGAGGTCACCACGCTGCCCATCGACGGCCTCTTCCTCGGCATCGGCCACGAACCCAACACTAAAGCCTTTGGCGATCAGATTGATCTGGACGGCGACGGATACATTCGCACTTCCGAGAATGTTCTGGTCACGAAGAACGGCGTGCCGCTGCCAGGCGTCTTTGCCGCAGGCGACGTGAAGGACCGCCGCTATCGGCAGGCGATTACAGCCGCTGGCTCCGGCTGCATGGCCGCACTGGAAGCGGAAAAGTTTCTCGAAGAGCAAAACCACTGACTCTTTGACCGTTTGTTCTTCTACTAACTACGTGCCCCATCCATTCCGCGTTTTTTAGCGGAATGGGTGGGATACCTGGAACCTCAACCGGTGTTCGCTCACCATGAGTGAAAGACGAAGAAACCCGCCGCAACTAGGCAAACACCGGCGGCGGCGTGGTTCCAGTGCAAATGCTCACCAAAGTAGAAGAGAGTGAAAACCGCGAAGACGGAGAGCGTGATGATCTCCTGCATCACTTTGAGTTGAACAGGAGAAAAGCGCGTGGCGCCGATGCGGTTGGCTGGCACCTGCAGCACATATTCGAAGAAGGCGATTCCCCAACTGACCAGAATCACCTTCCACAGCGCCTCTTGACGAAACTTCAGGTGGCCGTACCAGGCAAAGGTCATGAAGATGTTGGAGAAGATCAGCAGAATGATGGTCCACATACTTTGATTGTAGGCAAACGGTAGGAGTTGTGTTGCGCAATAAAGACCTCACGGGACAGGAGAACGATGACGGCACTTGCTGAAAATCTCGAAAGGCTGGAAGCGGAGATTGCGCAGGCTTGCCGTCGCGCAGGCCGTCCGCGCAATGAAGTTGAGTTGATGGCTGTCTCCAAGACTTATCCTGCCGCCACAATAGCTGAGGCTGTCGCGCTGGGCCTAACTCTCTTCGGTGAAAATCGGGTGCAAGAGTTCAGCGGAAAAGCGGCTGAACTTGCGCCTCTACGCCACGCCGCTGCTGACTCGATTCGCGTGCATCTTATCGGCCATCTGCAATCCAATAAAGCCGCGCGTGCTGTGGAGGTTTTCGATGCCGTGGATTCTTTGGACTCGTTGCGACTGGCCGAGCGGCTGAATGATGCGGCGGTGAAACTCGGCAAAAAGCTGCCCGTTCTGATCGAAGTCAAACTCAGTTCGGAAGAGACCAAGTCCGGCTTGGAGCCTAACTCCGCCGAAGCCGCGCAACTGCTGGAAGCTCTGCCTTCGCTCTCGCATCTGGAGATGCGCGGATTGATGACCATTGCGCCCTTTGGCGTTCCTGAAGCCGAGACGCGCGCCTGTTTCCGCAGCTTGCAAGGGTGGCGCGGACGCTGGGCCGCGACGTATCCGAGACTCTCTTTCGACGTACTATCGATGGGCATGAGCGGCGACTTTGCGCTGGCCATCGAAGAGGGCGCAACGCGCATCCGCGTGGGAACCAGCTTGTTTGGAAGCAGGCCGCCGCTGAGGAATATCTGATGCTGCGCGAGAGTGCCACGGGAGTTACGCTGGCAGTGCGCGCTCAACCCGGCGCGAAGAAGACGGCCATCACTGGCATCTACGGTGAAGGAGAAGCGGCACAATTAAAAATCGCCGTTCATGCTCCGCCGCTGGAAGGACGAGCCAATCAGGCTCTTATCGCCTATCTCGCCGACCTATTTTCATTGCCAAAGAATGCGGTCGAACTAGTTACCGGCGAGTTATCGCGCAGTAAGGTAATTCTTCTGCGGGGAGTTTATTTGGAGAAGGCGCGTGCGACGCTTTCCGCTTGGAGCAACTTGATCTAGCGTCTCTGACTGTATGACTACATATCTGCTTCGTGCCCCATCCATTCGCTTTTTTCTGGCGAATGGGTGGGAAACCACAAAACCATGAAGTGCAAAATCACACGGTCAGAAACCTGGCGTAGCCGTCGTAATGGAGTCTTTTCTGCAACGGATTGATTTATAAATGGAACAGAGCAACTTATGAGCGCAAAGCAAATCTCCAAATCTTCCCCGCGCGGCTTTGACAGAGAGCTGGCCGAGTTGGAAGCATTGATCGCTTCCTTCCGAAGCGGCGTTGCCTTGGACGAGAACGCCACGGCGCATCTGCGCAAAGCGCTTGCGCATCGCAATAACTTTCTGGTGGCCAAGGCTGCGCGTTTGGTTGCCGATGCGGAGGTGTTTGCGCTGCTGCCGGAAGTCCTCGCTTCCTACGACCGTTTCTTTCTCGACGCAGCAAAATCCGATCCGCAGTGCTGGGCGAAGAATGCGCTGGTCAAGACGCTGGTCAAGCTGGAGCATCGCCAGAAGGACGTTTATCTGCGCGGCCTGCGCCATCATCAAATGGAGGGATCGTACGGCGGCCTTTCCGACACGGCTGGAGCGTTGCGCGGCGCTTGCACGCACGCGCTGGTCAACTGCCCCGGCATCAATGACGCAGACCTGCTCAGCCTTCTTCTGGAGCCGCTCACCGACACCGACAAAACCGTCCGCATCGAAGCCGCCCGCGCCATTGGCCAAGTCGGCAGCGTGAGCGCCGCGCTCATTCTGCGCTTGCGTGCCCTGCTCGGGCCCACCGCTGAAGACAAGGAAGAGCCTGAAGTCCTCGGCGCAGTCTACTCCGCGCTGCTTTCCGTCGAGGGCACAGCCGCCATTGCGCTGGTTGGGGCGGCCCTGAAAGAAGGCGACGACCTGGCTGCGGAAGCGGCCTTTGCGTTGGCCGATCTGCGTGCGCCGGAGGCTTTGGCCGCGCTCACTGCGCGTCTCCGCGCCGGAGCGGACGGCTGGTTCAGCGGAGTTCTGCTCAGCGCCATCGCCCTTACCAGATTGCCTGAGGCGATGGACTTTCTCCTTGCTCTCATCGAAGGGGAGACTCGCCAAGCCACGGCGGCTATCGAAGCCATTGGCCGCATTGCGCCCAACGCCGAGCTGCGCGTCCGCGTCGAAAAGGCCGTCCAGCAAACCGGAAGCCCACGTTTGGCGCAGGCTCTCCAAGAGCACCTTCCTCCGCGCGCCGAATGACGCAGCTATCGAGGCCCTTGCATATCTGTACTTTGCAGAAGATAATCTTCCCGAAGCGCACAATAGAAGTATGAACAACCACCAACGCCGCAAACCCTCCCTAGTTCCTCAGTCCCTAGTTCCAACG